>Ga0272442_10003200_pt1 | contig 23147 bp, 17 predicted proteins | sample SSMForm2O_FD_200262 | JGI IMG/M metagenome (GOLD analysis project Ga0272442, IMG submission 200262) | Marine sediment archaeal communities from Little Sippewissett salt marsh, Falmouth, MA, United States - SSM-Form-2O | ecosystem: Environmental > Aquatic > Marine > Wetlands > Sediment ...
CTGATACCCTGATAACCCGATCACCTCATTCTGTCTCCTGACTTCTGTATTCTAAATTCTATTTGGTATGTATTATACTAAATTAGTTTCAAAAAGTCAAGTGTCATCTCGACTTTTTCAAAAGATTCTCGATTCTTGATACCGGATTCTCGATGTCATCTCGACCGAGGCGCAGCCGAGTGGAAGAATCCGGGCACGAACGGCAACCCGTACCGTGCGATGGTTCGCACCATTTTCCACATAACCGCAATACGATAAGCCTGAGGCCCCCTGCTCCCTGACCCCCATGCTTGACCCCCGTGCTCCCTGTGCTGACCTGTGAGATTCTTATGGTGACAAACTGGCCTCTGCTGTGCCGCCATAAGCACCCATATTGACTCGGTCTCCGTTGGGTGGTAGTTCCATGCTATAATCTGAGCCATCTCCTGCATCGATACAAGGGCTTGTACCATTGTCATCAAGAAACAAGACGGGTCCATGTGTTCTCACCTGGAAACAGTTGCCGGCATTGTCATCAATTACATAATTGCCCGCTTTGTCAGCGGCCTCAATCTTAAAGAAGTACACAGTGTTTGGCTCAAGATCGACCAAGTCCACGGTGAAATGGCATGGATCCCACATTCCTTCTGCTGTATTGTTTAGTGAATCATGAGACAATCCATAGTGAACCATTGCACAGGAAGGTTCATCTGTCTCAAATACTATTGTTGCCTTTGAACAGGAATTCCCGTCTACTTCCACGCGGGAGATTACAGGTGCTTCACAGTCAATTGCGGCTGTGACAAGAGGAGCCGGATGGTTCTTTCCATCAGCCATATCCTCGTATGTAACGGCAATAGTATCGCCGTGTCTAACTTGCAGAATTCCATCCTCAGGTACTACTGTATTGCTCAATGTTTCTATTGATCCATTAAAAAGGCCCAGGCCGTTAAGTTCAGTCAGGGTGAGCGTTTCCTGATCGCCTCCATCCGTTGTTATCGTGACATTATATAGAACTCTGCCCCGGAAATCAGAATCGGCAAGCGTGATCTGGACAACATCCAGGCTGGAATAAACGTCAGAGGATAATCGAATCGCTCCTTGTTTGGATACCGGCTCATACATGATCGGGGCACTGAAGGCAATCGTCAACTTGCCACCAACATAGCGTGGTTTCGTACTAACATAATATTGCTGGTTGGGAACTAACGGAAGACAACTCATATCTATCTCACGAGATGATGGAGTTCCACGCCAATTGTAGATGTCTATTTGCCCCGGCACTCTTCCAACGGTGTAACGATAATTAATGGGGTTGCCAGGTAGCGACCAACGCGCGAACAAAGAGTTGGGATCCGTTGTTATATCTCCAGGGTCCAGAACCACTGTCGATTTGCGGGCGACATATGACTCATAAAAATCGCGCGAGGGCACTTCAAACTGTTCTGTCGCAATGATTATTCCATTAACATAAATATCAAGATCGAAAGCAACGTTATAACCAAACGGTAAATCACTATCAACGCAGATAACATAAGGATCCGGGTTTGTCATCCTTCGCTGGCTTTGAATGATCTCGTACGCCATGGTATTCTTGTCGCTCTGAATCGTTATATTTGGGTCTGCTGATTTGAGCGTTGCAGTCACACGTCCCCAAGAATTGCCAAAGTTTCTAATCGTCGCATAGAGTTCAGCCTTCCTCTTGCCTGCTTCACACTCGTCATCTATATATTGGACAATCTTGCTTATGAGTTTTGGTCTCGGACCAAAGAATTCTTGACCAACCGCTTTCCTCGCATTAACTCTTCCTGCACCGAGCTTACCTGTATAGCCAAGATTCACTTGGTCAATATCATCAGCCGTTGCAATAATCTGAATAACGGTTTGTTCGCTACTCCAATCTGGATCCCGGTATCGGGAAGATATCACCAAAGCAGCTAATCCTGCGACGATTGGACTGGAGAGGCTTGTCCCTTGAGCTGGTTCATAACCCCCATCCGAGTTTGTGGTTCCAACTAATCTACCCGGAGCCGACACGTCAATGCACAGGCCATAGTTCGAGGACCCATTGCCAAAAAAAATGGCCCTTTTGTCATCCAAGTTGGATGTCGCGGCAACTGAAATAATTCCTTCGTAGGAAGCTGGATACACCGGTGTGTATGGTAGGTATGGTGAGTCCTTATCATAATTCCCGGCTGCTGCCACAAGAATGCAGCCATTGTCTCTGGCATCGTTGAAGACTGCTTGTTCGAGTTTACACGGATCATAGCCACCGAAACTCATATTTATTATATCAGCGCCATTGTCGATGGCATACTTGACCGCCTGGCTAATTGCAGACGTTAAGATCTCGCCCTCATTTTTTGTGGTGTATCTCTTCTCGTAACCTGCACGCAGGATCATTATTCTGGAGTTCCAAGTGACACCAGCAAAGCCGATTCCATTGTTGCCAACGGCAGCGGCTGCACCTGCAACCGTAGTACCATGCCCGTTAAAATCGGCCGGATTGTTGTCACTATCAAGGTAGTCTTCTTCAAAATGTTTTTCCAGGCCATCTTCGGGAAGATCGACAAAATCCCAGCCTATGACATCGTCAGTGTAGTTATTTCCATCATCATCAATACCGTTAGATATATCATTAGCATCAATTTCGTCTTGTGAGATACTCCTGTCTCCATTAAGATCAATATCGTGTAAGTCTATACGTCCATCACCATTCCGATCACTTACTTCCCCCGGATTGACCCAGATGTTGTCAAAAAGATCTTCGTGATTGTAATAGATACCTGTGTCGATGATGGCGATGACAATATTTGGATCGCCCCTGGTTAGGTCCCAGGCATATTGGGCTTCAATTCTGTCCAAATGAGCTCGGCGATGAGGCTCGTCAATGTAGCGAGAGTCGTTTGGTTCAGTGTATGATGTGTATCGATAGTAGTCTGGCTCCGCCCATTCGACGTCCGGATCGGATCGCAGCTCGTCAAGCATTTCTTCAGGCCTCAGACTCGGCAGCAGGTAGCCGAGATGAATATCCCTGAGCGATTCTGGCTTTGGATTTCTGATAATGTCGGTGGTCTTGACGAACCCGTACCTCTGAACGACACGGTGTAACCTGTGCGGTTCTCCTTGAGACATGAGCACTGCTGATCCGTCTGGTTCGGATGCATGAGGGGCGAGCTTAAAGATGATCCGATCAGGTGCGTAGCTCGGCCTGTCTCCGTGCGTGTATAGCATGTCATCAGCGTGTGAATCGATGCTCTTGGCGTAGCCCATCTCGTACAGAATTAGCCCGACCACAACCAAAGGGATTGCCCACAAAAGCCGTGAAATACTCGCAGTCGCCATTTCTTAGCCTCTCCCCCCATCCATTAGTTCATATCTGGTCTGGAAACCATTATACCAGATCAAGGCAGTCACAGTCAAATAGAACGAGAGAATAGAGAGAATAAGGATCACAATTTTTCTGAACAACGTACTGATCCCGTCATTTCGAATCCGAATGAATCGCAATCTGATGGGCGAACATCCTCCATCGTATCAGGCTCATAATCTTGTTATCTAATCGAAACGACTATGAACTTTACAGGGGCAATAGAGAATTCAAAGCTCGGTGCGATGCATCGCACCCTACAGACTACACACTGTGTCCCATTCGGCTTCGCCCTCCCCTGGGGACGCCTGGCGGTGCTATGGGGCAAACTCAGGGCCTGCCTTCGTAGTGAGATATCAAACCGTGAAATCCGTATCGGAACTCGTGCGTTCTCCTATTCGTTCTTCGCCTACTCGAAAAGAACAACATTGCTATTGTGGAAAGTCGCAACACGTGTTACTTTGGATTGACCGTTTGTCGAGACTGCTGATAACAGATCGTTTGGGAAAACCAATGAATTCCTTTGGAAAAACCGAAAAAGACCTTAAACTGCCGTTGAGCGCGGTCTGGCTGATGAATTCCATCTCCGAATATAAAGGCAAACAGGACATGTACGCCCGACAGTCGCCTCAGGTTTTACAATCGCTCGTGGAAATGGCCCTGATCGAAAGCGCCGAATCTTCCAACCGGATCGAAGGCGTGACCGTTGAGAAAAGCCGACTCAAACCGCTTGTCCTCGGCCGGAGCAAACCGAAGGACCGGTCCGAAGATGAAATCGCCGGCTACCGAAACGCGCTCGATTTGATTCACCAAAAACATAAAAGTCTCGAGATTTCTCCGCACACGATTCGTCAATTACACCGCTTGAGCCATGCGGGTGCAGGCGACGCCGGCCAATGGAAAACAAAAGACAATGAGATTATCCGAAAAGGCCGGAACGGCTCCATTGAAATCATCTTCAAACCCGTTAGCGCCTCCTCGACGCCCGAAGCGATCAAGCAATTGTCTTTGGCCTATCGACACAGTATCGAACAGTTGAGGTACCCAGGGCTTTATGCCGTCGCCTGTCTGATTCTGGATTTTCTTTGCATTCATCCGTTCAGGGATGGAAACGGCAGAGTATCCCGACAATTGCAGAAGCAAAAGATCATTATCTGTCTTGGTAAAGGTCAGTCCGCCCGATGGAAACGAATAGGGTAATAACTCCCTCAATAGGGTATTGAATAGGGTACTATAGGCATTGACTATAGTCTATTGATAATGGCTCTGAGTCCCCCTTCGGATAGGGTCAGAATCACATCTTTTTTAACAACGTATTGACGCCGCCAGTCCGAATCCGGACGAATCGCAACCTGATAGGTGAACAGACTTCATCGTATCAGGTACATAGTCTTTTCGACTAATCTAAAGGACTATGAGCTTTGCGGGAACAACAAAGAATTGGGTGCGATGCATCGCACCCGACCGAGTTTTTCAGCATCCGAAAGCAATGGCCTTTCGATCGAGGGTTGGTCAACGGTTCGGCAAGTGCTTCGTTTACTGTTGCTTATCGCGCCGATCCGTGATAAGATGCCTCGCGTTGTTGAGATGTGGATCAAATAAACGGCGGGTCATAGGATATCTGAGGTGTAGAGATGAAGATCAAGACCATTAGAGCACACGAGTTGCTGGATTCGCGGGGCAATCCAACGCTGGAAGCCGTCGCGATTCTCGAAAACGGCATTTCGGCCGCTGCGATGGTCCCTTCGGGGGCTTCGACCGGTCAGCACGAGGCGTTGGAATTGCGGGACGGCGATCCCCACCGCTATTTGGGCCGCGGCGTCTTGCGGGCCGTCGAGCACGTCAACACCGAGATCGCCCCGGTCCTGGCCGGGATGGACGTTACCGACCAACGGAGGATCGACCAGACGATGCTGGACCTCGACGGGACGCCCAATAAGTCCAAACTCGGCGCCAACGCGATCCTGGCGGTCTCGATTGCGTGCCTGAAGGCCGGGGCGGCGGCGAAGCATTTGCCGTTCTACGCCTATGTCTCGACGCTGTGCGATCCGGAGCCGACGGACAAGTTCACCATGCCCATCCCGATGATGAACGTTCTTAACGGCGGCAAGCACGCCCAAGGCTCGGCCGATTTTCAGGAATACATGATCATGCCCACCGGAGCCCCGTCGATTGTCGAGGCGGTCCGCTGGGGCGCCGAGATCTTCCACAACCTCGGCAAGATCATCCAGGACAAGGGCTGGCCGACCACCGTGGGCGATGAGGGCGGATATGCGCCGCCGGTCCGTTCCAACGAGGAACCCCTGGAACTGATCATGGCCGCGTTGGAGAAGGCCGGCTACGAACCCGGCGAGCAAGTGGGCATCGCCCTCGACCCGGCGGCGACGGAGCTGCACGTGGACGACAAATACCGCCTGGAGAAGGACGGTCGCAAGGACCTGACCTACGAAGAGATGGTGGATCTTTATGAGGAGTGGATCGGCAAGTATCCGATCGTTTCGATTGAGGACGGCCTGGCCGAAGAAGACTGGTCCGGCTTCAATCATCTGATGGAGGAGACCGAGGGCAATGTCCAGATCGTCGGCGACGACCTGTTCGTCACGAATGCCCAGCGGGTGCAAATCGGCATCTGGGAGAATGCCGCCAACAGCGTGCTGATCAAAGTCAACCAGATCGGCACGATCACCGAAGCCCTGGAGACGATCAAACTCGCCCGCGAACATGAGATGACCTGCATCATCTCGCATCGCTCGGGCGAGACGGAACTGCCTTTCGAGGCGGATTTTGCCGTCGGGACGCACGTCGGGCAGATCAAGATCGGCTCGCTCTCCCGGTCGGAACGCGTGGCCGAGTATAACCAGCTCATGCGGATCGAACGCGAACTTGGCGACCGCGCTCAAATGGCCACGTTCCGCTTCAGGCGCTAATGCCGCTCATAGGGTGACCTCAGACGGCGAAGAGATTAGATTGAGACTCTGACGAGACGGAACCTATTCTTTCGCGGCCTGGCGTGTGACGATGGGGACATAGCCTGCGTCCAGACCCGGCGGGGGAGTGACGATCAGGGCCGGGTCGATGTCTGCGAGTTTTCCGAATTTCGGCGGCGGCAGGTAGTTTTGGTCTTTTTTCCAGTTTCGATGGAGCTTTTCCACTCGCGTTTGCAGGCTCTCCCGCTCTTCGGGAGTTAAGTCAGCGTTGAGCAAGGCCGGCTGGTCGGCGAATCGATACCAGTAGTACGTCACCACGCTGCCGTCTCCCGGATACGCCTTGAACGGTCCCGCGACGGGGCCGGGCTTCTTCCAGCAACCGGCCGGATCGTCGGGCGTGACGTAGGGCTCGGACGGTTCTTCGTCCGGCCGCTTAAAACTGACCTCGGCCAGCCCGGTTTCAGCCGGAACGTCTTTGGGGTTTATCGGAATCCACCTGGACTTCTTACGATTATCTTGATCTATCTCCAAACGGTAGTATTCGGGGAGCGTCACGAGCGGGCCGTCTTGAGTGTCTTTTTTCGTGACCAGGTCTTCATTCCACCGAAACCCGAAGGTCGTCGGATCCAGCGCCGCGGGGTATGCGAACGAATCCCAGTCAATGCGGACCCGTTGATCTTTGGGCGTTTTGTAGTCGTAGATTTGCCAGCTCGACCACCCTTGTCCGGTAAACTTGTGCACCGTGGACTCTTTGGGATCGATGACGCCGCCGGCCGGGGGGCCGCCTTCGAACCATGCCTCGACGGCATCCCAGAGCGCCTTTCGGGTATAAGCGGTAACAAGGTGAACGACCGGCGATTCCTCTTTCGGCCCTCGCGGAAACGACGTCGGGGCGATGCGGGCATAGGTATCGCCTTTGCCGTCGGCGGCCTGGGCCCTGGGGATATACTGGGTTTCCATTTGCAGCCCCCTGTTGGGATTGGCCGGACGGCTGTCCAGAAACATACCCGCCGTGCGAGGCTCGTCCACCGTCACCTGGGAGAAGAAATAGGGCGTGAAGAACGTCACCGGGCCTTTGAAGTTTCCCGTGTTCAAAAACAGGGTCCAGCAGCGATTTCCCGTGGGCACGTCTTTGCCGGCGGTTTTGGATTTGGGTTCGGTGAGCGGCAGCGGCAGATATCCGTAGCCCCAAAGCTCGCCGCAGGTACCTTGTTTTAAGTTCAGGCCGTCCGGGGGCCACAGCACCCACGGGCTAAGCTGCGCCACGCCGTACTTGCCCTGGGGTTTGTTCCAGTCCCGTCCTTTTCCGGCCCCGGGACCGTTGGCCCATCCACGGAAATTCAACTGCACGCCGCCCATGATGAACTTGGGCGTTTCCGTGGCGAATCGCGTATCGCGCCACCAGCCGAGGCCGCCCTCGATATCGGAATACATCCTTTCGATAGGCTTCGGCTTGTCGTTCTGAGCGTGCATCCATGTGCCGAACAGACCGGTTTGAAAACGATTTCCCGGATAGTCCTCCAACAACGGCCAGGCCGCCACATACATGGAAAAACCGCCGCCATACGTTTGAGAAACATTTTCACGAGGGGCGCCCAGGTATCCGGCCATTTGCCCGCTCCGCATATGATTAGAGCCGCCGATCGAGGTGGCCGGCGAGAGCAGCACGAGAATCAGCCAGGAAGTGAATCCTGTTAGAACCTTTTTTCCGAGCATAAGAGGATCTCCGAAACAGATTGTCTTTCCTGCCTCCAGCGAATGCAGGACTCCAAGAACATACGGCAGGCAGCAGGCATCTGTCAAGCAGGCTTTGTGAAAATCATTCGGAGCGTTGGAAAGAAGATTTTCAATGAAGAAGATATCACTATCTGTCGCGCCCGCGCGAGCGGGGATCCCTTTAAACCGCTAACCTCAATAGATCCTCCCGTGAGGTGTCCCTTACGGGGCTGCTTGCGCACGGATGACCGGGTTCATCGGTTGTCTATTCCAGTTACAGCTTAATCGAGCTTTGCAGCTCGGCAATGGCCGCCTGAACCTGTTGGAGCTGCTGCTGGAGAACGCGTACCTTTGCCGTCTCGGCCTCCAGCTTCGCGGCCAGTTCGTCGATTCTCACCTGGGCGGCCTGAGCCTCCGCCGCCGCGGTATCCCGCGATTGTGTGAGCTGCTCGACTTGCCCTTTCAATTCCGCAATGGTCTCAGCATCCTTATTAACCCTCTGTTGCATCGAGTCAAGCTCAGCCACCTTGGCTTGTAATTGATCGCGCGACTCGACCAATTCCGTGACCTGTGTCTGCAGTTCGTCCCTCGCCTGAGTGACCACGTACATTTTGGCTTCGATCGACTCTTTCTCCTTCTTGGTTTTCGCCAGCTCATCCTGAAGGTTTTTCACCTTGGCCTCGTTGCAGCCGGTCAGACCGAGCGAAAGACTTAAGGCTACAATACACGACATCATCAATGTTTTCTTCATCGTCGCCGCTCCTGTTCTTATAGTGTGAGGTTGATTACTGTCCGCCAAACAAGGATTCCGAGCCCCTCCCCCGGAACCGGCATTAACTTCGGGGATTCTATCACAATCCGTTCAGGATGTCAAGAGGATTTGCACCAACGCGGAATTAGCATTGAGGACGGCGACAATGGTTCTTTATGGATGAATCAACGGTAACGCTACGCAGAATCCATCGGCGGATCGACAGGCGGCGGGCTTTCGTCTTCTTCGGATTCCTCCGTCGGCTCTTCGTCTTTGGGCGGCTCTGAAGGCGACGGGTCCTCTTCCAGCCCCGGCTGGACCACGCGCGGAGGAACCAGCAACACCTTCTCACCCACGTCCAGCCCCCCGGTTATTTGAACAAAGGTATCGTTGAACAATCCCGTCTGAACCTCCCGCTGCTCAACATCATCGCCATTGACGACATAACTGACCTTTTTTCCGGATCGGTTGGCCACGACCTGGACCGGTACGATTTTGACACCATCGAGCTGCTCGACGAAAATCTTCACTTTGGCCGACATGCCGGGTTTGAGCACGTCGTGCTTGCCGTCAATCGAGACCTGTGTGGTATAGACCTTCACGCCGGGATCGAGCCAGCCATGCTGCGGATCGGGCAATGGAGCGACGCTGATCACCTTACCGTGGAACACCAGGTCGGGAAGCGCTTCGACGGTCACCTCAACGCGCTGGCCCGGATCCACCATATTCACCGAGGCCTCGTGGACTCTCAATTCCACGCCCATCAGGTCGGAATTGGGAATCGTGAAAATCTTCTGGCCTTTGCGCACCATGTCGCCGATCTCGATCGGATCCTCCCGTCTTTGATACCAGTCGGCGCTGGTTCCATAAATGGCGATACCCGGCGCCGGGGCGCGAATCGTACAGGCGGCGATTTGACGCTCGAGCTTGGTCACATGCTCTTTTTGCAGATCGTGTCGGGCTCTGCTGCTCTCAAGCTTCGCCTGCGTCTGGGCCAGCCGGGACCGGGTTCGGGCCAGCGTTCGATCCAATTCGCGCTGGGCCTCGTGGTAGTCGCTGAGAAGCTGCTTGGTTTGCTTGGGAAAATCATAGCGCTTGAACAAATCCAGCGCATCCGAGGCCTGCTCGTGCTGGACCCGGAAACTATTGACGGACAGCTCTTTTTGTCTGACCTCAATCTGAGGCGCGTAGTTCGCCTTAAAAAGCTTCATCGTGGATTCCAACTCGCTTTGGGCCTGCGTGAGTCTCTGCTCGGCCAGAATGATGCTGTCATTCAGTTCTTTAAGCGTTTGTTTGCCCCCACCGCCCTCGCTGTTGGGATCTTCGAGAAACGCCAGGATACCCGCCATATCGATGGTCGAATTCGGATCGCGTTCTATTTGACCGATGAGTTTGGCGGAGGCGGTCTCGCCGAGATAATTTTGCAAATCCATCAGGCCGAATTCCACCGCCAACTGCGACGCGGCGATGTCGGATTCGTTCTGTTTTCCCTGGATCACATGAGCTTCCTGGGCTTCTAAATAATTCGCCTGGGCATTGGAAAAATCAATAAGCTCTCGATTGTAGTAATCTTTGAGATCGGACGAGTTCAATTGGCAGATGATTTTCCCATTATCCACGTCCTCCTGCGTGATGACCGTTCCTTCCTGAATGATATCGGCGATCTCGACGCCGCGCCCCTCCACTTCACACATAATATCCGTGGACTCCTGGGCCTTGACGTTGCCGCTCTCGGTGACCGTGATGGTCAAATCATCGACGCGGACCGTAAAGGTATTGGCCACCGCATCGGCATCATTTGAGGCCGGTTTTCGAATCCACCCCGCTACGACCACGGCGCCCGCCCCAAAAAGGAACAGAAATCCGACGATCCACAGCCACCTCTTCACACCTGTCTTGGTCTGATTACTCCGCCGTCCATTTGGCAGACTTGTGTTTGCCTTCTCTTGATGTGTCATACCTTCTGCCTACGAATTACGTCTATTTCGACATCTACCACAAATTTCGGACTTCCATTGTTAATAGCGTACTAAATCTGACTCAGATTTTCAATCGATTTCTGACGCACCTTGTATTTATAAAGCATATATCGGCTTCCCGGGAGGCCGCGCAGAATGATCTCTTTGAAAGATTATAGACTCGGTTCGGACCGGAAGTTCGGCGGATTTGGAGAATTTTCCACCTTTGCCCCGGCGGTTTTGTGAAAAATCGATCATTCTTTCATAGAAATTGTGAAAAACCACCTGCTTAAACGGCCGAAATCCACACCGGCTTGCTTTTCACGTAAACAGCACTTCCTCCTTGAATTAAGGGCTATCTGCCATCGTCCTATAATAGAATTTCGAGAAAATTTCCCAAAAAATGGTTTTATATATTGACGAAGTGGGAGAAAGTGGTAAAATTTCCCATCATTGATAGAACAAGTGGGGCTATTGCCATGCTTTTATTAACAGGAGAATACCAGCACGTTGTTGACGGCAAGAGTCGGGTCCTTATCTCGAACAAGCTGAGGAGCCAGATCGACGTCGATGAGCACGGCAGTAATTTCTATCTTGTCCTGGGTGCGAACGGCATTCTCTGCTTGTATCCGGAGAAATATTTCGAGCGGATCGTCCTTGCCGTCGGGCCGGGGACCGCCGCCCCGGACGAAGCGGTGACGTTCGAGCGAATGAGCTTTGCGATGGCCAGCAAGGTCGAACTGGACGGCCAGGGGCGGTTGCTCTTGAACGAACGGCTGCGAAAGAGGGCTGGATTAAAGGATAACATCACGCTGGTCGGCATAAGAGACCACATTGAGTTATGGAATTCCGAGCACTGGGAACAGTATCTTTCAGACCATATGGCCCAGTACCAAAAACAAATGGCGCAGGCGCGACAGATCGTCCTGCAGAAACAAAATGAGGAGCTTTAACTTTTGGAGCGGAGATTCAACAAAATGATAGGACTGACTTCGAACCCTTGTCGCACGGTGGCCGAGAGTTTAGCCGGCAGCCGGGACGTCGACGAACAAACGCTGGCCGCTCTCGCCATTCTCGATGAAAAGCTGGAGCGATTGAAAAAGCTCGACAGTGCTTTCTATGCCGTCGCTTTTTCGAGTGACGTTGAAAAACTCCGCAGCCGAAAGAACGCCGTTGCTGTGGGTTGAATTCATCACGTAAACGCTGCGGATGCCGCGACGGGTCCTATAATACAATGACCGAAGCGGCATGCGACAGGCATAATATGGCATACGAGAAGTGAATGGTTCGATTACAGAGCATATTCCAGTCCTTGCCGGAACGATAGCCGAGCAGATTAAGATACCAGCGGATGGTGTGGTCGTCGATGCGACGATCGGACATGGAGGTCACAGCTTTCTTCTCGGCAAGACCTTGGGCCCTGAAGCAGTGATCATCGGTATGGATATTGATTGGAACGCTGTCCGAAGGGCCCAGGATATTCTAAAAACGCTTGATTGTAAGGTGGTTTTGCGCCATTCGAATTTTTCAGAAGTCCGCGACGTCGTGCACTCACAGGGCATGGAAAAGGTGGATTTGATCCTGGCGGATTTGGGACTGTGTTCGGCGCAGGTGGACGATGCGACGTTCGGACTCAGTTTTCGCACGAATATGCCCCTGGATATGAGAATTGACAAAAGATTGAAGCGGACCGCTGCCGATATAGTGAATACATTGGATGAAAAATCACTGGCTGACGTGATTTATCAGTTCGGTGAAGATAGGGCCTCGCGACGGATCGCTCGCTTTATCGTGCAGGAGCGTAGAATCGAGCCGATTACCACGACGGCCCGCCTGGCCGAAATCGTGTTCAAGGCATTGAGAAGACCCCGGCAAAGCCGAAAAAGCAGAATTCACCCAGCCACCCGGACGTTTCAGGCCTTGCGAATTGTCGTCAATAACGAATTGGAAAATTTAAAAGCGTTACTCGAGGCCGCCCCGGCGCTACTTAAAAGCAAAGGACACGTGGCCATTATTAGTTATCACAGCCTGGAAGATAGACTGGTAAAGAATGATTTCAAGCAAAACGAAGCGACCGGAACGTACACGATCATTACGAAAAAACCGATCGTGCCGACCCGGGCGGAAATCAGAGAAAACCGACGAGCGAGAAGCGCCAAATTGAGAATTGCACAGAGACCGTAGTCTCGCTCTATCGCATACGGAAGAAATTGGAGTTTGGATTATGACTTCAGACGCTAAGATTGGATTGTTATTAGGCCTTGTTTTCATCTTCATTATCGCGTTTGTGATTAACGGTCTTCCCCGTTTTCGAAGCACCACAAACGGCAGCGAGCTCACTACGAATATGGTCAGCTCGCAAAACGATACCCTGGGCATCGGCGACAGGGAGCGCGAAGTCCAGGATATGATTGACTGGCCCGAGCCAGCGGAGGAGGAGCCGGAACCTCAGCCACAGACGATTGCCTCTGAAGTGGAGGACGACGAGGACGTCCGCTTCCAGATCAAGCTGCCGGAGACCCTTTCATACGAGCCCATCGTTGAAACGCCCGAGGAATCCGAACCCGCGCCCATCGTGCCGGTGGAGCCGCCTCAGGTCGAATCCACGCAATCGACCCTGGCCAAACTCTTCGATCCGCCCGCTCCGGAACCGCCCAGAGAGGAGAAGGAGGAAGAGAAAATCGAATTTAAGAAGCCGCCCCGCCCAACCCGGCCCGTTTCGCCCAAGATTCATGTCGTCAGTGACGGCGATAACCTGGCGAAAATCGCCCTGAAATTTTATGGCCCCGAGGACGGCAATACTCGGGCGAATATCATGCGGATCTTCGAGATCAATAAAGAACAGCTCACCTCACCGGACGACCTGAAAATCGGGCAGAATCTGATTATCCCCCCGCCGCTCGTTTCGCAGGCGGATCAGAATGAGACAAAGAATCCGCCATCAGACTCGCTATTTGAGAAGGTCGAATCCATTGGCAGAAAGCTGCTGAATCCGGATAAGCCGAAGCCGACGCCGGATCGGCCGAAAGTCCCCGCCGGCGGCAAGCGATACACCGTCAAAGACGGTGATAGCCTGTGGCGAATCGCCACCGATCAGCTTGGCAGCGGCAGCCGATATAAAGAAATTATTAAATTGAATGCCGATATCTTAGAGGACGAGCATAGCCTCGCGCTCGGGACAACATTGAAATTACCGGCCAGGTAAAAACCGTCAAAGAAATGAAAAAATCAAAATGTAAAATGCAAAATTAATGAAGTCATCCGCCTTCGGCGGATTCCGCTGTTTTGATTTTTGATTTTTAAACTTTAATTTGCTTAGAATGTCTCACTTCCGTTTTGTCTTTGTTGTGTTTTGTTTTACGGCGGTCCTTATCGTGACGGTGTATATGCGGAACGTCAACAACCGCCTCTTCTACCAGCTCTGCCAATGCAACGCGGAAAGAGACCGACTGAAACAGGAACTTGGGGCCAGGCAACTCCGGCTGGAAAGTGTGATCAATCCCGCCTCGCTTTCCCCTCGAATCCCTCACACAGAGAACGAAGATTAGCCCCGTGAAAAACGCCCGAACCATCATTATCTTCTCGTTGCTGCTGATCGGAGCCTTTCTCACCCTCATCGGACGATGTTTATACCTCCAGCTTTACAAAGGCGAGCATTACCTCGACGCCGCCTCCAGACAGCAACAGGCCTACACGAGCCGGCAACCTCAGCGGGGCGGGATCTTCGATTGCCGCGGCCGGGTGATGGCTGCGAGCAATAAGATTCATATTATTAGGGCTGACCCGCTCATCATTGACGATCCGAAAGAGGTCTCCAACAAGCTGGCTTCGATTGTGGATATGCCTGCACACGAAATCTGCAAGCTTATCATGGATCGAAAGGACAAACGATATGTCAGAATCAAGATTGGCGCCGATCCGTGTGAATGCGACCTAGCCCGGAAAGTCCATCATGGCATCGTCGTGGAGTCGGACTGGCAACGGTATTATCCCACAAGCTCCCTAATGGCCAACATCGTCGGCTTCACCGATCCGTACGGCCGGGGTTTGGAAGGCGTTGAGCTAAAATACAATACGAAACTTGTCGGCTCGTCCGTGCGGAACATCTTTTTGGCCGACTTCCGCCGCCGGCCCATTCGCCCGAAAGCCCAGGACGGCGTCCTGGCCAACGGCGTCGGGATCATTCTGACCATCGATGCGACGATCCAGCAGTTCGTCCGCGACGAGCTGATGAAGCGATATCAGGAGTACGAGGCGGAATCGGCGGTGGCGATTGTGGCCGAACCGAAAACCGGGGCCATCCTGGCGATGGTCTCGCTGCCCGACTTCGATCCGGCTAACCGAAACTGCGATCCGAATAACTTCCGCTCCCGGGCGCTCACCGACTGGTACGAGCCGGGCAGTATCCTCAAACCGTTCGTCGTAGCCACGGCGCTTGAAGCCGGCGCGATCAGAAAAGACGAGACGATCTTTTGCGAAAACGGAAGCTACTCCGGCAAGGGATTCGGACATATCGGCGAGTATCGCAACGGATTCGGCAATCTGACCATTACCGGGATTCTGATGAAATCCAGCAATATCGGAATGGCCAAAGTCGGCCAGAAGCTTGGTAAGGAGAAACTATACGAAGGATTGAAGCTCTTCGGCTTCGGCGCAAGAACGGGAATTGAATTGCCCGGTGAAGTCTCCGGCCTGCTGCGAAGCCCCGACACATGGGATGGATACAGCATTACCCGCATCCCGTTCGGGCAGGAAATCTGCGTCACCGGAATCCAGTTGATTCGGGCCTTTTGCATCCTGGCCAATGGAGGACGTCTGGTTCGCCCATTTATCGTCAGAGCTATCGTAGACCAAAACGGCCAGATCAAGGAGCTTAACCGCCCTCCGCCGCCGGTCGGCTACATCATCAAACCTGAGGTCGCCGAATGGTTGGTCACGAAAGCTTTGAGCGATGTGGTAAATAAGGTCGGAGGAGGGGGAAAGAGAGCGAAACTTGAAAAGTGGACGGTTTTCGGCAAGACCGGCACAGCTCAAATTGCGAAGAGCAATTCGAGAGGTTATTCCGATCGAAATTATATGGCGTCCTTCTTGGCCGGCGCCCCGGCCGAAGATCCCGCCATCGTCGTTCTGGTCTCCATACGCAAACCGAACCTCTCACTCGGTAAAAGCTACACCGGCGGCGTTGTATCCTCGCCCGTAGCCGCCAGGATCATAGAAAGAACACTAACGTACCTCGACGTCGAGTAAACAAAAATAAAAAATCAAATTGCAAAACGTGATATTAAGGAAGCCATAAAGGAAATGCAAAAATCAAAATGTAAAATGAAGAATTAGGATAACCATCCGCCGGAGGCGGATTCCGCAATTTTGATTTTTAATTTTTGATCTTTAAATTTTCTTTGGCGGGTTCCGCATTTTTAATTTTTGAATTTTAACTTTTGATTTTTCACCGATGGCCAGAATCATTTACGGCGTAGCGGGGGAGGGATTCGGACACAGCAGCCGCTCCCACTTGATCGGGCAGAGATTCATCGACGCCGGCCACGACGTCATGTTCGTCGGATCGCAGAAGTCGCTGCTCTATCTCAAACGCTATTTCGGCGAGCGGGTCAAAGAGATCTTCGGCCTGTCGTTCGCGTTCGAGGGCACGCGGATCGACAAATCGGAAACGCTCAAGCAAAACCTTCTCAAGTTACCCGAGGCGAACCGGCAAAACGACGAGCTTTTCAAGAAACACTTCGAGCCGTTTCAGCCGGAGTTGGTCATCTCCGATTTCGAGCCGTTTAGCGCGTGGTGGGCCTGGCGCAAGAACGTGCCGTTCATCAGCATCGACCACGAGCACATGCTCACGCACTGCAAGCTGGACCACCCGTCCCAAAGCAAAAACTGGTTCTCCCGCCTGACGGCGCGGGTCGTCACCGAATGTCACTACGTTGGGGCCGTCGCGTATATCGTCGTGAATTTCTTCAAAGCCCCGCTGAGAGTCGATTCGGCCGTCCTGGCGCCGCCCATCGTAAGAAACGCCGTGAGTACCCTTAAACCAACATCCGGCGACCATATCCTCTTGTACTCGACCACCGGGACGGACCGGGACCGGCTCTTAGAGATTTTACATAAGTTCGATCAGCAGCCATTTATCATCTACGGCTATAATGAAGACGTCGAAGATCGAAACTGTTCGTTCAAGAAACGCTCGACGGAAGGCTTTCTCACCGATTTGGCGAGTGCACGGGGCATCATTGCCTCGGCGGGCTTTTCTTTGATCAGCGAGTGCATGTCCCTGAAAAAGAAAATGCTCTTACTGCCGATAGCCGGACAATACGAGCAAACCATTAACGCTCATTACATCCGAAAACTCGGTTTGGGCATTTCCGCAGAAACACTCGACGAGGCGGTCGTATCGGAATTCCTCGACGAACTGGACAAGCCCATCCCCGACGACGACCGAATCCTCTGGCCCGACAACAACCAATTCTTCCACATCCTCCAGCAAGAATTGAACAAACTCCATAAACCCATAACAATACTGTGATAGACAAGGTAAGAATGGGTAAATGACGTCATTCCCGCGCAAGCGGGTATCCAGATCATCGTTACAATCCTAGATTCCTGTTTTCACGGGAATGACATACCGAGTGACGCCCTTGCCTGTTACTCATTACTTGCCATTAATTCCCCCAGCCCAAAACCTTCGGATTGATTCGCAGTTCGATATCGTCTTTCGTCCCAACTTTCCCATCCGGACCGGGACTGAAGATTTTCTTGTTCTTAACGTCAATAATATATTCGTCACCGTAAGCACGAGCCTTCGTGCTCACGTTTTTACCAAGCCTCTTGTTTAATACAACCTGAAGGAGATCGTTGCGTACCAGCAAACGAAAGCCTTTCTTTTGATTGATATTGGAGAAGAATCTCATCCCCTGTATACCTGTTGAGCCCAGAGGATTGTAGCCTCTGTAGATCAAAAGCAGCAATTTCCCATTTCGGAACGGATCGGTCTCCTTGAAGGGGTAGTGAACCGGCCACACAGACAGCCTTTCTGTCGTTGTGTTTCCGGTTTGCTCCATTGCGTTCAAGCAGTCGTCACAACGATTCTTGTACAAGCGCAGCGTGGAATGTCTCTTGAGCAGCGGAATCTTGCCCGTGAGGCTAACGCCTGAGTTATTTAAAACGGCATTCTTAATAAGAAGATATTCGAACAAAACACTATTGCGCAATGATAGTTGCTCTTCATTGAGAAGAGTGAAATGTGTTGCCAAAAGCTCGATGGTATTCTTCGAAGTTTTCGGATGATTCACAATGGCATTGGACGCCTTGATCGTCGTTTCCAGACATAGATGACAAATGAATCTTTCAATAAACAGCCGGGCGTTTAAGGAGAGCTTCCTGGACACCGAATCCAACTCGATCAACTCGCTAGTGAAAGCATGAATATCATCTTGTGTGGTCTGCAAATATGTATAAACCTCGTAAAGATGGGCCAGCTCGATGAGATTGCGCCAACGCATCATCTTGAAGCCGTCACCCGCCTCGGTCAGATCAGCTATTTCGGGGAATTCGTTAAGCCGGCGGATAGTATCCCTGGCTCTTTGGCTGTTGGCCCACGCCGCTTTGATATCATTGGCGTCGTGGCTGAGGATTTGAGCAATTTCCGCCGCCGTTTTTTCTTCCAAGACGTCTCTGATTTCGGCAATCATGTCAAGATCGCCGTCCGAAAGACCGATAGCGGGCGCCCCCGGAATATTGTGATCCTCGTCGATCAAGGTTTTGAGGATTTGAAAGCTCTCGGCGCACTCAGCGGGTGCCGAGCGAAGGTCGGCGATGGTATAATCGTTGGGTATCGGCGGCGCATCCCGGCTCCAAATCCAATAAAAGATACCCATACAAACAATCGAGATATTCATACCCGCCAAAGCGATATATTTGCCTTTGAGAGCGCCGTTACTTCGTCTGATTTTGAGCAGGCTGATGATCCCCGTCACGATCGACGGAATTCCCGCCAGGACAAAAAAGAACAAACTCAAAATCCCCAACACCAGCGACATAATCGCCAGTTTACTTCTCTTTCGTTTGGTAGCCCCATTTCCCATCCACTTTTCCTCAGCAACTTGTATCTTACTCATTGTTCATTCGATTTCTCTTGTGAATTCCATCCCAAGACCTGCGGATTGATACGTAGCTTGATATCGTCTTCAGTATCGGCCTCACCATCCGGGCCGGGACTGAAAATCTTCTTGTCCTCAACATCAACGATATACTCATCACTGTAAGCACGGGCTTTAAGCCTCACTCCCTCACCGAGTCTTTTATTTAATATAATTCGAAAAAGATCGTCACGTACCTGCAAAATGAAACATTTTTTGTAATATTTATCATAGTAGAATCCGAACATACTCAAGCACCTCGAACCTAACGGGTTGTAGAACCAGTAGGTCAAAGGCAACAAGCCCCGATTTCGAAATAGATTTGGCTCTTTGAAAGGATAACAACTCGGCCACGCGGGAAGTTTCGCCATGGAGACGTGTTTCTTTTGCTCTATCGCATCCAACCAACTGTCATGGCTATTCTTGTATACGCGCAATGTAGAATTCGTTTTGAACAGTGGATTTTTTTTCGTGGGGCTTTGGCCCGAGACTTCCAGAATAATGTTCTTCACAAGCAAATAATCAAATAGAACACCATTGTGTAATGATAGCTCCTCTCCGGTGAGAGATGTGAAATGCCTTGCCAAACGTTCGATAGTATTCTTTGAAGCTCTTGGATGATTCACGATAACACTTGCCGAGATGATACTCTTTTCGATACATGCATGACAAACGAGTCTTTCGATAAACGGCCGAGCGTTCAGACTGAGTTTTCTAAATACCGAATGCAGCTCAATCAACTCAACTGCAAAAGCATGAATATCGTTTGGCTCTGTCTGTAAGTGTGCATAGACTTCATATAGATGAGCCAACTCGATAAGGTTATGCAATCGCAAATTCTTGTATCCTATAATTGGCTCAATTAAGACAGCGATTTCAGGGAATGCGTTGAGCCGGTGGATAGTATCCCTGGCTTTCTGGCCACTGGCCCACGCCGCTTTGATATCATTGGCGTCGTGGCTGAGGATTTGAGCAATCTCCGCCGCCGTTCCTTCTTCCAAGACGTCTCTGATTTCCTTAATCATATCAATGTCACCGTCCGAAAGACCGATAGCGGGCGCTCCCGGGATATTATGGTCCTCATCGATCAAGGTCTTGAGGAGTTCAAAGCTTTCGGCGTATTCGGCCGGGGCGGAGCGGAGGTCGGCGAGGGTATAATCGTTGGGTATCGGCGGCGCATCCCGGCTCCAGAGGATAAGAAAGATGCACATAAAAACAATCGAGACATTCATACCCGCCAAAGCGATATATTTGCCTTTAAGAGCGCCGTTACTGCGTCTGATTTTGAGCAGGCTGACAATCCCAACGACGATCGCCGGAATCCCCGCCAGGACAAACAAAAACAAACTCAACATCCCCAACACCAGCGATACAATCGCCAGCTTGCTTGTCATGGCCTTTATCAATGCGGTATTGCAAGAGTCGCACACATGGGCGTTACCCGGATTTTCCCCGCCGCACTTTGGACACAACATATCTATTCTCCCTTTAATGTACGCATTGGTCCTTGAACAGGATACAAGCAACAAGTATAGACCGACCCTGTTAATTCGCCAGAAGATTCTTTCGTGGGATCAGGACGGATCGGCGAAGAGGGACTTTCCGAGGTAGCCGTAGTCGATGCAGAACTGGAGGATATCACGGGCGAGCGGGGCCGCGTCGGAGGAGCCGTGCTGGCCGCCCTCGACGACGACGGCGATGGCGATCTTGCGGCCGGAGCCGTCCCGGGCGAAGCCGCCGAACCATGCGTGCTCGGGCCGTTCCGTCGAGCCGGTCTTGCCGAAGATGTTGACGTCCTGCCGCTCGAACAACCCGAGAGACGGCGCGAACTGGTTGTTGGCGGTGCCGCCGTACTCGTTGACGACGGCGCTCATGCCGTCGCTAATCACCGCCAACGTGCCTAACGAGATGCCTAAATCGGCGCCCTCTGAATTTGAGATTTGAGATGTGAGATGTGAGATTTCTTTGAAAAGCCTGGGAGGCTTGAAGATACCGTCGCGGGCGATGGTCGCCATGGCATTGGCGGCCTGCAAGGGTGTGACGCGGAAGTTGCCCTGCCCGATACCGAACCATCGCCGGCTACTTTCTCTCAGCGGCGGCACATCCTCGAAGCCGTAGATTGCGTTTCTCAAAAAACCGCTCCAGATAATACCGGGGGCCTGGTTGAAATGCCTGACCACGTCGGTCTTGGCCGCGTCGATCAGCCAGTCCGGCAGAAAAAGAGCGTCTTGCCCGTAGCCGAATTTGAAGAGCCATTCCTGCAAAACGTTCGGATCGATCCTATCGGCGAGCCGTGAAAAATAGACATTGCAACTGCCCCGAATCGCGTTGCGGGCACTATTGGTCCATCGATCGTCATGCCCGACTCCGGACCTTCGATAAATCAGACAGTCCGGCCAATTCTCCGGGGCTGCCCGGGAGGGGCACGGGATGACCTCTTCCGGAGTTACCTGGCCGGACTCGAGCCCGGCGATGAGGATAATCGGTTTGACCATCGAACCGGGCGGATATTGCTTATTGATGGCCCGGTTGATCAGGGGTTTGTTGGTTTTATCCTCGACCAAATCGCCATAGTCGTAACGGGCGCGGTTCAAATCGTAAGTCGGCAGCGAAACCAGGGCGAGGATCTCGCTCGTGGCCACCTCGATAACGACCACCGACATACCCGGTCCGCAATTCGGTTCATGATTGTAGTTCGCCAGATAATCTTCAATAGCCTGCTGGAGATCGATGTCCAGCGTCAGTTGCACGTCATTGCCTTCTTCAATGGGCTTGCGGTTCATAAGCTGGCCGTCGATATCGGAACTGACCTGGCCCCGTCTTCCACGGAGGATCGCCTCGCAGACATACTCGACACCATCCTCCCGGCCGCAAAGCTCTCCATCCTGATACCGCAAAAGCCGGTCATTCTCGAACAGTGCCCGATCCCGCTCCTGGCTGGCGCTGCCGACCCACCCGATCGTATGGGCGGCGGCCGGCCCGTAGGGATAAAACCGGTCCTCATTCGGCAGAATCTGAATACTGTCGGTATCCATGAATTCCAACTGCGCCGCGAAGATATCATCATCCGTTTTCAGTTCCAGCAACGGCCAGTCGATGTACATCTCCGCGATATCGATTTTCGTTGCCAGCGCGAATCGTTTTTCATGGTCCGGCTCTTTCGCCTCGAAATCGGCCATCGCCACAGAAAACGGAATGCTCTCGATACCGCCGTATTGGGTGAATTGCTCGGGAACATAGAAACTGTGCCGCCACGCCTGGAACATGCGGCCGTTCCAGACGAGATCGTTGATTTTCTGGATTTTGTTCGTAATCAGAGCGGGATCGACGCCTTCAAGCTGAGCGCAGATATTGATAATGCGCTGCAACTGCTCGTCCCGGTCGTGAATTCTGTCCTTCACCTCGGTGATCGCCGCTTGCGGATCGGATCCTTTGGCGGCTTTGTCGAGCATGATCCGCTTGATGCGATCGTCCAGATACGAGCTGAGGCTGTAGTTGATATGCACGTAGAACCGGGCCTTTTCCGTGGCCAATACGTTGCCGTTTCGATCGAGGATGTCACCCCGGACGGTGCTGATCTGTTTCGTCCGGCCCATGCGGCGCTTCAGCTCATCAATTTCCTGCTGGACGGCGGAGGCGCCGAAAAGTTGCATCTGACCCAGGCGGACCAAACACACCGATAACAGCAAAATGCTGAAAACGACAAAGATGGTGACTCGCCGGTTATACATAATCTTCTACATAGTGACTAAAGTGGCAGCAAAGCTGTCATTCTGAGCGCAGCGAAGAATCTTTTTTTCCTGGCCAGATCCCTCGGCTTCGCTCGGGATGACACTTACGTGTCACTTTAGACACTTCCTTTAACGTCTCGAACGTCGCTGGAAGCGATTCGTTTCTATGCCCATGCAATACGCGGCCGGGGGGAATAAAAACGGTCCGACAACGCCTGAAAAGATCGACGTCAAAAGGATCGTTACGAAGACTCTCTCCGGCAACGGTTCTCTCTTAATCATAAACGCCAGAAAATAGACCAGGGCGCCGGCCGCACACCCGGTGATGAGAATCGCAAGTGCCTGATAGGATTTTCTCCGGATGGCGACCACGCGATGGATGTACGCCAGCAGCGTGCCGAACAAACCGAAACTGATCACGTGGGGCCCCATGGGAAGCGGCGAGCCGATCAGGTCGGCGGCAAAACCGATGGTGAACGAGCCGATAATCGCCTCCGACGGATGACTGTAAACGGAAAAAAACACCAGGAGGATCAGCAGCAAATCAGGTTTGTAATCCCAGCGCGCCAGC
>Ga0272442_10003203_pt1 | contig 23139 bp, 16 predicted proteins | sample SSMForm2O_FD_200262 | JGI IMG/M metagenome (GOLD analysis project Ga0272442, IMG submission 200262) | Marine sediment archaeal communities from Little Sippewissett salt marsh, Falmouth, MA, United States - SSM-Form-2O | ecosystem: Environmental > Aquatic > Marine > Wetlands > Sediment ...
TCGGGCATATCTGCAAAAAATGAAGCTCTTAGTCAATGATTTCATGAAAGTAAAAGAGTGTATGGATAGGGGAAAAACATTTTCTAAACTTAAAAGGAACGAAGAAATATCACCAATAACTTTTGTGTTTTTTGTGAGCTGGATAATATTAGTATGCCCTTTATCAATTGCCAGCAATTTAGGATATGAAATAAGATCTCAGCGAATTATAAATGCAGTTGATGATTTCCCCTGCATAATCGAAACATCTGAAAAAATTCTCAGTAATGACAAAGAAGGTCTTGTTTTGTGCTGGAAAGACAATCTTGGCGAGTTTAGACCTGTTGAAAGCGACTGGTGCGGTGCAGCAGGGCCAGGGTTAAATAGTCAAGAGTTAATATTTTTCCCTGCCAAGATTCCGATAGAAAGTCGAAAATCTCTATATTTAGTACCCAAAGGAATGTACAAGAGAAAGACGATTAGTACGGTAAAGAAAGCTTCACTTAATTGGAGCGAATCAGAATTTTTGGTGCGTCTAAAAGATGAGAACAAAGATGCTTTCATATTGAAAGACTTTCCAAGCTTCAATACTGTTTTACACGATGTTGGTTTCAAAGTTGGCAAGAAATTTATAAGTATATACGGCTGGTGGAGCACTTGTGATTTTATGGTAGACGAGCAATGGTATAGTCTGTCTTCACCAAGCTGTGAATCAGTTTCGGTAACTAAACCAGATTATTATTACTATGGCTCTCTTTTTGAGCGGGTAGTTCTTACAGCATCGAGTACTTTTAAAAAGCACGTTAAAGTCAGCACAAGTCACGATTTTTTTGCTGGTTTTTCCGCAGTTCGTCTGATTCGACGCTTTTGGGTGGATGGACAATCACAGGATAATTTCGGTCCTATCGGTTTATGGTTCGGCGGCCAAGCCCGGGATTTTCCTACGTATAACACAAAAAGTCCAACATCGTATTACTATTGCGGCCAATGGTATGACCAAACTATTCATTTGTTTGGTTCCAGTTTAAAATCTGATAACAACAAGGATTATAAGTCTTATGTAATCATTTACTGGGATGAATATGATACCTGGCTTGCGATGTTGATAGATGAGCGGAACTCAGACGATATATTCGCCAAGCCGGAATTTTTCTTTCGTCTTGGTAATTTTACGGCTCCATCCTGGCAGAAAGCAACTGGACTGTTTAGGGATGGCGTATTAACCTCCTGGTATGTAGTGGGTAAATCAGACAAACAAGAGGCAGTTCAACGAGTGGATAGTTATTATAATTTTCTTCAAAGTAATTCCGACATGCAAATTAATCCGATAGAGTATGAATCAGCTATAAGTATTGCCGCCGGGCATAGCAGTGATACCAAATTAAATAACTTTAAATCTCGATCTGAAGAAGAGTGTTCACATATTAAAATTAAAAGCCCTTATTGCCAGTTCAAATGGGACAAGTCAGCGGCAGCAGTCTCTTCGTTGAATTTTGATCCAGATGGATCAGAGAATTACGGCAAGGACTGGCTTGAGGGTGAAAATGCGATTATATATTTCAATGGTGGTTCGCAATGGCAAAGGTCTCTCGACTGGACAGATACTAATGACAGAATGTACGTTATAGATTCTAATGGGGCTTTCCTCTCAAAAACAGGCGACAATCAGTTAAAGATCGAAAATATTTTACTTAATGACCCTGAAGACGGAAGGACGTTTTACAGTGTTGTTTTGGAAATAACCGCATCAAAAACACAGCCCGTCTTGAAGCTAAAAGCTATATATAATACAAAGATAGATAATTCTTATCCTTACCTCGGCTGGCATCTTGATTTTCCAAAAGATACATTCACTCATTTTACTACACGCTTTTTGATAGAAAATATTAGTCGCTGGAAATTATATCGCATGGGCTACAAAGACCTGCAACCAATGAGATGTATCCTTGACGAAAAGGATTTAGGGGCTTTTTCAGTTTCTGATGATTCAGATGAAGCGTTGAAATTCAGCTTTGTTATGGCCGAGACCGATGTCAAAAGTACTGCGTGCAATTTACCTAATCCTCTTTTTGATGATCCAAAAGAGATTCAAAAAGTCGGCTTGACTGCTACATATTTATTCTGGAGGTATCATAATATGGCGGGCATAGAGCAGAAGGTGGGGCAAAAGCGTACAATTACAGCTGTTGTCCAATTATCTGATGAGAATAAGCTTCAACAAATTGATAAGAATTATTTTAAGGTAGATTTACCCCATGCACCTGAGATGACAAAGTTTTTAAACGATTACTGGATTCAGCACTGCCGCGGCGGAGTTTATAATTTGGAGGGAGTAAATTCATGGTGGCACTCAATTTCGAACAAATTCAATCCTAAACTGCCGTTCGAAAGATGGAAATCAGACTTAAAGCGATATCTCCGGAATCCATCTTCCGGCAATATTAAAACCGGCTGCGGTTGGATTGTTCCTAAAGGTGCCCTACCTATCATAAAAGGCGCGACCGATTTCAACTGGAATGGAGGCTATATTTTCGAAGTTAATGCCCATATCATTATGTCTGCAGAACAATATTACCTGGCCAGCGGGGATAAGTCTTTTCTTAATGATATGATAGATGAGTTGGAAAGTGCTGCTCAATTCTATTTAGATTTGAGTAACTCTGATGGTGTAATCACTTTACCCTTCCCTTTTGATGGAGTAAGTAATCCAGTTACCTGCTACTGGGATGGTTGGCATATAGGTCATATGTCATGTTTTACTCAGATGTATGCAAATGGTGCTATCAAGGCTTTAGCACGAATGGAAAAGCAATTGGGCAGGATCGATAAAGCTAAAGAATATAAAACTTGGGCTAGTCGATTGAATAAGCAGTTGATAGATATCTACTGGCGTGAAGGGAATCTTATTGATAACAGCGGCAATACTATCAATGGTGGCCGTCTAATCAGCTGGATAAATATAAATAATGAAAAGATTGACGCAGCTTTTACAGATTTAAATCTTATGGCGGTGTATCTGGGATTATTACCAGAGCATCATGTTAAAAAAGTATTTGAATGGATTGATAATGACCCACATGCCTATGCATGGCGGGATAGAATTACAGGAGAAAAGGTTGGTATAATAACTTTTAATACCATCGACGGTAATTCAGAACGCGTTTATGTCGATGGTAGGGGGCCGATAAGATATTATGCCGGTGCTTTTAATCCATTCAGCGTACCACCGGGTATGGAGAATGGGCAGATACAGTATTGGGTGTCAGGTTTTGATTTTGAAAACAGATGTCGGTATGGCATGGCCGATTTAGCGGTGAAAAATTTGGAGAGATTTTCAAAGCGTTATTCACGCGGTGACCTTAACAGTGGTCACGGCGTTCCGGAATCTCGCCCCTTACCAATGTTTCAAGGTACAAGCCAGATGTCACCTATCGATCTACCGTGCGGAAGTGACCAGTCCTTAGGTGAAGATGGTATGGTGTACACAATGGGCCTGGTTTCCGGGATTTTCGGTTTGCGGTATGATTATAACGGTTTGTATGTCCGACCGGATATTCCTGAAATGATGAGAGATGCTGAAATATTAAATATGCGATACCAGACAAGGCGGTTTTCAGTCAAATTTGTTGGATATGGGAAAAATGTTGAAAAAATTGTTGTTGATGGGAAAGAAAATTCTAACCGCTTATATATCTTCGACTTTCAGAGAAATAATTTAGATAGTCAAAAGCAAAAAAACAAGGTTTATATTTACCTTGAGTCTACTGAGGCCTCAAAATGACTCGGTCTTTTACAAAATTATCTTGTTTTATGGTGTTAAAAAGTTAGTTTCTTCTAAGTGGAAGCAATTTTTCAAAGAACCTTATTGATGATTGGCCTTTCACCAATCATAATAATTCAATGTACTGATTGAATGCTCCGACCTTTAGTCGGAGATTAAAATCGCATCTTGTGTAAAAAAACCATTTAATAATAAAGGGAGTAAATGAGATACTTACAAATACACAGAATCATCTGCACCGCAATTATCATATCGTTTTACAGCAGCGGTTACACCGCAGCGCTTGAGGTTACCCACCAGCCAAAATCCGGACAGTTTGAATCTATCAACGCTGCTCTGAAAAAAGCAAAACCGGGTGAAACCATAACAATCATTGACAACTCAGCACCTTACACCGAAGTGATTCTCATCTCCAAAGAAAACATAACACTCCGGGCTGACTCCTCACTTGATAAACCGCCGATTATCACAGCCGGTATCGAAAACGAGGTTGTCCTCGATTGTAAATCTGCCGGCAGCACTTTCGAGAACATCACAATCTTCGCCAACACCAACCAGATTGGATTCCGCACCGAAAAAGACGCAGCACTTCTAAACTGCACAATTAAAGGCGGCATCTACAGTTTCGAACAGCAGGCAGGCACTATCAGCCTGACCAACTGCAATATTGGCAGCGATTCCATCAAAAGCGCCTGCCTCATCCGAAGCGGAAAAACCAGGTTCAACAAATGCACCATGACAAGCCCCGGCGTTTCCCTTACAATTCAGACGGATAAACCGCAGCTAACCGAAGTTATATGCGAATTCTCTGTCATAAAAGCCCAGCCATCTGAAAAAGGACTCGGCTCACTTATCGTACTTAACCCCGGCACACATCCAGACCAGAAAAGAAGACTGCTAATTGACAACTGTGACCTTATTGGAAAAGGTCAAAATGCAGGAGGTGGTAAGGAAGGATGGCATATCGGCGGAGGTATCTACTATTACGGCCCGGCTGATGTTACCGTAATTGACACGATATTTTATGATCTTGGATACCCGTTTCTACTTATTCAAGCCAATAATCAGCCTGAAGGATATTTGCTCAATGAAGATTATTGTCTATACCAAAAAACTACTATCAATGTTCCGCTATTCCTTCGCAAAGGCAGTCTGATGAACCTACTTGGCAATAATTCCAAAATAGTCATTGAGCCAATCTATGTTAATCCTGAAGCCAGAGACTACAGACTTTTCAAAGACAGCCCACCTACAAAGATAAACAGTACCGGCACACCTTCTTATGCGGGTTCTCAGGGAGTTTCTGATTTAGCTGCTGATTGCGGTGATTGGCAGCGAGTTGAAACTACTATCCTGTCGGGCTTCAATAATATGTACAACTGCCATATAATTGAAGAATCCGAAGACCCTTATCGCTACAAAATGTACTTTTTCGGCTGGGCAGCAAATACCTGCAACTCAGGTTATTCGGGCTGCGATGCCATATTTCTTGCCAGAAGTAAAGACCTGGTCCACTGGCAGGTTTATTGTGGTGACAACAGCTTATGGGATGGTACAGGTAACGCCGAACTCTGGGTACCTGTCATAACAGCAGATAATAAATTCTATGACCAATGGCATAACGGCGATCCCAGTGTCGTCAAACACAATGGAACTTACTACATGGCTTATTCAGCCACAGGCTTTGATGCAGATGGTGTTCCCGAAGGTCTACCTTCAGATACCGACGCCTACATATCGGTTGTTATGGGAGCATTCAGCACCGATGGAATCCACTGGCAGCGCTCAGCTGCTCCACTTTTGATGTGTGGAGATGAGATAGGCAGACATGAATCTCAACGAGCTGCAGATTACTATGGCGTTTTTCATCGGCCTTCGTTAATGTTAGATGAAGGCAAATGGCGTCTCTGGTTTGACTACTGGCATCCCAAACCAAATGCATGCTCAATGGGTCTTGCAGAATGCCCAAGCGGCGCAGATCCAATGAATCCCGATAGCTGGACTATCGTACATCCGTTGAGTAAACCACTGCTCATAAACTGGCCAAACCCTGATATTATCAAGGTCGATGGAACTTACTATTCATTCTCTGATCCAAGCGGTTATCCTGGCGCGAAAGGCTGGAGTTCAAGACAGATCAGAGAAGCCAGAAGCATCGATGGTCTTAACTGGGTGGTACTTGATTTTATTCCTCCTGACAGTGATACACCTTCATGCCACGTGCCTGAGGCATTTCTAACTACTATTAACGGTCAAAAATGGATGTATCTTTTCTATGCTTGCCAGATAGGCGGTGATCCTTACGATTATCGATATGACCGAGTTCGCGCTATGCGAAGGGAAATACAGAAATAATAAGTAAAAAGCAGCTTAAGATTAAGGACTATGATGAGATCGAAAGAACGTGTATTAACAGCTTTTTTGCGCAAAGAACCGGACAGGGTACCGATAAACTATCTTGCAAATATAGGGATTGATCGGCGTTTAAAGGAATATTATGGCTTACCAATTGATGATCATGAAAGCCTGAGGCAAAAGCTTGGTGTGGATTTCAGGTCGGTTGCTCCAGTTTACAAAGGTCCGCGTCTTCATGGGGAAATAGAGGGATTAAATGTCGATCCTGCATGGGGATTCAGGACAAAAGTCATTGAACATTCCAGTGGTACTTATCAGGATTTCTGTGATTTTCCGCTAAAGAATGCAGATATGAAAATGGTTTCTAACTGGCCGATGCCTTCAGCGGATGATTTTGATTATGAACAGGTTTTAACAAACTGCCGAGAGTATTCTGAATATGCGACTCATATAGGGCTTGTTGGAACTTCAGCACTTGGTGATATAATCAATACAACTGGAATGCTAATGTCCATGGAAACAGTGCTGATGGGCCTTGCGGTAGATGATCGTGCTACGCTTATGATGATTGATAAGAGACTTGAAATACAATTCCAAGTTGTTAAAAGATGTATTGAAATTGCTAATGGCAAGATAGACTTTCTATGGCTTGGAGACGATTTGGGTACTCAATATTCACCCATGATAAGTATGGACATGTTCAGAAGGCATATCAGGCCCCGTCACCAGAAGTTTATCGATTTAGCCAAAAGGAACGGACTTAAAATAATGTTTCATTCCTGTGGTTCAAGTAGTTGGGCGTTTGATGATTTTGCAGAGATGGGGATAGATGCTGTCGACACACTTCAACCTGAGGCGAAAGACATGTCACCGGAATACCTGAAAAAAAGATACGGCGACAAGCTCGCTTTTCATGGTTGCATAAGCACGGCAGGCCCGCTGGCTTATGGTTCGGTTGAAGATGTTGTTGAGTACACACGTCAGACATTGAATATTATGATGCCTGGTGGAGGCTATTGTGTTTGTTCAACCCATGCCATACAGGATAATTCTCCGACAGAAAATGTTGTTGCGATGTATGAAACTGCAAGAGCATTCGGCGGGTACAAATGAGAATGTAAATACATTAATTATTCGGAGCTTAAGTTCTTATGGATTCAAAAACAAGAGTGTTAATGGCATTGAATCATGAAAAGCCAGATAAAGTACCGTTTAATTTCTGGATGGACAGAAGAGAGATGGCCAAATATGAACAGGAAATAGGTCATCGTCATTGGCGAGTAACTCACTATGGTGCGGATGTTATAGAATCATTTCACTGCTTATCCTTCCCTTCAGGTCCGACTATAGAAAGGGATGGTACGGCTTGGATCACTGAGCCTTATCTCAAGTCATGGTCAAATATTGCAACTATTTCACTGCCTGATCCTAACGATGACAGAGTATATGAACTTCTAAAAGCCGACCTCGATGAGTTTCCGAATAAAGCAGTTTTATTAAATATAACAATGCCTTGGGGAGTGATTGCCAGTTGGCGAACTTATGAAAATGTTTATACAGATATGTGTGAGTACCCAGAGGAATTTAAAAAGCTAAGCAAAAATCTTGAAGATGTTATGAAAGTCGTAGTAGAGCGAGCCTGCCAAATGGGCGTAACCGCGGTATATATACAGGAAGACCTTGCATCAAGTCAGGGATTAACCATGTCACCGGCAATGATCAGGGAATTCTGTTTTGGATATACTAAATCATTTATTGATATCGCCCATTCTTATGGCAAGCCGGTATTGTTCCATTGTGACGGTAATGTTATTGATTTCATAGATATCCTCCTGGAATATGATATACAGGCGATTAATCCGCTTCAGGCTAATCTTGTTGATCCGAGAGAATTCAAAAAGCGTCACAATAATGATATTGCAGTATATGGTGCCATTGATAACTGTTTTATTATTCCGAATGAAACGCTTGAAAAGATACGGGAACATGTATTCGATGTCTTCGATGTATTAGGCAAGCCGGATGGAGCATTGATAATGTCAACCCATGATATCCCATTTGAAACACCCCGGGAAAATATTGAGGCTATGATTCAAGCAATAAAAGAGTGTGTATATGATTAGCAATAAAAAGGATTGTTGTATGGCTGTAGTTTTTTGAAAAGTTAAACAAATGAAGGATTATTGTTCTATAATATGGTGATGAGACACACAGCCACAAGCGCAAAGGAGCTTAAAGCCATTGCTTTGCCGAAACAGGGATATTGAGTTCGCCAAACAGCTTATCTTGTGGGTCAAGTCCAGGCACAATAAATGGCCGGCATAATTCCCATAAAAAACAGGGCCAAGCTTTCTTTGCGGCTCATAATCCACAGGGAGAGCCACCTGGTTTGACCCGGAAGAACAAAAACAAACCAGAGAAGCTTTTGTTGAAAGGCGCCAGCTGTAGAGGTTCGGATAGAAAAGTACCATATAGATTTGGTAATAATTTTGTATGAAAAAAACGGAGAAGATTTTGAAATGACAAACAGGGAAAGAATTCTTGCGATATTAAATTATAATAATTATGACAGAATGCCGGTAGTCCATTTTGGTTATTGGAAGGAAACTTTGTTAAAATGGTCAGAAGAGGGTTATATCGCAAAGGAAATAGCCGAAAACTGCAGTGACGGAAATGAATGGGATCAGCAGCTGAATAAAATTCTTGGATGGGATTTATGTTGGGGTTATGGGTATGGAGTATTTAATGATTTGAAGCCACCATTTGAATGCAAGATATTGAAAGAGTTTTCTGATGGTTCGTTTCATGTACTTAAATCGGATGGTACCATTGTGCTTGAAAAGCCTGGTATAGTTTCGATTTCATCCGAAATTGACCATACTCTAAAAGATAGAAGTTCCTGGGAAGAGTGTTACCTGCCCAGATTGCAATTTAACTCCAAAGCGATTTTTGAAACTCTAAAACTTGCCAAAAAGGTACCCGAACCGGCAGTCAGAGATCAGCCTTTCTCAATAGTATGTGGGAGTTTGTTTGGTATATTAAGGAACTGGTTAGGTTTGGAGGGTATTAGTTATTTGTCTATGGATAATGAAGAGCTGTTTGACGAAATGATAGATACTATCGGCAATTTAGCTTATGAGAACATCAAGGCTATTTTGGAAGGTGGCTACAAACCGGATTATGCTCATTATTGGGAAGACATTTGTTTCAAAGGCGGGCCATTGGTTACACCTTCTGTGTTCGATTCCAAAGTTGGTCCATATTATAAGCGTATTTCTGAATTACTCAAAGAAAACAGTGTGTTTTTGACGTCTCTTGATTGCGATGGCTTAATTGATACTCTGATACCAACGTGGGTGAATAATGGAGTTAATGTCATGTTTCCAATAGAGGTTGGTACCTGGAATGCGAGCATCAGGCCTTGGCGCAAAGAATATGGAAAAACAATCAGAGGTGTCGGAGGAATGGACAAAAAGGTTTTCGCGTATGACCGTAAGACTGTCGACATGGAAATTGAAAGGTTAAAACCACTTGTAGACCTGGGGGGATACATTCCCTGTCCGGACCATCGCATTCCGCCAGATGCTAAGTGGGATAATGTGAAATATTATTGCGAAAAGATAAGAGAAAATTTTTAGATATGGCAAACTAATGAAAATGGTTTTGCAGATTTGATGAGAATCCTGCTCAATGAAGCAATCCAAATCAAACGGGATCATGTCCCCGGAGCCTATTTTGCGTTGTAGTGTTAAATTTTGATTGCCTAAGAAAGTTACAGTCTTTATTATCATGCGTAATCGAATGTGCATTATTATGAATGTAAGTGGATATATTAAGGATGAGCCATATTTATGAATAAAAGGGAAAATTTTCTGGCAATATTGAATTTTGAAAAGCCTGGTTTCTTTCCTATCATGGAATTCATGGGATTTTGGCCAGAGGTGGTATCAGCTTGGAACGATCAGGGGCAAAAATTCGAAACAACTGACGAAATCTTCGAACATTTCGGGCTAATGCAGTGGAAGTCCATTCCTATCGACTTCAATTTCATACCCCCGTTCAAAGAAAAAATACTCGAAGAAACCAAACACCATATAGTAATGAGAGATTCCAGCGGCTGCACAAAAAAGATAGAAAAGAATAGTTCGGCCATGCCCCACTATATTGAGTTTCCTATCAAGAGCCGCGATGATTTTGAGGCTTTAAAAGAGAGATTGGATCCTCTTGATTACACAGAGCGTTACCCGGCAAACTGGCCGGAACAAGTAAAAGAATACAGAAAACGCGATTATCCGCTCGGTTTGTTAATTCGCGGTCCGTTCGCTTTTTGCCGCGACTTCATTCACTTTGAGCGACTTATGATGCTTCCGTACGATAACAAAGAGTTTGTACGTGATATGATGAAATTTCAGAAAGATTTTATTATCCATCTATTCGAAAAAGCTGTTTCGGAAGTAGAGATTGATTTCTTATACCTCGGCGAAGACATGGCCTATAAGACTTCGTCAATGTTCTCCCCGGGTTTACTAAATGAACTTATAAAGCCTCTTTACACTGAGATTGTCGACTATTTCAAATCGAACGGTATAAAGAACATCATTATTGACAGCGATGGCTGCATAAATGATCTGTTGCCAATGTTTGTGGAAGCCGGAATTACCGGAATACTTCCGATTGAGAGAGCTGCCGGTATGGACCCAATAGCGATTCGTGAAAAATATCCAAAGCTGCAAATGATCGGTGGTGTTGACAAATTGAAAATAGCAGGAAATGGTCAGCAAATTGATGAAGAAATCGAGATGGTAAGACAGTTGTTAAGAACCGGCGGTTACATTCCTTCCTTTGATCACAGTGTACCTCCGATTGTTTCTTATCGCAATTACAAGATGTATCAGACCAAATTGAAGAAATTGATATAGCCCATACATATTTATCATAAGGATAAAAGTAATAGTCTGTAGCTGTTAATACGCGGTATTCGAGATTTCTTTACCGATAAGACAAAAACGTTGGTAATAAGGCCAAAAAAGTAAAATATATAGTTGAATTGACAAGTGGAGAACCGAGTTGACGGATTAATGGCCTTTATTAGCATACATGATTTTGATGAATTGCAGGAGCATAAAGAATTTGCGAATATCATTATGCGCCGTGGTAAAGGCGCAATACTGCAACTTATTGCTATCAAAAATAGTATCATTCAAGAAAGATTTTTTAAGGGGTACAAAAATGTCTTTATCATTGCATTATTGGACTAGCATCTTATCATTGATCATCTGCATTTTGCCGGGTTGGGGGTTTGCTGCCCGTGACTTCAGTATCGGGATTGAGATGCCAACGCAGATTCCTGTAACGTCTGCTGTGGAGAATGCTTTGCGCGAGATGGGGATTGATTACATTAATTACTATATTTTCACCGACATGAATGCGCCGCTTAACTATTCTCCTGAAACGGTCAACAATGAGATGATTGCCCTGTGCAAACGTCTGAAACTAGACTTTTCTATCTCGGTGTGGGTTGACTTGCCCGAAGAAATCGTACGTAAATCTGCTAAAGAGCCAGGCTTTCAAGGGATGGTATTTGATGAGTTGGAGCACATACGCCTGCTGATGCCGCAGTTTGGTCCGGAATCAGAGCATAGGAATCTCCTGGCTGACCCTAACTCGCTGGCTTCTTTTGATCAGGCAGATAAAGCGGCTACTGCCGGCTTTAACCGAGTGTGTAAGCAGTACACTGCGCTTGGCGCCCCGGCTTGTGTATCGACCCATGTCTGGCCAACCCTGTTTCATCAGGCTGCACGCGGCGGTATGGTCGTATGCCCGAAGATATCCAAGGAAGAATATTCGCCGGTAAGTCTGGCTATCGCTCTGGGGTCGGCATTGCAATACAACCAGCCGCTATGGGTGGATTGTGATCTGTGGTTTTACGATATGCTGCCTGGTCACCCACCGGAGGAGTTCAAAAGCAATTTGTTGCTTGCCTATTGGATGGGGGCCGACCGAGTTTATGTGGAAGGAAGCGGTTTTAATCTCACGCCTCAGGGTAGGCAGGGTATACCTTTTTCGCTGATGACTCAAATTACCCCGGATATGGCTCAACTTACCGCTCATGGTGAAGTGCTGCGATGGTTCTGCCGCGAATATGTACCAAAGCATCCGCGCACGTGGAGTTGGCGCGATGTGCGGCCGGACATTGCTATCGTGCGATTTGAGGACACATGTCACGGCCAGCGTTTCATAGGTGCTGAGAATGATCGGCTTTTTGGCTCACCTCATCTAAAAAGTACGCCCGACACAGAAGCTTGGCTGTCGATTTGGAACGTACTGACCTTTGGTGATACTGGGTCTGATGGCTTAACACACTTCAAAAAGCGCATCTGGATGACCCTTGTTCCGCTGCCTAAAGGTAACCATATCGGCCTATGGCCTGGTTGGCAAAACCAGCCAATCTCGGCGAGCCAGCACGATTTTTTCACACCTCTCAATGGTGTCGTGGTTTTTGACGATCAGGTCAGGTATGAGCAACTTAAAGATATCCCTCTGCTGTTTATAACCGGTGTGCACATCAGCGAGCAAACGATGGCAGCGATACGAGACTGTGTGAAGGAAGGAGCGATCTGCGTGGCCTGGGGGCCTCTGGCCCAAAAACACGGCTTTGGTGACTGGCAGAATGGCTGCAAGTCTTATCAAACAGGCAGAGGACGTTTCATAATCACGGATGACTTTGAGTTGCCTGAGGTGCTCGACCAGATAAAGAGGATGCTTGGTTCGGCCGACACAATCAGTTACCGCTTTGGCCCCAGACGAGTAACTCTGCACCGTGGCAATTCGAATAACGATATAAGCGTGGATATCAGCGTGGTAAAATAGCCCCACTTATTTTCGCGATTGTATTTTGCTATTCAGGATAGCAATATTTGTACTGATGATTTTGAGAGATTTGTGGCGAAGTTGCTTATAAGCCATCCCAAAACCCCTTTAATTTTGCGTTCTAATAATCGCTATTCTTCTCAAGTTCTTGCAGTTTGTGATAAAAAATATGAAAACATTTTGCCGGGACAAAAGATATGCATAAAATAATCACAAAAAAACGAATTTTCTTTTGCCATCGGGACTGCGATGTCTGGCAAATTTGCCTACTGTAAATATATCAGCTGGTTGTGCTCATAATTGTGTGTATTGTTATACCAAAGGTTACTCTATTTATCCCGGCGATAACATAATCGAAATCTATGAAAATATGGCTGAGCGAATAGCTGATGAGATAAAGCGAAAACGCAAAAAGCCAGCAGCTAGTATCAAAGTTTGAGTGCCCAGCCAGAACCATCACATCATGTTCGCTCATGCCGTTTGCAAACCAGTTGCTAAGAGCAGTTCTCCTAAAATCATAGAATGTGCCCTTTTTCACGCTGGCCCTTTTCAAGATGCTCCTGAACTGCCTGTAGAAATGGAAATCCTGATTCAATATAAATCCTGCTGCGTTGGTTCGACACCTATTGAGGCAACAAAGATATCCCCTGTGTAGGCAGCTGCGGTATCGGTGTAAGTAAAACCGGTTTTAACCGCAACAAAAGTTATTGTCCAACTCGCTTTGATAGCCGCACCAAGAGGTTTACCCGTATCACAATCCAGACCTGACGGAATATCAACTGCTAAGAGAGGACGATTCTGCGCATTTATGGATTCTATCAACTGCTGATAATTATCTTTAACCGCCCCTGTCAGTCCAGTACCGAAAAGACTATCGACGAGCATGTCAGCATCAGCGGTGAAATCTTTAACCGCCCCTGCTATATCAGAGACTTCGGTATCCAACTGTTCGACCGGCTTACCTATACGCTCTAAAATACTGAGGTTTGTTTTTGCATCGCCTTTGATTTTTTTTCGGTCGCCGCATATCATTACGGCAATCTTAAAGCCTGAGTTTAACAGGTGCCTTGCGATCACGTATCCATCGCCGCCGTTGTTTCCTGTTCCGCAGAAAATGGCAACCTTAGGGTTGGTAATACCAGCGAGCCGAGCTTTAATAAATTCGGCACAGCCTCGCCCTGCATTCTCCATCAATACCAAGCCGTCAATACCAAGAGTATTTATCGCCCGGCAATCAAATGAGCGGACTTGCTGTCTGGTCATAATTACGGATTTTTTAGCCGGTGAATATTTTTCCATATTGTTCGGCAGGTATTAAAAAGCCTCGGGCAGAACTTTCCTGGCGGCATCACGCAGATAGCTTGAAATTTGCCTCTCGGAGTTCATACCAAGTATTTTTCTCGCTATCCTGTTGCATTGTTCTATCGTAACCGAGCGAATTATTTGTTTTATTTCCGGTATCATCGGCGGTGCAAGTGAAAGCGTTCTGACCCCCATTCCCAAAAGTAACATAATATGTTCCGGCTCAGAGGCCATTTCGCCGCAGATACTCAGGTCTATTTGTGCTTTGTGTGCGTCCTGGATAACGGTTCTGATAAGCCGAAGCACAGCGGGGTCTGAGGATGAATAAAGGGTAGAGACCAGTTCATTGCCCCTGTCAACGGCCAATGTGTACTGTGTAAGGTCATTGGTTCCGATACTGAAAAAATCGACGCCCTGGGTCAGCGAAAAGGCCGTCAACGCAGCCGACGGGGTTTCAATCATAATTCCAATTTCAATGTTTCTGTTGTAGGGGATAGATTCTTCATCAAGGTCTTCCATAACATCGCGCAAAATCATTTTTGCCTGCATCAGTTCCTGCAGGTTCGTAATCAAGGGAAACATTACCTTAACCTCACCAAGAACCGAGGCACGTAAAATCGCACGCAACTGGGTTTTGAACAACATCAAATTCTGCAGACAAAATCTGATTGAACGCAGCCCCAGAAACGGATTCGGCTCAGGTGCAAAACGCTGGCTTTGAGTATACTTATCTGCTCCGAGGTCCATAGTTCTTATTACCACCGACCGATGCTTAAAGAAACTTACCGTCTCAGCATAAGCCTCATAATGGTCTTCTTCTGTGGGCTCATCTGGATTGCCGAGATACAAAAACTCGGTACGATATAACCCTACCCCCTCACCACCTTTTTGCAGAACAAGCTCAGCCTCATCGGGGAACTCGATGTTACCTAATAACGTAATCTTGACGTCATCCCGGGTTACAGCTGGTTTTTTTCTTATTGCAACAAGTTTATGCTCAAGCTCTGCAAACCCAAGTGAATATTCTTCATATTGCCGGATTGTCTCGCTATCAGGGTCTACAACGGCAATACCCCGGTTTCCATCGATAATGACGGTATCTCCTCCGCTGACGCTTTCGGTGAAATCTTCCAATGCCATTACCGCAGGGATTCCCAGCGACCTGGCTACAATAGCGGTATGGCTGGTTCGCCCGCCCGCATCGATAGCAATGCCCTTTACGAAATTTTTGTTGAGAGTGGCTGTCTGGGTAGGGCCAAGCGAGCGAGCCACAACTACAACCTCTTCGGTCAGGTGTGCAACATCTTCACGCCTGCTGCCGAGAAGCTGTCTAAGCAGACGCCTTTCAATATCGTAAATATCGGCTGCTCGTTCTTTAATATATATATCATGGGCCCTGGCAAAATTCGAGGCGATTTCCCGCAATGTCGCCGATACCGCATATTCGGCGGTTACCGATTCACCATGAACAAAATCTGTTATCTTTTTCCGCAGGCTTCTGTCCCGCAAAAAACGCAGATGAACAGCAAATATATCTTTTATATTACGCTGTTCAGTTGCATTTTGTCCTGCCTTAAGCTCGGTCAGTTCAACTATCGCCTCCTTAAAAGCGTTCCTTAGCCGTTGAATTTCCACCATTCGCTGCGAAGGTTTTATCAAACGCCGCGGGATTCGATAATCTTCGGAATCAATAATCAGACATTTGGCAATAACAATACCAGGGGAGACAGCTATTCCCTTTTTTATTTCCATTTCGAATCTCTTGAATAATTCTACTGTTTCTTCTTCTCACTCGGCGGCGGTTCATCAAACATCTTCACTTCGACAAGCTCTTTGAGGGCCTCAATGGCCTGGGCAGCATCCGAGCCGTCAGTTTTAATTTTCAACCGGGTGCCGTAAGTTGCAGCCAGCATACTCATTTGCATAATGCTTTTGCCGTCCACACTGTTTTCGTCCCTGCTGACGGTAATGTCACAGTCAAACCGGGTTGCAACATCGACGAACAGCATCGCCGGCCGCATATGAAGGCCGTCGGCGTTTTTTATTTCAACTGTAGTTTCGCAAACCGTTTTCTCCAGCATATTTTCTTCTGCCTGCATTTTCCTGTTCGCTGCCAATAGTTTATACTTATAAATTCCTGTTGTTATAAAGATGGATTTTCATCAGCCTCTCTAAGTAGGTCCTCGATTTTTTCAGCCGTTTCGGATTGCCTGAGGAACTTACGGAATTTATCCTGCTGCAAATGCCTGAATATGCTCTCCATTGCCTCCAAATGTCTGTCTGGATTGTCAGGCGGGCTGATTAAAAGTATCACCGAATAAACCGGCTGTTTGTCCAGCGAAGAAAAATCAACGCCAACATTACTTCTGCCAACCGCAGCAACTACATCTTTAACAGCAGGGTGTTTGACATGGGGCACAGCTACTGACTTGCCCATGCCTGTACTCGCCTCTTTTTCTCTTTTTATCACCGAATTGATGACTTCCTGCCGACTGTCTTTACCAAGCCGGCCCGCTTTGTCAATCGCCGAAACAAGCTCAGATATTACACCGTCACGGTCTGTAGCCTGGAGCTCCGGGATTGTAGCCTCAAAACAAACAAAATCCGCAAACTTCATCTTATCTCCCAAAATCATCTTTTCACCGCAATTCAAAGCAATAACGCCTGTAAACATTGTCTGAAAAAACAAGCTACTGAGGCTCCATACCAAGATGTTTGTTATTGCGTTCCCTGGTCTTTTTTCTTCTAAGCTGTCTTTCAAGCTTGTGGACAGCTACATCGATACATTTGTAAGCATCTTCGCTGCTTTCGGTTACAACGAAAACCTTGCTGTGCTCGCCCCTTGCAATTATCTGCACGCTGGCACTGCTATCCCGATTTCCATCGACAATTACTTCGACCTGCGTGATGCTGTTGTAGTACTTGGGAAGCTTGGAAGTTTTTTCCTCAGCGTGGCTTCTGAGGGCTTTTGTAATCTCCATATGCTTGCCGCTAATAGTAAAAAGCATGACCAACCTCCTTAACAAGTGTTTCGAAAAATCCGTTTTATCTTTATCACTTTATCCTTCAATTTCAGGTGTCGGCAAAGCATCTGCCGACTGTTTATTCCCGGGAGAAATCACCCCCCCGCTGACAGTAAATCTCAGGGCATCTTCTATTGTCATATCCAGGTCTATGGTTTGCTCTTTCGGCACCATAATGACAAATCCGGTAAACGGTGTCGGCGAAGTAGGTATAAGGACGGTAACAAACTCCTTTTCGACGTGGTCTATCACTTTTTTAAGCCCGGGGCCGGTAACCATACCCATCGACCATATACCTTTTCGCGGATACTCGACCGCAACAACCCTCGAGAACAGTTTTCTTTGCTCCCCTTGTGTAAACACAAAATCGGTAATTTGTTTCACATAAGGGTAGACCTGTCTGAGGAAAGGCGTATTCATTATGAACTTTTCAATCATTCGCCACAGCGTTTTACCCACGACGCTGGCCAACACTGCCCCGACTATAAAAACCACTCCCAATGCAACAATAAAACCTGCTACTGAACCCCAGCCGTGTATCCAAAAGTCATCCCAGTAATTTCTGGCTTCAAGATTGGTCCACTCGAGACGCTGAATCATCATTGTCAGCCGAACCAGTGCCCTGTTTATATAAACGCTGATGTTTTCCTGAATAAACCTGTATCCCCAGATGAATATCCATATCGTCAAAATCGTCGGCAATAGTACCGCCAATCCACGCAGAAAATAATTTCTTAACCGTATGGTAATCCGCATATTCTTCAACGACAGTCCTTTGTTGTTATCGCTGGCATGGCAATTTTAACTTTACGTTTCTTCTGTCATTCCCGCACAAGCGGGAATCCAGCATAAAGTAGCATCCGCCGCAGGCGGATTCCTCAATTTTGCATTTTACACTTTAATTTTTACACTCTCAAACCGGCCATCGGACAGTTTGAGTTTATTACATAATAAGCTAATTTATGGACTTCTCGTAGTCAATAAAAAAGTCTTCGGTTTCCGGGGTCATTTTATCATCTCCGCCCTTGTTTGGCAAATGGGCACCAATCAGGTGTATCACCGCTCCCGGCAAAGAGGTAAGCATCCATACGGCCCGCTGAGACAATGCTATTGCCCAGGCTGCCGATTCATCTACACCCGCAAATTTCGTAAACAAAATAACAAGAGAACCTTCAACCACAACCACACCGCCGATGCTGACAGGTACCGCACCTAATACCCAGGCCAGCGTAAAAAATGTAAAGTAGTACCTGATGTCGACGGTAATTCCCATACCTGCCCCCAGATACCAAAAACAGATAATCGCCAGAATTTGCACAAAAACGGTCAGTCCAAATGCCATAAGGATTACAAACGGCTTAGTACAATAAAGAAGGATCGAACTTGTGAATTCCCTGATTATTTTGAGGCCGTGTATGCGAATATAGCCCCAGGCTTTTGCCAGAATGGCTCTGCCCCGTTTAAACAATAAGAGTCCGCAAAAAACAGCTGCTATAGCCACAACCACCCAGAGGAAAACCCACTTGTACTCTTGTAAAGTCTCAAAGAAGCCGCCCTGCCCGCCAAATTCTATTACGCCGCTGCCCTGATGCCGCAGGAAAATAAAGTAGAAAAAAACGCCGATTGACAATGTGCTCAATAACCCAACTACCCTGTCAACAAACACACTCAAAACCGCCTCGAGTCTTTTGTCGGTGTGTTTGGTAACATACCAGGCACGGACCAAATCCCCTCCTACAGAACTGGGCATAAAATTATTGTAAAACCAGCCCAGGAAAAAAAGCTTAACCGCTGCCCAGAACTTTATGAAAATGGACTGGCTCCTAAGCAGCAGCCACCAGCGAAAACCTACCATTGCATGACAGAGAGTAAAAACCGCAACGGTGACGGCAAAAATAAATATATTCATCCGCCGAAAATATTCTACAAAGCTGCCCCACCTCTGTTCCTGGCCAATTCGCGATGCCGCCCAAATAATCCCTGCTGCAACCACCGCAATGCGTAAAAACAGCAATATATGCCTTTTTGCCTTACCTTCGGTTCCGGACATTGAGCTAAGTTTCCTTAAAAAAACTTGTTTTCGCAGATGATAACGTGTAAAACCCCCTTTAGCAAGACGATAAAGACGGCAATTTAGGAGATTGGCAAGTGACAGTCAACAAAGCAATTGAAGATGGCTTGGAATTTACGCCCAAGTTTGACGACAAAGGCTTAATATCAGCGATAGCCCAGGATGCAAAGACCGGCGAAATTTTGATGGTTGCCTATATGAACCGCCAGGCACTGGAGCTGACGATTAAAACCGGCTCTGCGGTATATTACAGCAGGTCCCGACAAAAATTATGGAAAAAGGGCGAACAGAGCGGTCATTGGCAAAAAGTCGAACAGATACTGACCGATTGCGACCAGGACTGCATCATTCTGAAAGTTACCGTCGAAGCCGGCCAATGCCACACAGGCTACCAATCCTGCTTTTACCGGGCACTAAAGGCCGGCAGCAGTAAAGAACTGGAATTTACCGCCCAAAAAGTCTATGACCCTGAGAAAACCTACAACAAGTAATGGCGAATCGAGAGGATTGTTGATACATCCTTTTGTTATGAAGTAAGTTATCAAGCTTGAGAAAGCCTAATTTTTTCAATGATTTTCTTGACTTTTTTGTGTGGTGGGATACACTCCAAGGGTTGTAGGTATTTAGTTCATTAGCGGTATGTTGCATCGCCAGCGGAGTGAGGGAAAGGAAAATGCTTTCCTTTTATCCATTTCAGTTTTTTGCTGACTCAATTCTAAGCAATGTAAAGCTGTCCCCATGGTCTGGACAGAAACACCTTCAAGTTAAGGTGGAACTGTAGAGTTTGCCAAAAATTAGTGGCAACAATACCCCGTTGCGGAAATTCATTTACGGCGCGGGTGTCAGGGGTTTTTGTTGAGCATTTTTTTGTCTCGCAGGATATGGTGGTAGTGCTGTGCGAATCTGTGGGCTTCATCACGGACATATTGCAGCAGCTTAAGGGCTGGCGAAGTCCGTGGCAGCTTTAATGGGGCCGGATCAGTCTGGGTGAAAAGAAGTTCCTCTCTTTTGGCAATTGAAGCGATTTTTACCGGCCGAGCTCCCATCGCTTCAAAGGCCGACTCTGCGGCGTGCAGCTGACCCAGGCCGCCATCGATTAATACCAAATCCGGCCAAAGCTCCTCGCCTGCCAGGGCATATTTGTATCTGCGTTTTATGACCTCTGTGATCATCGCATAATCATCGATACCTTTCACTGTTTTGATTTTGAATCTTCTGTAGCCGCTTTTGAAAGGCCTGCCGTCAATGAATTTCACCAGTGAGCCGACCGATTCTGAGCCGGAAATGTGTGCGATGTCAATACCCTCGATAATTCGTATCGGTTCGGGGCTGCCGAGCAGCTTCCGCAGCTTTTCGAGTCCGTCAGCGGGGTCGGCGGCAAAGACTTCCGGCTGGATGTTTTCATCGGGGCTGCCTCGGCGGTCGAGCCTTTCAATCAGCCTGATTCGGTCGCGAAGCATTGCGGCCTTTTCGTATTCGAGGGCAACAGAAGCCTGCTGCATTTGCCTTTTTAACTGACGAAGTATCGTTGAGCGTTTGGATTTGAGGAATCTTATCAGATCAGAGATGTTTTTTTTATATTCAGCTTTTTCGATTTTAGCGGCGCAGGGAGCGGTGCATTGCTTAATGCTATAAAGCAGGCATGGTCTAAAGAATTTTCGCTTCGGGTCGTCTTTAGCGATGTTCAAAGTGCAGCTTCTAAATCTGAATATCTTCTGCAAAACCACAAGGACCTGGCGAAGGTCTTTTACGTTTGTAAATGGACCGAACAATCTGACACCTTTTTCCCTGGGTTTGCGCGTAATGTATACGCCGGGGAAATCGTCGGATGTGGTGATTTGCAGATATGGAAAGGTCTTGTCGTCGACAAGGTCGGTATTATAGGACGGACGAATATCTTTAATCAGGCGGGCTTCGGCGAGCATTGCCTCAACCTCGGTTTCTGTTTCAAGAAAATCAATGTCCCTGACCTTGTTGACCATTTCAATAATCTTTGGGCCACGAGAAACTGCCAAGTCACCGGCTTGGTGAAAATAGCTGGCAACTCGCGACCGCAGATTCTTCGCCTTGCCGATATAGAGAACCTTGTCAGAGCGACCTTTCATAAAGTACAGCCCGGGGCCGGTTGGAAAGCTCTTTATTTTTTCGCGAATGGTCTCAAATTTGTCGTACGTTTTAGCTGACATATAAGTATCTTAACATTATTGTGAAATTATCCAAAACGGTTTGGCTCCAACAAAAAAAAATTCTCTTGTAGATTCAGTAATGATAAGGACTAAGACAAAAACCAAAAAAATTACATAAAAATTTCTGACTTTTACCTTTTCACTTCTGGATAAATCAAATATAAAGACCATATCAGTTTTCAACTATATATTGTTTTTTTTCATTGCACCCTACCATATATAGTGGTATAATTAGCATGGAGGCGCACAAATGCCGCACCAATTTGACCCTGAAAACCCGTTTAATGACCCGATATCACGGCTGGAGCAAGGCTCGAGTACCAAGGGCCCAAAAGGTCTGATGGTAGAACAAACTTTCTCCACTGCCGGCATTCATCCATTTGAACAGCTCCAATGGGAAACCCGCTCAGCTGAAATTATCAGTGATACCGGCGAGACGGTCTTTAAGCAGGATGACATCGAAGTTCCGACCTCCTGGAGCCAATTAGCAACGAAGGTTGTGGCAAGCAAGTACTTCTATGGCGATGTTGAAACCGGCCAGCGGGAGAACTCAGTAAAGCAACTTGTCCATCGTGTTTGCAGAGCGATAGCTGACCGCGGCAAAAGAGACGGATATTTCGCAACCGACAAAGACGCTGAGAATTTCTATCATGATCTGACCTGGCTGTGCGTTAACCAATACGGCGCATTCAATTCACCTGTGTGGTTCAACGTAGGGCTTTTCGATGTCTATGGCGTAAAGGGCAGTAAGCACAATTTTCACTGGGACGACAAGAAGCAAAAGGCAGTCGAATGCGAAAACAGCTATGAGTATCCCCAGGCTTCAGCCTGTTTTATTCAATCGGTCAAGGATTCCATGCAGGACATAATGCGGCTGGCAACAAGCGAGGCGATGCTCTTCAAGCACGGCTCAGGGACAGGAACTGACCTTTCTACGCTTCGCAGCAGCAGAGAGAAACTATCCGGCGGCGGTAAACCTTCAGGGCCTTTGAGTTTCATGAGGGTTTATGACCAGATAGCAGCGGTAATCAAATCCGGCGGAAAAACCCGCAGGGCAGCAAAGATGCAGTCGCTGAAAATCAACCATCCGGATATCAAAGATTTTATCACCTGTAAGACCGAGGAAGAGAAAAAAGCCTGGGCACTTATCGAGGCCGGCTACAACGGTGATTACAACAACCAGGCCTACAACAGTGTTATGTTTCAGAATTCAAATCTTTCTGTCCGCGTCAGTGACGAGTTTATGCAGGCCGTGGAAAAAGACGACAAGTGGTCTACCCATGCAGTAACAACCGGTGAAAAAGTTGAGGAACATTCAGCACGTCAGCTGATGGACCTGATTGCTGAGGGCACCAGGGTCTGCGGTGACCCCGGACTGCAGTACGACAGTACCATCAACTGCTGGCATACCTGTCCAAATTCGGGGCCGATTAATGCCTCTAACCCATGCAGTGAATATATGTTCATTGACGACTCAGCCTGCAACCTGGCTTCGCTGAATCTTATGAAGTTTCGCAATGAAGATGGGTCTTTCGATGTGGAAAGGTTCAAAAAGGCGGTTCGACTACTCAT
>Ga0272442_10003204_pt1 | contig 23128 bp, 14 predicted proteins | sample SSMForm2O_FD_200262 | JGI IMG/M metagenome (GOLD analysis project Ga0272442, IMG submission 200262) | Marine sediment archaeal communities from Little Sippewissett salt marsh, Falmouth, MA, United States - SSM-Form-2O | ecosystem: Environmental > Aquatic > Marine > Wetlands > Sediment ...
ATCGCCACGCCGCCAGAAGGCACCCGGTCACGGTGCGCGCCCCGGGGGCCAGGACGGCACCGCGGAGCAGCACTCCCAGGTTTGCCAGGGTCGGGGCGGTCAGGTTCGCCCCCGCACTTGCAAACAGCCTCATCAATGTCGATATTGGTTCCAACGCTGGGGCCTCCTTGCCATGGTGGTTGTGTCAACCGAATCATAGCAGGGGTCCGCCCCAGCGTCTTCCCCTTTCTGGCGAAAGTCGAGTTCAGGGGCTGTCGATTTAATCGTCCGGTGCTATCGGGGATCGCCTGATTCTGGACGGGACCCCGCGATCCCGTGCCGAGCGATCGGATCCATGAGTCCGATAGCCATTAAATCGACAGCCCCTTCAGGCGGTCTTCTCTTGGTCGGGCGCCTGAGGAGGAAGACCCGCCTGAACGCGGAACTACAAACGAAGTCCGAAGGCGCGTGGGGGGCGCTACAGCGGCTCCGCCGTGGTGGGGCTGGCCGGCGGGCGGTAGAGGAGGGCGCCGGCGGCGGCGCAGAGGTCGCTGAGGGCCGCGACGGCCCGACGGGACGGGTCGCGGCGGACGGGGGCGGCCAGGAGCTTGGGCACAGCCGCCAGGAGACGGCGAAGGTGCACGCCCGCGCCGCGATGGCCGTCGTGCTTGAGGCGGAAGTGGGCGTCGCCCCGGCCGCGCTGGAAGCTCTGGCGGAGGAAGGGACGCACGGCGTAGTCGCGCAGGTGCTCCACGCACACGGGGATGTAGAGCAGCGGCTTCCCTGTCTGAGTGATGCGGAGCTTGAGGTCGGCGTCCTCGCCCCATACGCACGGGCCGAAGCCCTCGTCGAACCCGCCCACGTCGAGGAGCACGTCGCGGCGGTAGGACATGTTGTTGGTGCCGCCGGCGGGGCATTCGAAGCCGCCGAGGGCCTCCTGGTCGCCGGCGCCGAAGACGTGGCGGGCGATGAAGAGCTCGTGGCGAGCCACCGCACGGCAGGCGAGCACCTCATCGGGCGGCTCGAGGCGTCCGCCTACGCCGGCCACCTCGGGGTGTCGGGCGTAGCCGTCGGCCAAGCGCTCGAGCCAGTCGCGGGGCACCAGGCAGTCGTCGTCGGTCAAGGCCACGACGTCGCCGCTGGCTTCGTGGATGCCCCGGTTGCGTGCGGCGGCGGCGCCGCGGTTGGATTGCTGGATGAGGCGCACGTTGTCGCGCCCTGCAAGCTCGGCGGCGAGGGCGGGGGTGCCGTCGGTCGAGCCGTCGTCCACGATGATCAGCTCGCAGCGCTCGGGGGGCAGGGTCTGATCGAGGATGGCAGCGGCCACCCGCTCGAGCAGGTGGACGCGGTTGAAGGTGGGAAGGACGACGGAGAATCTCACGGCTCACCCGCCAGGACCTGGTGAGAGATGCGGGCAGTACGACACGCCACGATTCCGCATCGAGGATCACGAGCAGGGGATGAGCATGATACTCCGCGGGGCGAGGACACCCCACCCACGCAAGGCCTGCGCGCGATCCATTGTGGGCGGGACGTCCCCGTCCCGCGAGAAGAACATCCCTTTCCCTGTCGTCTTCGGCTGAGAATCGTGGCGAGCCACTCAGGGTGCCAGGGCGAAGCGGAGTATCCAGAAGCAGGCGATGATGATGTTGAAGAGCACGGCCATGCCGAACAGGCCCGGCCCCGCTCCACGGCTGAGCACGCGGGGGATGCCGAGGAGGGCTCCGGCAATCGAGACGACGAGGGCGGCCAGGCGTGCGAAGCCCATCCGGGGGTCCAGCGGGGTGGGCACAGGGTCCTCCGGCTCCTTCATCAGGTAGTAGAGCGTGGCGGCGACGGCCACGTACATGCAGACCCACACGATGGACTGGATCGTGATGAGCTCGGCTTGTTCGGCTTTCTTCGCGGTGGTGCGCTTGGCCAATCGGGCATCCTTTGGGCTTCTGGGGGCGAGATTACCCCCTATCATAGCGGAACGGCGTTGGCTGTCAACGCGGCTTCGGCTCGACCTTCCAGACCTTGAAGGCGGTGTAGCTTGCGCGGTGGGTGTGGCCCATCTGGCGCAGGCCGATGCGGCCGGGGCCGTGGACGGGGCCGTAGGTCTTGGCGTCGTCGTCGAAGGCGAGTGCGATGCGGCCTCGCGCCTCGAGGCGAATGCTGCCGCCCACCTTGAGGAGCCGCACGGTGTGGGGGCCGGGTCCCTGGTTGGCGATGCGGTCGTCGCCGCAGGCGGGGAGGAAGAAGCCGTAGTTCTTCCGCAGGTTGGCGGTGCGGCGGAGCCCTCCCGCCCAGTAGGAGATGTGGTAGGAGTTCAGCGCGCCTGTGTGGTAGCTCTTGAAGATGCCGCCGCGGCGGGGCAGGGGGAGGCCGAAGATGTCGCCCCCCTCGCGGCTGGTCGCGCAGAAGAAAACGATGTTGAGCCCGTTCGAGCTGTCCCTGGGCGAGACGGCGAACTCGAGAAGGAAGTTGGCGGGGAAGGTCCGCGTGTTCCAGAGCACCACGTGGCCGCCCTGCGTGGGCCGGGAGCTTTCGATGTGGAGGCGGCCCTTCTCGGTCCACGCACGGCCCGGCCCCTCGAACACCCAGTCCTTGCCCTCGGGGAGGCGGGTGCGGCGCTCGCCGTCGAAGAGAGCGTCCTCGGCCACCACGCTGAGGGGGCGGGAGAAGTCGGCCTGGTAGACGGGCGTGAGCGTGTAGGGCGCGAGGTCGAGCGGCTCCGCATGCACCGTGCGTCCCTCGCCATCGAGCGCGGGCAGCTTCAGGCTGGCCAGTTCGGCACGCAGCGCCGCCTCGCCCATGAACTTCGGCCAGACCTTCACCGAGTCGGTCTCGAGGCGCAGCGTGGGGTCGCCCGCGGCCGGCGTGCCGCCGAGGACGAGGTCGCCGGAGAGACGCGGCGGCGGCTTCCAGGGCTGAGGCCCCCTGAAGCCCCGGATGGCGTATTGTTGGAGGACGCCGTTGAGGAACACCTCAAGGCGCCCCGTCGGCGCGTCCCACGCCACGGCCAGATGGTACCAGCGACCGCCTTCGAGGTGGCTGAGCAGCACGTTGCCGTAGCGCTTGCGCGGCTCGGCTCCGTGGAGGTCGAGCCAGAGCTGCGGATGGCGCTTCGTCTCCTCGAGGGTGACGTCGAGGACGGGGCAGCGCACGAGGCGGAGGCGCACGGCTGGGTGCGCGGGGTCGGGGGTCTTGCGGACGGTTCGCGAGCAGCGGAAGCGGAAGCCGAGGGTGCCGCTCGGTGTGAATTCCGTCGCGGACGCCCCCGCGGCGGCGAGCAGCAGGAGGGCGGTCCGTGTGCGGCGCATTCGCTGTGTCTCCTCACCATTGGCGGAAGCGGTCGGGGTTGTAGCCCCAGCGGTCCGCCACGTCGCGATAGAGCGAGGTGGGCACGAAATCGGTCTCGGGCGCCTTCCGCTCGCAGGTGATGGGCTGGACGGGCTGGAGGTCGGGGTCGGCATCGGAGAAGGTGACGGCGATCAGGCCGACGAGTCCCTTGGCCTCGGGCGAGACGATGCGGAGCTCTCGGATGGGCTTCTCGGGATGGGGATTCCGCCACGCGAGGGCGTAGAGCCCCGCGTTGGGGAACAGGGCGCACGGGCCTTCCCAGGCCACGCAGCAGACCTTCGCGTCGAGCTTCTTGGCGCTCCCACCGCCGCCGTGCACGGTGCCGAAGGGGGCATACCAGTCGCCCACCTCCTGGTTCATGCGGATCGGGATGTCGGCGGTGGTGCCGTCGGCGTAGGCCACGGTGTAAGTGATCAGATGGCCGTCTCCCCATCCGCCGCTGTGGAGGAAGTAGACGGTGCGTGCCTTGCGGTCGCCGGCGGTCACGGCCACCTGCTTCGGCAGGTTGGGCCGGCGGCCGCTCTTGAGGACGATGCACGAGCGGCCGTCGTTCTCGGCGGGGTTCGCAATATGGAAGGTCACGCCGGCGAGGGTCTGGGCGCCGTGGGGGAGCATGCGGAGATCCGCGTCGCCGGAGTCGAACCAGCCGCCCTTGCGGTCGTCCTTCACCTGGTCGGCGAAGCCCACCGTGCAGGCCTTCCCGATGTCGATGGGCGTGTGCCTGCCCGCCGCGATGGCCGATACGCCGGCCGCGGGCTGGTAGACGCGCAGCTTGGAGACGTAGACGGGGTTGTAGTAGCTGCCGAAGCCCACGTAGCCGTTCTGCTGCGCGACGGCCTGCTCGATGCGCTCCTTACGCACGATGCCGTCGCTGCGGGCCACCAGGGCGCCGTCCCACTTCACGGTCACGCGGGAGCCCACGCATTCGAGCTCGAAGCGGTGCGGCTCGTCGTCGGTGAGCTTCGCGATGGGATCCTCCGGCCCCACGAAGGTCTTGCCCCAGCCGCCGTCGACCATGTTGTTGAAGAGAAAGCCCTTGGAGGTGAAGCTCAGCAGGTAGTAGTTGCCGGCGTCCTGATAGTCGAAGCACAGGTTGATGTGGCGGGGGGAGCCTGGGGGGCTGATGCGGACGGTGGCCTCGAGACGGAAGTCGGCGAGCGGCTGGCGGAGGAGCACCCACTTGCGGCCGCCGTTGCCTGCCTCGACCTTGAGCCAGCCGTCGGCGATGGTCATCTTGCGTCCCGCCTCGCGCCAGTTCTTCGCCGAGGCCGCGCCCTTGAGGTCGTCGGAGAGCACGAGGCGCCACTGGGCCTTCTTGCGCAGGGGCTTGAGGCGGAGGTGCTCGCCGCTGCGCGCCCCGAGGTTCAGCAGGAGGGTGTTGCAGACGCGGAGGGTCTTGGCGAAGGCGAGCGACTGCGCGGAGGTCTCGCTGCGGAACTCCTGGTGGAACACGGTGGGGTCGATGCCCACGACGGCCAGGATGCCCTTGCCCAGCGTTGCCTGAGCGATGAGGCCCCCGGCCAGGAACTCCGTGGGCGCCGCGGCGCTGTGGCGCGGCTCGGCCAGGCGGGTCACGGGGTAGGCCTGGCGCCAGAAGAAGTCGGCGGCCGAGAGGCCGGTCAGCAGGGGCGGCTTGCGGCCGAGCGCCGCCCGCCCGATCCGCGCGTCGCCAGTCAGAAGGGGCACGCTGGCGGGGAGCCAGGGGGGGCGCTGGGGCTTCGCGGGCTCGCGGTCCTCGGCCAGCTTCGCCTTCAGATTCCCCTGCCAGCCCTTCACGGCCTTCGCCGACGGCGGGACGACCACGAGCGCATGGCCCCCCTTGCTCACGAAGGCCGTGAGGGGCTCGCGGTGCTTCTCCGACAGGGCGCTCGCGTCGAGCAGCAGCACGCTCCCTGGCGCCACGGAGCCCAGGGCGTCGGGCTCCATCAGCTTCGCCTCGCAGCCGAGCCACTTGAGCAGCTTACCCAGACGCTCGGTCTTTAGGGCGACGAGCGGGCGCTCCTGGGCGGGACGGGCCGTGGCGGCATAGGAGATGAGGTTGCGCACGAGCCTCGTCGCCACGGGGTCCGTGCCGCAGCGCGACGTGACGTCGAGCTGGCAGAAGAGAATCCGCCCCTTGCCCTCGATGCACTCGAGCAGGGCGGTGGCGGCCAGGTCGAACCAGCACGAGAGGATGGGGCGGGCGGCCCCGAGGGCAGGCTTACACAGGGCGTAGGTGGCGACGATGCCGTTGTTGCTCCAGTGCCAGTAGGCCTCCGGGTAGGTGCGCTCGGTCTCGGGCGCGGGCTCGGGATAGGGCTCGCACAGGTCGGAGGCGCCCCGCCAGTCGCGCAGGTCCTCGGGCTCGATGCCCGCGAGCACGGGGTGATCGGGCATCGTCCTGAACGCGCGGCGGGTGTCCACCTGCACCAGCCGGTCGCCGAGCAGGCCGTCGGGCGTTTGCTCGAAGCAGACGACGTTGAGGCCGCCCCGGACGGCCTCGAGCAGCTCGCCCGCGTCGGCACGGGCGTCGAGCGCCTCGCGGCCGATGATGAGCAGCTTGTGGCCGGCGAGGCCCCGCAGCGCGGTCAGCCGCGTCGTGCGCAGCCCCATCGCGGCGAGCGCCTTGGCCGTCCTGCCCGCGGGGTCGAAGAGCGCGATGCCGCCCTGCGCCGCCGCGGGCTTCGTCCTCGGGTGCACCTGGCATGCGAAGGAGTCGTCGCAGGCGATCGTGCGAGCGATCTCGCGGCGCGTGCCATCCGCCGCGATCTCGAACCAGGGGATGGTCGCGGCAGCATGCACGCGGAGGGTTGCAGCGTGCCTCGCGGCCGGCTGCGGCGCCGTAGCGGCGATCGGGACGAGCGTCACCCCGCCGGCGGGCAGGGGGATGGTGAGCTTCTTCGGCGGCGTGCCCTCGAGCGACCACTCGACCGCCACCTCGGCGTCCGCGGCGGCGCCGCTCACGAGCACGATCTGCTTGCGGATCGCCTCGCCCGCGAGGAAAGCGTGGTCCTTCGTCGTGAAGTCCGGGTGGCCGCCGATGAAGACGAGGATGGGCGACAGGGCGTCGCGGACGCTGCGGCCCACGGCGTTGAGCGGGCCGTAGGGCACGCGGACGAGCAGGCGGTGGGGCTTGGGGTCGGGCGTCTTGAGGTTCTGCCAGCTTGCCTCGAACTTCGCTGCCTTCGAGAAGTCGGTCACCACGTGGGCGTAGCCGCCGCCGGTGAGGCCGAAGAGGCCGAGGCCCGAGACCTCCCAGGCGCGCCAGGCACGGACGTTTCGGCGGATGAACAGCTCGTTGATGCGGGCGACCATCTCGGCCAGGTCGCCGCCCTCGTCGCGGCCGTCGCTCCAGTTCGGGTGCAGCCGCTTGGACATGGCGTAGGCGGCCTCGCCGAAGTAGCGGGCCGCGTGTTCGTGGTGCAGGCCCGCCTTGTAGCGGTCGCTGGTCCACATCGCCTGCTTGCGCTCGTAGGAATCGATGTCGCGCCAGTTGTACATGAACGGGAAGTCGAACTCCGCGGAGTAGAGGGCGACCCGCTTGGCCGCGCTCCAGTTCCTGGGCACTTCCTCGCGGGCCTGGAGCGGCACGCCGAAGCCCATGTAGGGCAGGTTGCACCAGATGGGCGGCACGTTGCCGCACCCGTAGTGGAGCACCACGCGGGTCGGGTCGATGCGTCGGATTTCGGCCTCGTGGGCCTGCATTTCCTTGCGCTTGTCGAGCAGCCAGGCGGGGAAGTAATCGGTGCCCAGCTTCTTGGGCTGATTGTCCCATTTCTGGAGGGTTTTCCAGGTGCTCGTGCTCCAGCCGACGAGGCTGGGATGGTTCTTGAGGCGCTCGAAGGCACCCTGCGACCAGCTATTCCACCCCGGGAGCCACACGAAGCCCACCTCGTCGCACACCTCGGCCAGCTTTGTGTTCACCCCTCGCCCGATGCCCACGCCCGAGCCGTTGTAGTTCATCGAGCGGAGGAAGAGCAGGTAGCGGCGGAGGGCGCCGCGGTTCGTGTTTTCGTAGAGGCCGTCGCCGATGCTCGAGGTTTCGGAGCGGAAGAAGAAGGGCGCGCCGTTGAGGCGAAAGCGGCCGCTCTTGACGGTGAACTCGCGGAAGCCGAAGCGCTCGATGCGCTCGTCGAGCAGGCGGTCCGTGCGGAGGTGGACGCGCAGGGAGTAGAGGTGCGGGGTGTCGGGCGACCAGAGCTTCGGCTCCGGCCACGGTGCCTTCAGGCGGACGGTGGCCCGTCCGCCCGCGGGAACGGCGAGCTTCGCGGCGGGCAGGGAGCAGGCGGATTCCTTGGCAATGCCCGAGCGGCTCCACGCATGCGCCTGCGCGGCCACGGCCACCTCGGCCGGCCGATCGGTCGGGTTCTCCACCTCCACGTCGGCGGTGATCTCGCGGCGCTCGACGGACGTGATGATCCGCACGTCGCGGATGTTGGCCCCCATCCCGCGGGCCTCGAGCCACACGTCGCCGTAGACGCCGGCCGTCCAGGCCAGCCGCTCCCACCAGTTCGTGCCGATGCGCGTGCTGCGGGCGTAGATGGCCAGAGTGTTCGCCTTGCCGGGCAGGGCGTGCTGCGAGACGTCGAGCACGCGGTTCGCCGTGCCGACCCTGCGGCCGTTGAAGAAGACGAAGCCGCGCTGGTTCACGTGGCCGACGTCGAGCAGGATGCGGCGGCCGCGCCAGTCGGGCGGGATCGTGAACTCGCGCCGATACCAGCCCGTGGTGGGCAGCTTCTGGTCGGGCAGGGACAGCAGCTTCCCGTCGGGCAGGAAGCTCTGGAACTCCTTGGGCAGGATTCGCCCGGGCACTCTCGCGGCGCCCCACGGGCCGTCGGGGATGGCGGGATGTGCGCTGCCGCCGAGGGGCTCGAGCTGGAGCTGGTCCACGAGAAGCTCGCCCTCGGAGTCCACCTCGAACAGGAAGTCGAACTCGTTGACGTTCGCGTGCTGGAACGTCTTGTCGTTGGTGGCTCCGCTGCCCCAGTAGTAGGGCATCTGGAAGAGGGATGCGGTGAGCTTGCCCCATGTGCCGGGCGTGATGGTGATGGGGTTGGTGCAGTGGATCTCGAAGCCGTTGTCGCGTCGTTCGAGGAAGCGGAGCCGGAGCCGCACCTTTCCCCGCAGGCCCTTCACCCACACGGAGAGCGCGAAGTCGGCCTGTGGCAGCTTCACGCTTTGGGTGAGGGTCTGCCAGCCGCCCTTCTGGGGGCGGACGGCCACGTGCATTGCGCCCTGCCCGAACTTCGCTTCCTTCGCGGCGGCGATGACAGGCTTCTTCCCGCCCTCGGACGCGCGGGGGTCGAAGGCCGCGACGCCCTTCTCGAAGTCGTCGAGCACCGCGAGCGCCGCGCCCTGCGGCGCATCGGGGGCGGGGGTGATGCGCCTCTCGCCCGGGAGGAACTGCCACCAGCCGTTCAGGCACACCCGCTGGCGGGTGGCCGTGCGCTCGCGCGCCGCGTCGTCCAGGCTCCAGTCCGGCTTCGGCATTCCCGCCGCGGCCCCGGCCGCAAGAGAGGCTGCCAACAGGCCCACGATGAGGCCAGTGCTCGCACCGCGCACATTCGTCTCCTTCCCTGGGTTCAGATGACGGCGTCTCCTTGGGCCTCCGTTTCCTCGTCGCCGAGCTCGCTCTTGAGGCGAGCGAGGTCGGCGCGGAAGGCCTGGGCGAGGAGCACCACGTCCGTGCTGTGGATGATGAGGTTCAGGCCGTCGCGTGCCCAGTCGGCCTCCTGGTCGATGGAGACCCAATAGTGGATGCCGGCGCCCACGCCGGCGGCTCGCGCCTTGCGGACGATGGTGCGCACCGCCTCGTCGAAGCGCGGGTGGCTGTATTGCTCGGGGATGCCGAGGCTGCACGAGAGGTCGTGGGGGCCGATGAGCACGGCGTCGAGCCCGGGCACGGCCAGGATGTCGTCGAGCGCCGCGATGGCGGGCGTGCTCTCGATGTTCACGATGGCCACGGTGCCGGCGTTTCTGTTCGCCAGGTAGTCGGCCAGTTCGGGTTCGAGTGCGGCCGTGCCGTCGAGCGCGCCGGCCAGCCGCTCGCCCTTGAGGGGGCGGAGCTTCGTGGCGCCCACGAGCGCGCGGACCTGCTCGGGCGATTCCACGTAGGGGAAGATCACCCCCGCCGCACCGCCGTCCAGCGCCATCGTTGCCCAGAAGGGGTCGGGCTTCGGCACCCGCACGATCGGCGCGATGCCCAGCGCTCGATACCCCTGGCACATCCACGAGAGCTTCTCCCGCTCCTGCGCCGTGTGCTCGGTGTCGAGGAACACGAAGTCGACGCCCAGCCCCGCCACGGCCCCCGGCCACTTGGGCGAGGGCGAGAGGATGCAGGTACCATACACGCGGCGCCCGCTGTGGAGCGCCTCACACAGTTCGCGTCCGTTCATGGCTTCTCCCAGTTTCCTCGGTTTGCCAGGCGATGGATGTCCTTGCCGTCGAGGGCGAGGAACGTCCCGTCGATGAGCAGGGCTCGGGCGGTCTTGCCGTCGCGCACGTCGAGGTAGGCCGCGCGGGCGTCGGTGGCCAGCTTCCCTGCGGTGAGGGCGGCGCGGGACGAGTTGAGCACCACCCACTCCTCACGCCCCTTCTCGGCTGCCACCCGCACGACCGTCTGCTCGGGGGTGTCGACCGGGAAGCTCACGGCTGCGGCGAGCTCGGCCGCCGGCCGCAGCGGGCTGTGGGGCAGGAGCACCTGGGCGAAGCCGAGCGGCTTGCCCGGCTCCACGATGCCCCGCCACGCGTAGCGCGTCCGCAGCGGCACGTAGGCGTAGTTGGCGCCGGGCTTGGCGACCTGCACGACTTCCTCCTCCGCACCCGCCTTGGGGGCGTGGACGATCAGCAGGTCGAAGGCCAGCGAGTTCAGGCGAATCTTCTCGGCCGCGATGGGGGCGTCCATATACGTGTTCAGCCAGTGGTCGCCGGCGGCCGAGATCCGCTGCGTCTTCCACGTGGGGCCGACGCGGGCGAGGAACCGCTCGCGGAACGACGCCACGTCCTTGACCACGACGAAGCGGTTCTTGAGGAACATGAATTCGCGGGCGTTGGTCATCGGGAAGCCCGTGAAGTCCTTCACGCTCACCACCGCGTGGGTGGCGAGGGCGTGGTCGGAGAAGGGCTCCACCCTCACGTCCTGGTAGTAGGCATCCACCGTGTTGGGATTGGGGTTGACGACGGGGGTGGCGGTGCCCGAGAGGTCCTCGACCATGAGCATGTTGTGGAAGTCGGTCACGGCCTTGCTGTAGACGGCCTGGGTGAAGGGCACGCCGTGGCGGGTGAGGCCGAGGATGCCCGTGGCGTTCATCGGCTCGTGGCGGGTGAAGAGGTCGACGAGCATGAAGAGGCCGCCGGGTTCCCAGCCGCTTCGGAAGACGAGCTTGAAGGGCAGCTCCTTGTCCGTGACGATGAGGTTGCAGCACACGTGGGCCTTGTCGGGGGCGGGGTCGAGGTCTTTGAGGTAGTGTGCGGCTCCCTTCTTGCCGTTGACGCGCAGCACCTCCTTGTGGCCGAGGAGGCAGGAGGCGGGGGAGGGCACCACGGGCTGGATGCTCTCGTCGGCGAGCACGTAGGCCAGTGCGAGCTGTTCGGTGGAGAACGGGCCGTCGAGGATGTGCTGCGTGCGGAGCTTGTCCTCGTGGTAGATCAGGCAGTTCATCAGGCGGTGGGCAGCGAAGCGATAGCGGCCATCGCCCGTGTAGTGTGCGGCGAGCTCGAGCATCCAGATGCGCTGGCCCGCGGTGGAATCCCACCCGCCGTGGGCGCCGTAGGGAACCACCGCTCCGTCGGGCGACACGGTGAACATCAGCCGCTCCCAGATGCGCTTCATCCCGGGGTCGTTGAAGAACTCCTTCGGCGTCTGCCCCGAGGGCGTGCGTTCCATGAGCTCGACGCCGAGCACGAGGGGGAAGAGGATGCCGAAGTAGTAGCCCGTGTCGTTCGGCGGGTTGTCGCGGTAGTCCCAGAAATCGCGCCACACGGTCTTGGCGTAGGCTTTCCAGGCGGGGGCTTCGGGGGCGTCGGGGTACCAGTGTGCGGCGAGCCACTTCATCACGCCCTCGCCCTGGGAGCGGTGCATGGGGCCGCGCCAGAACGAGTTGTCGCCGCCCCACACGTGCACCGTGCGGTTGAGGAGCAGGATCATCTCCTTGACCCACGTCTCGTCGTCGGGCGTGATGAGGCCGCCCTTGCGCAGATAGCGCAGCTCGATGCCCAGGGCGGTGGGCGCGTGCATATACTGGGCGTTCCAGCCCTGCTTCGCCACCTCTTTCTTGAGCCACACGCCGAAGTCGCGCAGCATTTCCTTGACCGATTCGCCGTACTTGCGGTCGCCCGTGGCCACGAACTTCGCCAGGCTGGGCAGGGAATGGCGGGGGCCGTAGGGTCCGTGCTTGCGGTTGCGCAGGTCGCGCTCGATATGGCCCGAGCGCTCGCACCAGGCCAGGTAGGTGGCGCGGGAGACCGGCCGCTGGGGGATGGCGTTCTGCGGATCCTCCGCCGGCCGAGTGTGTGCCAGCACAATGTGCCCCGGATCCTCGATGAACCACCCCGGCAGCGCCTCCCCCGCCGAAACGATGCCGGGGCACAGGGCACACAGAACGAGCAGACCCGCCAGGGCCGCAGTACGGATCTTCTTCATCGCTTCTCCTCTATCGCGGGGTTGTCTTGACAACCCTCTGGCTTCGCACTATGCTGCCATGGGTTTGGGGCGGATGGAGACACAAGATGGCGACGCCGCGAATCGAGGTGCCGCGAGCCGAAATGGCCGAGGTGTGCCGTCGCCACAGGATTCGGCGCCTGGCGCTCTTCGGCTCCGTGCTGCGCGACGATTTCGGACCGCACAGCGACGTGGACGTGCTGGTGACGTTCGCGCCGGACGCCCGGATCGGCTTCCTGGCGCTCGGGCGGCTCAAGCGCGAGCTGTCCGAGCTTCTCGGCCGCCGTGTCGACATCGTGCCCGAGGATGGGCTGAAGCCCTTGATCCGTGAGCGCGTGCTCTCCAGCGCCGAGGTCATCTATGCGGCCTGAGCATCTGTAGGGAACGGGCATTGCGCGTCGCGGGGCGAGACACCCTGCCCACAAGCGGGCCTCATCCGCGGCACTTGTTGTGGGCGGGACGTCTCCGTCCCGCGAAAAGATCATCCTCTTCCTCATTTCTGCTGCCTACTTGAGCACGGGGCGCAGCTCGTAGCGGCCCGCGGGGAGCTGCGGGAGATCGAGCTCGCCGCGGAGGCGGGCGCGCCGCTGCGCGGGCAGCTTCAGGCCGACCGCCGCGCGGCTTGCCACGGCGCCCGTGGCTGCGTCCACCACCTCGATGGCGTCCAGCGTGCGTCCCGCCCTGGCGAACACGTCCACCAGGCCGAGATAGCGCAGGCGCTGGCCGGGCACGTGGCGGCCGCGCTCGAGGGTGAGGTCGCCGCCGCAGCCCTCGGGGCCGACGAGGCGGATCTCGCCCCAGCGCAGCGAATCGCCCATCCGCGTGTGCCACAGATACTGCTGGAAACGCCTGCCGCCCGGCTGCGACGGATCGATGTCCACCGCGATGAGCATCATCCGCAGTCGGTCGCCGGGGCGGGCGGTGTGGCGGAAGGCGGCGAAGGGGATGACGGCCTCGAGGTCGTAGCCGCCCTCCCTCGGCTTCGCCACGTAGGCCACGCCGCCCGGCAGCGGGCGCGGCCCCGTGCCTGGCGAGTAGTAGTTGAGGCCCACCGTCAGCTCCTTGCCTTCCCCCGCGTGGAGGAGCACCACGAGGCCGTCGTGGCTCCAGAAGCTCGACCACTTCCCGCCGGGCTTCGTGGCGGCCAGCTCGTTGTCCCACATGCTGGCCGCGATGCGGAGGCCAGTGGCGTCCCACGTGAGTCCCGCCGTCACGCTCAGGTCGCGATTGCTCTCGGGCGGGGGCGCGCCGTAGCCGCGGCCCACGATGGTCTTCGCGTCGATCACGTGGGGCATGCCCACGTGGGCCCAGTCCGCCAGGTTGGCGTCGGGCCGGAACGCCCGATTGTCCCACGGCACGGGGAGCACCCAGTCGAGCGGCTGCGCGGCATCGACTGCGCACACGGGCCATCGGGCGTCGGGCGGCGGAGCGGGCCGCTCGGGCACGCGAGGCGCCTTCGCGTCGTCCGCCACGGGCTCCAGCCCCAGAGCCTCGATCGCCAGCAGGCCGCCCGCCTGCTTCGGCTCGAGGTGGAACGACAGCTCGACGAACGGCGCGCGCAGGAACGCCGTGCCCCAGTTCTTCGTCCGCATGCGGTAGGCAGGAGACGTGCCGCGGCCGTACCAGCCGTGGTAGTAGCCCTCGAGCGCCACCCCATCCGCCTTCGCGCGGTACATCCCGTAGCGCCCATCGCGCCAGGGGCCGAAGACCAGGCGGGTCGTGATGCGATAGCAGCCGTCCCTCGGCACGGGCACCCGCAGCGAGAGCACCTCGCTGCCGATGGCGGGCTTGAACACCAGGAGCTTGCCCGTCGCGAGCTTCAGTCTGTCCTCTGGCGGCTGGACCACCGCGACGCTTCCCCCATGGGCATCGGCCAGCGGCAGGAGCTTCTCGGCGGTCCACTCGGTCCGTCCCGGAGCCCCGGCCCGTGCAGCCACGCTCAAGGCCAAGGCCAGCGCGCCCACACAGCACACAGCGAGGCGCGGACGTGCGAGGATCATTGGCGAGCCACTCCTCTGTTCCCTCGGCGGTCCCGACCACCCGATCATCGAGCCGCCCGCATCGTAGATGCACGCGGAAAGGATGTCAAGGCACCCATCCAGGGGGCCGACGCGCCCGCGGCGCGCCTTGCAGACGGGGCGGGAGGCTGGTATAGTGCTGGCGACCCAGGCCCGACCGCGTCCTGGCCAGGAGAAGTGCCGATGCGAAGAGCCCTGCTGCTGTTGGCCGCCTGTGGCTCCCTGCTCGCGGGGATGGCCGGAGCCGGTGAGTTCCGCCGCCTCCGCGTCCGCGATTACGCCGATAAGATGAAGGCCGGCTGGGTGGGGCAAATGGCCGGCGTGGGGTGGGGTGCCCCCACCGAGTTCAAGTGGAAGGGCGCCATCATCCCCGAAGATCGCATGCCTACCTGGAACCCCGGACGCATCAATCAGTTCGGCCAGGACGATATCTACGTGGAGATGACGTTCCTGCGCTCGATGGAGCTCCACGGGCTCGACGTGGCGCTCCGCCAGGCGGGCATCGACTTCGCGAACAGCGGCTATAGACTCTGGCACGCGAACCGCAACGGCCGCGACAACCTGCGCAAGGGCATCGCACCGCCGGATAGCGGTCACCCGAAGTTCAACCGCCACGCCGACGATATCGACTACCAGATCGAGGCCGACTTCTCGGGCCTCATCGCTCCCGGCCTGCCCAACGTGGCCATCGCCATGGGCGAGAAGTTCGGGCGCCTGATGAACTACGGAGACGGCCTCTACGGCGGGCAGTTCGTTGGCGGCATGTACGCCGAGGCTTTCTTCGAGACGGACATGGTGAAGATCGTCGAGGCGGGCCTCCACTGTATCCCCGCCGCCAGCCAGTATGCCGAGTGCATCCGCGACGTGCTTGCCTGGTACAAGGCCGCCCCCGACGACTGGACGAAGACCTGGGACCTCATCAACAAGAAATACCATCTGAACCCCGCCTACCGCCGCTTCTCGTGCAGCGGCCCGAAGGGCAGCTTCAATATCGATGCGAAGATCAACGGCGCCTACATCGTCATGGGGCTTCTCTACGGCAAGAGCGATCCCGACCAGACGATCATCATCTCGACTCGCTGCGGGCAGGATTCGGACTGCAATCCCTCGAGCGCGGGCGGGATCCTGTTCACCACGCTGGGCTTCTCGAAGCTGCCCGAGCGGTTCAGCTCGGCGCTCAACAACGAGGGGAAGTTCTCCCACACCCCCTACACCTTCCCCAAGCTCATCGAGGTGTGCTCGAACCTGGTCCGCCAGGCCGTGGTGAAGGCGGGCGGGCGGATCGAGAAGGACGCCGAGGGCGAGGAGGTGTTCGTCATCCCCGTCCTTGCCCCCAAGCCCAGCCAGCTCGAGCAGTGCTGGGAGCCCGGCCCCATCGCCAACAGCCGCTTCACTGCCGAGGAAATGGAGCAGATCCAGGCGCCCGTGCGCACCGCCCGCGGCGGGAAGTTCGACCTGGCGGCCGCGGCGAAGAAGTTCGCACTCGGCTGGACCGTCGCCAACTGTGGGAACGACATGAGCCCCGGCCTGCGAGCCAGCTTCGCCGGCCGCAAGAACGTCCTGGTCACCCATCCCCTCAATCGCAACGTCGGGTGCACCCTGAGCCGGAAGATCGACGTGCCCGCGGGCAAGACCACCGCGGTGCGCCTGGCCGTGACCCACGACCCGCGGGGCGACTGGGATCTGATCGTGAAAGTCGACGGCAAGCAGCTCGTGAAGAAGACGGTCAACAAGAAGTCGGTGACCGACGGCTGGTTGACCGAGCGGGTCGACCTGTCCGCCCACGCGGGCAAGACGGTTCTGGTGGAACTGGTGAACCAGGCGAACGGCTGGTCGTGGGAGGCGGGCTACTGGGCAGAGATTGCCATTGAAAGCCAGTAGGCCACTTCGGCACAGAAAGGAACGCGCACGATGAGCAACCGAACGGGAATGCGGCGGGTGGCAGCGGCGGCATGTGTGGCGGCGCTGGCGGGTCTGCTGGCCGGCTGCCCCGAGGAGCCGCATGCACCCACCCAGCGCAAGCGGCGCGTAGCCCTCATCATGAAGTCGCTCGCCAACGAGTTCTTCAAGACGATGGAGGAGGGGGCGGAGGCGCACCAGAAGAAGAACGCCGGGCACTACGAGCTGATCGCCAACGGCATCAAGGACGAGCGCGACGTGGCGAAGCAGATCGGCATCGTCGAGCAGATGATCGCCCAGAAGGTCGACGCCATCGTGATCGCCCCCGCCGATTCCGCGGCGCTCGTGCCCGTGTGCAAGCGGGCCATCGACGCGGGCATCGTGGTCGTCAACATCGATAACAAGTTCGACGAGGCGGCGCTCCAGGAACGCAAAGTGCAGATTCCCTTCGTTGGCCCGGACAATCGCAAGGGTGCCCGCATGGCCGGGGAACACCTCGGCACCCGACTCAAGCGGGGCGACAAGGTGGCTATCGTCCAGGGCATCCCCAACGCGATCAACGGTGTGATGCGCAGGCTCGGCTTCGAGGCCGCCATGGACGAGGCCGGCGCCGAAGTCGTCACCTCCCAGACCGCCTACTGGGAGATGGCGAAGGCCGAGAAGGTCGTCTCCGGAATGCTCACCCAGCACCCCGATCTAAAGGCCATCCTGTGTGCGAACGACAGCATGGCCCTCGGCGCCGTGGCCGCCCTCAAGGCGGCCGGGAAGCTCGGCGAGGTCCACGTCGTCGGCTTCGACAACATCTCGGCCATCCAGGAGTACATCCTGGACGGCAAGGTTCTGTGCACGGTCGATCAGCACGCCGACCAGATCGCCGTGGAAGGCATCCGCATGGCGCTCGACGTGCTGGCCGGGGAGACGCCCCCGCCGCAGCGCGACACGCGCGTCGACCTCATCACCGCCGAGGTGCTCAAGCAGCGCAAGCCCAAGGAGCCGGCCGAGCCTCAGTCGTGAGCACCAGGACATGGAAGACCCCGAGCGCCTGCTCTCCATCGCCGGCTTGTGGAAGTCCTATGTGGGTCCCGTGCTCCGCGATGTGACGCTTGAGCTCCGCCGCGGCGAAGTCCACGCCCTTGTTGGCGAAAACGGCGCCGGCAAGACCACCCTCGCCCGCATCATCGCTGGCCTCACCCCGCCCGACGATGGCAACATGTTCCTCCTCGGCCGCCTCTACAAGCCGAAGAACAGGGCGGCCGCCGAGCACCACGGCATCCGCATGGTGATGCAGGAGCTCAGCCTCGTCCCCACACTCACCATTGCCGAGAACATCTTCCTCCACGCGCTTCCCCATCATCTGGGTGTGGTGAGCTATGGCGCCCTGAACGCCATGGCCCGCGAGGTGATGGCGCTCGTGGGGCTCGACGGCGTGGCGCCCAGCCGCCCCGTGGCCACCCTGGGCGTCGGGCAGCAGCAGCTCGTCGAGATTGCCCGCGGCCTCTCTGGCTCCTGCTCCCTGCTGATCCTCGACGAGCCGACCGCCGCACTCGCCGATGCGGAGGTGGCCCTGCTCTTCGAGCGCATCCGCGAGCTGCGCGACGCCGGCGCCTGCATCCTCTACATCTCGCACCGCATGGAAGAGATCCAGCAGATCGCCGACCGCATCACGGTGCTGCGTGATGGCGCCGTCGTGGGCACACGTGAGGCTGCTAACGTCGGGGTCGACGAGATCATCCGCATGATGGTCGGCCGCGACCTTGGCGATCTCCACCCGCCCGCCGACCGCCCGCTCGGCGACGTAGCGCTGCGCGTCGACTGCCTCTCCCGCGCCCACGCCGTGCGCGACGTCAGCTTCGCCGTCCGCCGCCGCGAGATCCTCGGCCTCGCCGGCCTCATGGGCTCCGGACGCACCGAAACCCTCCGAGCCATCTTCGGAGCCGACCGCCCCGACGCCGGCCGCATCTTCCTCCACGGAGCCGATGCCCCGGCCCGCATCCGCTCCCCGCGCGACGCCGTCCGCCAGGGACTCGCACTGCTCACCGAGGACCGCAAGGACCAGGGACTCTTCCTGCCCCTCCCCGTGCGGATCAACGTCACGCTCGCGCGGCTGCGCGAGATGGCCTGGCGGGGCTCGATCGTGCGGCCCGACGCCGAGCGCGAGGCCGCCGTGCGCTTCGCCCGAATCCTCTCGCTGCGGTGCCGATCCGTCGAGCAGCCCGTGGCACAGCTCAGCGGCGGGAACCAGCAGAAGGTCGTGATCGCGCGATGGCTGTGCCGCGACTGCGAGGTCCTCCTCTTCGACGAGCCGACCCGCGGCATCGACGTGGGGGCGAAGTTCGATATCTACGCGCTGCTCAACGACCTGGCCGAGCGCGGGAAGGCCATCGTGGTGGCCTCCTCCGACCTCCTCGAGCTGATGGGCATCTGCGACCGCATCGCCGTGATGTCCGCAGGCCGCCTTGCTGCCACCTTCGAGCGGGGCGCCTGGAGCCAGGACGCCATCATGGAGGCCGCATTGAGCGGCTACAGTGACACGCGGGACGCCGTCGCTGGATAGGGAATCATTGATGGACGATCGACGTGCGAGTTGGGGGCGGCGGCTCTGGCGGGCCGTCGCGGACTACGTGGGGCTGACGGCGGTGCTCGTCGGGCTCATCGTCGTGTTCGGCCTCTCGGGGAGGAACTTTTTCTCCCTCGATGTGCTCCGGACGATTGCCAACCAGGTGCCCTACGCGGTGATCCTGGCCGTGGGGATGACGTTCGTGCTCATCATCGCGGGGATCGACCTGTCCATCGGCTCCGTCCTGGCCCTGAGCTGCGCGGTCTTCGGCGTGTGCCTCAAGCAGTGGGGGTGGCCGATGCCCTGCGCCGTCGCAGCCTGCCTGGTCGTCGGCATGGTGTGTGGTGCCATCAACGGCGCGCTCACCGTCACGTGGTGGCTGCCGTCCTTCATTGTCACGCTGGGCATGCTCGAGATGGCCCGGGGCGGGGCCTACCTCGCCACCCGCATGCGGACGGTGACCATCCCACGTATCGACAAGCTGGCCGAGATCTCGTGGCTCGGCCTCTCGCTGCCGTTCTACATTGCCCTGGCCATCGTGATCGTGGGGCAGTTCGTGCTCGCCCGCACGGTGTTCGGGCGCTACATGGTGGCCATCGGCACGAACGAAGAGGCGGCGCGTCTCGCGGGAATCGGCGCTCGGCGGATCAAGTTGGCCGTCTTCACCCTCTGCGGATTCCTCGCCTCGGTCGCGGCGGTCATGCACGCTGCGAAGCTGCCGTCCGCCGATCCCAACATCGGGGTGGGCTACGAACTCGATGCGATCGCCGCGGTGGTCATCGGCGGCACGAGCCTGATGGGCGGGCGCGGCTCCGTCGTTGCCTCCTTCCTCGGCGTCCTCATCATGGCCGTGCTCTGGTTCGGCCTCGCCGCCCTGGGCGTGGGCGAGGATTACAAGCGCCTCGTCACCGGCGCCGTCATCATCGCCGCCGTTGTCGGCGACTACTACCGCCGCCGGCTCGCCCGCTCCAGGCAGGGGGCCTGAGGCGGGTGTGTGCCCTCTTGCCTTCTACCTGTCCCAAGGCATAGGACCTATGGGACCGATAGGACGTATAGAGTCTTTGTGCGAGTCATGCGCGCGTCTTGCGCGCATGTTGGGCCGAGGGAAACTCGGGTTGGGCACACTAGGAAACAAAGCCACGTCTTCTGGGTTTGTTTCCTTCTTTGGAGCTGCTGCGACGAGGACGTCGGTGGAGGACGTGAGAGACTCATCGGATCGACCGGCGAACCGCTCGATCCAATGAGGTGTGCCCAACCCGAGTTTCCCTCTTGGGTTGCGGCCGAAGGCCGCGCTAGGACGGAAGCCCAAGGAGGAAGCCCATGCGTGCACTCCCTTTCATCTTCATCGCTCTCGCCGGGTGTGGTCTGCCCTCTTGGATCGAGGCCGTACGGGCGCCCGACTTCACGATCGGCTGCGCGGACACGATGGAGAAGGTGTTCCGCGACAGGCCATGGGAGGGCGGCCCTGCGTCGGTGCTGAGCATCGCGGTCGCTCGCGGCGAGGTCGAGGGCATCCAACTCGTCGTCGTGCCCAAAGGCCAAGCCGGCCTGGCCTCGCTCACCATCGAGGTCAGCGACCTGAAGTCCGGCGGCGGGGCCACTCTCCCGCGAAACTGCATCACCTGGAACGTGGTGGGCTACGTCCAGATCGAGAAGTCGATGCTCGGCGACGAGACGGGGCGCTGGTGGCCCGACCCGCTCCTGCCCCCGAAGCCCTTCGACGTGGCGGCGGGGCACGTGCAGCCCGTGTGGCTCAACGTCCGCGTGCCCGAGGATGCGAAGGCGGGCGTCTACACGGGCCGCGTGAGGGTCCGTGCGGAAGGCAGCCGCTGGGGCGGGGCGAGCGTGCCGCTCAGCGTCCGCGTGTGGGGCTTCGCAATCCCCCGCCAGCAGCACCTCGAGACCTGCTTCCTGCTGCGCCCGCAGAACCTCCAGCGCTTCTACAAGCTCTCCGAGGTGCCCATCGACCTCTACGAGCGCTGGATCGACTTCTGCCTCGACCACCGCATCAGCATCACCCTGAGCGAATGGCAGCACTACGAGCGCGACATGGAGCGGCTCGCCGAGCGACAGCTCGGGCGCGGCGGCTCCGCCTTCTGCCTCGGCAACTCCTGGTTCAGCAAGGGCACCCCCGAGGAGCGTAAGAAGCACAACGCCGCCCAGGTGGCCCGCATGCGCAAGCTCTACGACCGCGCGAAGGCCCGCGGCCGGCTCCCCAGGGCCTACGTCTACCTCCACGACGAGGTCGGCAAGGAACACTACGAGTTCGCCCGAGAGCTCTACACCGCCCTGAAGGCCTCCATGCCCGACCTGCGCCTCATGCAGACCTTCTACAAGGACGACCCCATCGCGGGCCTCGGCGACGCCGTGGACATCTGGGCGCCGAACACCGGCCGCTACCGCCCCGACGAGTTCCACGCCCGGCAGGCCGCCGGCGACGGCGTGTGGTGGTACGTCTGCTGCGGCCCCGGCAAGCCCTTCGCCAACCTCATGACCGAGTGGCCCGCCATCGACCACCGCATCTGGCTCTGGCAGACCTGGAAGCACCGCGTCGACGGCATCCTCTACTGGGGCACCACCGTCTGGCGCGACAATCTCGAGGGCGACGCCCGATGGCCCGCCGTGCCCTGGAAGCCAGCCACGTGGCGCAACGCTCAGGGGAAGCCCCACTACGGCGACGGACAGCTCATCTACCCCGGCCCCGACCGCCAGCCCCTCTCGTCGGTCCGACTCGAGAACCTCCGCGACGGGATCGAGGACTTCGAGTGCTTCTGGCTTCTCCGCGACGCCGTGGCCCGCCTCAAGAAGGCGGGCAGGGAGCCCGCCCTGGTCGCCGAAGCTGAGAAGGCCTTGGCCATTGACGACGCCCTGGTGAGGGATCTGCGCACCTTCACCCAGGATCCCGCCGCCCTCCGCGAGGCCCGTGCCACCCTGGCCGCCCTCATCGAGCGCGCCCAGGCCGCCGCCAGCGCCCCCTGAGACGCGGCCACCCTTCCCGCCTCCGCGCGCTGCCGCACGGCAACATCGTGTTGCCGCGACGCCACACCGAGCTAAGTCTCTGTCAGCACGGGACTTATCTTGTCTTGTAGGCAGGCCGTGGCAGGGAGGTGTTGCCGGAACGCAACATCGCCTCGGCGGTGGCACTCTCCTGCCGCCAGGCTGACGAAGCCATAAGCTACCTTTAATCAAGAGGTTACAGCTACTACGACGGCCAATCCTCATGTGGCGGCGTGGCTGGCATGGGATTTGCCCTGTTGATAGTTGGTGGCGTAGATGGGGAGGAAGTGTGTTTACGTCCACTATCTCATCTGGTCCAGGGCCGTGGACTATCTGCTGGCGCCATCGGGTGCGTCAGGGGCTTGCTGGAGACTGCGCCGTGAAGAGACATCTGGTTCGGACGCTGCTCGTGCTCGCCATCGTCGGCCTCGCGCAGGTGAGCGCGGTGGGCGCGCCCTACTACCTCGAGCACACGTTCCTCAACCCGACGCCGGAGGACTACGACTACATGGGCTACGCGGTCGCCGGGGTGGGGGGCCACGTCCTCCTGGGCGCGCCCTACGACAATACGGGCGCCGATGCCGCGGGGTCCGCGTACCTCTTCGACGGCACCACGGGCGCGCTGCGCCTCACCGTGTCGAACCCCGCGCCAGGGGCCGCCGACCTGTTCGGCCGGTCCGTTGCGGGCCTCGGTACCAACCTCATCGTGGGCGCGCCGTTCGACGATGGGGGAGAGAGCAACTCCGGCTCCGCCTATCTCCTCGATGGCACCACGGGCACGCTGCTCCAGACGTTCGTCAAGCCCGTGCCGGGTGCGAACGAGCGCCTCGGCACAGCCATGGCTGCCCTTGGCGGCAATGTGCTTGTCAGCGCCCCCGGCGAGATCGCCACGGGCGGGTCGGTGTACCTCTTCGACCCTGCCACGGGAGCCATCGTGCGCACCCTCGCGAACCCGTCGCCGGCGACCGGCGACGGCTTCGGGTCCTCGATCGCTGTCCTTGGTTCCAATGTGATCGTCGGTGCGCCGGGCGACGACGGTGCCGCAACGAATGGCGGCGTCGCCTATCTCTTCGATGGCGCTACGGGCGCCCTGCTGCTCACGTTCGCCCACCCCGTACCCGACTTCGGCGACGAGTTCGGCTGGTGCGTGGCGGCCGTGGGCGGGAATGTCCTTATTGGCGCACCCTACGCCCCCGGCGGTGGGGCCGCCTACCTTTTCGATGGCACGACCGGGGACCTGCTCCACACGCTGCTGAGCCCCTCGCCGAGCAACAACGCCTCGTTCGGCGGCTCCGTCGGGGCCGTGGGCACGGCGGCGCTCGTCGGCGAGCCAGGCAACGACACGGGAGGCGCGAATACCGGCGCTGTGTACCTCTTCGACGGCGCCAGCGGCGCGCTCATCACGCCGATCTTCAATCCCGACCCCGCCGACTTCGATACGTTCGGCTCCGCCGTCGCAGGCGTAGGCAACAAGGTGCTCGTGGGCATGTACAACGATGACACGGGCGCCGAGAACACTGGCGCGGCGTTCCTGTACTCGTCGCAGGTCGTCCCCGAGCCCGCCACTCTCACCCTGCTGGCCCTTGGCGGCATTGGCCTGCTGGCACGGCGGCGCCGCCGCGCCTGAGCCCTGCGTCGCACAGCCCGCTTCCCCGCTGTTCCAGCGGCGCGCGCGCAGCCGCGCGATCCGCACCC
>Ga0272442_10003205_pt1 | contig 23121 bp, 21 predicted proteins | sample SSMForm2O_FD_200262 | JGI IMG/M metagenome (GOLD analysis project Ga0272442, IMG submission 200262) | Marine sediment archaeal communities from Little Sippewissett salt marsh, Falmouth, MA, United States - SSM-Form-2O | ecosystem: Environmental > Aquatic > Marine > Wetlands > Sediment ...
AAACTAACAATAACAAATCTTAAGAATAAAAAAAGAAAAGAGCTAACATTAAAGGAATTAAATAAAGATATCTCTTTTTGAAAATGAAAGATAAAGAAATGATTAATCTTATCATGCTTGGTAGGACTAATTATGGAAAATCTACTTTGTGTGGAAGATTATGCATTGATCTTGGATATGTTCCAAAAGAAGATTTTCTAAAAATGAGGAAGCATTCTGAGGTATTGGATAAAGGAGGAATGGAGTATGCATTTGTTATGGATCAAAGTCTTGAAGAGAGGCAAAGAGGAATAACAATACAGTTAGGTTTTATAGGATTGGAGATAAAGAATAAGAGATTGAATCTTATGGATCCTCCAGGACATATAGAGTTTATAAATAATCTTATAAGCGGAGTTGCTGGAGCAGATGCAGGAGTATTGATTATTGATGCAAAAGAATTCGAAGAAATAGGATTAGATCCTCAGATTGAAGAGCATCTAAGGATATCAAATGTTTTTGGCATCAGTCAGATGATAATCTTAATCAATAAAATGGATCTATTGGATTATTCTGAAAAAAAATATAATAAAATAAAAAAAGAAGTTATGGAGATATTAAAAGAGGCAGGATATAAAGATGCTGAAAAATATGATTATATCCCTGTAAGTGCTTTTCATGGAGATAATGTAGTAGAAGAATCTGAAAATATGCCTTGGTATAAAGGTGCTACATTTGTTAAGAAAATAGAGGAATTTAAAGAACCAGAAAGATTTATTAAAGGACCATTAAGAATACCAATACTGAGGGTATTTTCAAAACCTGATGTTGGAATAGTTATTGCAGGAAGAATAGAAAATGGAAGTATAAAAGTAGGAGATAAGATTTCTATAAGTCCTAGTTTTTCAGATATAAAAATGGAGGCAGAAATTGCTTCAATTGAATGGCAGCATAGGAAAGTAGATCATGCAAAGCATGGCATGGATGTGGGACTTGCTTTTAAAAATCCTAGCCAGACATTTACAAAAAGACAGATAAAGAAGGGTTATATTGTTACAGATCCAAAAAGTGAAGTTAAGATTGTTAAGGAATTTAAAGCTAAGATGTTTATTTTAAACCATCCAACAAAGATAAAAGAAGGTTATAAACCAGTATTATACTGCCATCAGGCAAGAATTCCTTGCAGAATTAAAAAAATAGAGTCTAGAATAGATCCTGAAACAGGTAAAGTATTAAAAGAAAATCCAGAAGAATTGAAAAGAAAACAGAGAGGGATAGTCGTTATAGAGCCATTAAAACCTCTTGTTACAGAAGCAGAAGATAAGATCCCTAAGTTAGGAAGATTTGTCCTCAGAGATGCTAATAAAACTGTAGCTGCTGGCGAGATATTAGAAATAATTAACTAACGCTCTCCTACTAAAGATAAAAAAGATTTTGCTTGAGCAACAAACTCATCTACATCTCCTATAACTTTTCCTTCATATTGATCTAATCTTGAAGGGATTAGATACCTATCATAAAGTGTTCTTAAAAATTTGATGATTGGATGGCCTGTCCATTTTTCCTCATAATCTTTTTCAAGAATTCCAGAGGCCTTTACTTCAAAATCCCCTTTATTCATATCTTGTTTTACCCCATCTATCTCTACTTCTACAGAGCTCATACCTAATATATGCCAATTAATCTTTATTACAGATTTGAAATAATCTGTAAGCTTTTTTCCAGCAACCCATTCTATTTCTATTTCTTTTGCACCTCCTGCTCCTATGCTTTCTTTGTATGATTTTTCATTAACAACATAACCCTCATCTACAAGCCATTCATAAAGAACTCTATAAGTCTCTTTAAAGTCAAAGATTCCCTTGTGTTTTACTTTTGTGCCGAATAGTTTATCTTTCTCAGACATCTTTAGTGATAATTACCTCTCTTATATATAGATGAGAAACAGAGTATTTAAATATTTTTACATAGCATCCTTGCATGATTCACATATAATCTTGCCGTCAACATTGTATAATAAATCAGTATTTCCACATTCTTCGCATATTCCTATTTCAAACTTTTCAGGTGATTCTGCTCTTGCTAGTTTTTGGGATTCTTCTTTTATTTGAAAATATCCTTGAGCAATATCAAACAAAGCAGGTTCTACTTTTAATATATCTTTTAGAGTTAAATATCCTATAACTTTATCCTTTATCACTACAGGAAGTCTCCTATATTTATGCCTGTTCATTTTTCTTATTGCATCAGATATATCTGCTCCTGGTTTTATGGTTATTAGCTTTTTAGGAGAGATATCAGATGCTTTGATTTCAGACAGGTCTTTTTTGGATTTTTTTGTTAAAGCCCATATTATATCCTTTTCTGTTATAATTCCTTTTAACACTCCTTCTTCTTGTATTAATAAACTGCCTACTCTTTTCTTTGTCATTAATTTTGCACAGTCTAAAAGAGATCTGGAAGGAGGAACTGTTATCAGGTTTCTAGTCATTATCTCTCCTACCTTTATTCCTATTGGCTTGTTTTTTGTTTTCATGATCTAAGACAACCTAATGGTTTTCTTCTATGTATCTTTCCTTAGATATTGCTAGTTTATCAAAGATAACCTATAAGTTTTTCTCCTTATTATAAAAATACTCTTTTATTTATAAAATCTTGTTACAACTTTGCTGGAACATGTTATTGGTTTTTAAATATAATGTACAATATATTGATAATTAGAAGATATTAATTAATCACAATAATCCTTAAAAGTTGATTGTAATAGAATGTATTATGCTATGTAGATGTAGAACTAGATGCAGTGATTGCAGATGCGAGGAGGATATGATAGAGCAGGCTATTAGAGAAGCAGAGGATATGCCTGAGACAGGATGGGATAGAGCATTTAGAAAGGAAGCACAGAGACTTATAGATGCTTATGAAGGAACTAGATATGAAGATCTGCCTTTGGATGTTAAACAGTCATATAAAGAGATATTGAAGCTGTATGGTGGATGCAGACCAAATAGTGCAAATATTGATATGAAAAAAAGATTAAATGAGGCTATATCAAATGACAAGTAAAAAAATGGTTGCAAGAAGAAAAGATCCCTTAGTGGGAATGAGGAAAGAACAATTGTTAAGGCATTATAAGATAGCAGGTTATATTAGAGATGCAGAAATACAAGCTGTTGATGCTTATGTTGAGTGTCTTAGGATAACTGATAGTATAGAAAGATTAGGCCTTATTGAAAGATATGAGGATCTTCCTGATGAACAGAAAAAAGAATATGATAGAGTATTAGAACTAGCTGAAAGATTTGAGCATATAAATCCTCTTGTTGATTTAGTAAATGACATGCAAGACACAATACCAAAAGATGACACAGGATAAACCAATATATATACTGCCTGAAAATATGCAGAGAACAATAGGCAAGGATGCACAGAGAAATAATATATTAGCTGCTAGATTAGTGGCAGATAGTGTTAAAACTACTCTTGGACCTAAGGGAATGGATAAGATGCTTGTTGATTCTACAGGAAATATAGTTGTTACTAATGATGGAGTTACTATACTTGAAGAGATGGATATAGAACATCCAGCTGCAAAAATGATGGTGGATATAGCTAAGACTCAGGAAAATGAAGTAGGAGATGGGACAACCACTGCTGTTGTTCTTGCTGGAATGTTATTAGAAAATGCAGAAACATTATTGGATAAAAAAATACATCCAAGTGTTATAACAAAGGGATATAAACTTGCAGAGAAACAAGCTATGAAAATTCTTGAAGAATTATCTAGAGAAGTAAATCCTAACCAAGAAGAAGTACTAAGGTATGTTGCAATGACAGCTATGACAGGTAAGGGAGCAGAGACATCAAAGAATAAACTTTCAGAATTGATTGTTAAGGCAATAGCCCAGGTTGCAGATCAGAAAGAAGGTAGAGTAGAGATTGAGTTAGATGATATCAAAATAGAGAAAAGTAAGGGCCAGAATATAGAGAATAGCGAGCTAATAAAAGGAATTGTATTAGATAAAGAAAGAGTAAATATGGATATGCCTTCTAGTGTTGAAAATTCCAGAATAGCATTAGTGGATTTTCCTATTGAAATCAAGAATCCAGAAGCAGAAGCAAAGATATCTGTGAGCAGTCCAGAGCAGCTTCAGAGTTTTATTCAGAGTGAAGAGAAAATGTTAAAAGATATTGTTAATAAGATAGTTGCTAGTCAATCTAATGTTATTTTTTGTCAAAAAGGTATAGACGATCTTGCTCAATATTACCTAGCTAAGAATAATATCTATGCTTGTAGAAGAGTTCCAAAATCTGATATGGAAAAAATAGCAAAAGCAACAGGAGGAAGGATTATCAGCTCTATTGCAGAATTAAATGAAGGAGAGCTTGGAAGAGCTATGAGAGTAAGAGAGGTCAGAGAAGGAGAGGAAAAAATGACATATATAGAAGGATGTGAGAACCCAAAAGCTGTTTCAATACTCATAAGAGGAGGAAGTGATCATGTCTTGGATGAAATAGAGAGAGCAATAAAAGATGGATTAGGAGATGTGGCTTCTGTCTTAAAACAAGGAAAGATAGTTGCTGGAGCAGGAGCAGTAGAGATGGAACTAAGTAAGAGATTAAAGGAGTTTGGAAACACACTTACAGGGAGAAAGCAGCTTGCTGTTAATGCGTTTGCAGAATCTTTAGAAAGTATTCCGAACATACTTGCTGAGAATGGAGGATTGGATCCAATTGATATTCTTACAGAATTAAAATCAAGACATGAAAAAGGGGAGATAAATGCAGGGATAAACATATTAACAAATAGAGTAGAAGATAGTTTGGAAGCAGGAATCATAGAACCTGCAAAGATAAAATTTCAAGCTATAAGTTCAGCTACAGAAGTAGCAATAATGATATTAAGAATAGATGATGTTCTGGCTGCAGGTAATGGTCCATCTAATAAGAAGAGTGTTCCTGATATGGGCGGTATGGGGATGAGTGAGTATTAAGAATTATTAGAGATATTTTTTTGATTGATTCTTTATTTTCTCTTTTATCATATTGTTTAATATTTTTATGCATTTTTTATTATCTATGGGAAGATTCTTATTGTTTTCTAGGAATTTTCTTATTTTTTTTCTTGCTTTTATCCATCCTTTATTATCAAATTTTACTTTACTTATATTATTTTTATTTTTAAATGCATGTAATGAATCTTCATTACCCCTATTATAAATTGCATGATGATTATTTATCCAGCAGAAATTGGAATTAAGATATAATCTAAAAGATAATTCAGTGTCTTCTGAAGTTAGAAGAGACTCGTCAAAGGATCCTATCTTATCTAATATGCTTTTTCTAAGAACTAGAATGTCTGCACTAGCAACAAGCATTGTCTTGTCTATTATAAAAAATTCAGCTAATTTTTTATTGAAAATATAAAAGTTTTCCTTTGAGATTGGATTACAATAATCAACTGCTTTTTTTAGATGTTTTTCTCTAACTTTATGAATTTTATTATCTAGTTTTTCATATAATAATGAAGCACAAGCATCTAGATTATATTTTCTAAGTGTATTTATGCTGTCTTTAAGATGATGCTTTAACCATTCATCATCTGAATCAAGAAAAGCTATGAATTCTCCTTTTGAAATCTCTATTCCCTGATTCCTTGCTCCTGGTAGTCCTTTTTTATGTTTATTTTTTATATATCTTATTTTTTTATTTTTTCTTGATAATTTTTTAATGAACCCCTCTGTTCCATCTGTACTGCCATCATCCACTATTATTAATTCAAAATTCTTATATGACTGATTAAGGACAGATTCTATTGCTTTTTTGATTAGTCTCTTTCTATTGAAAGTAGGTATTATTACACTGACAAGGGGTTTTTTCTTGTCTTTTTTATCTTTAAGCCAATATACTGATTCATACTTCATATTTGTCAGAAGTTTTTGATGTTTTTTGGGAATTCCTATAAAAGAAAGGATTTTTCTTAGTTTATCTTCTGAGTTTAAATCCTCTGTTGAGATAATCATCATGTTCTTAGGGTATTTTTTTTGTAATCTTTCTATTTCCTCATAATATTCCTCCCAATATAATTCTAAGGCCTCTTCTTTAGATTTGACATCATATTTTGGAAAACAATTGTCCCAATAGTTCTTTATCCATCTTCTTTTTTTATAATCAATATAATAATCCCCTTTATCCTCCATCATTTTTGAACTAACCCAGTGATTAAACCTAGGAGTTATCTTCATAAAACTTTTTACTGTCTCTTGTTTTGGTCTTTTTAAGCATATGACTTTTGTTGAAGGATATCTTTTTAGAATATATTCTACATAAGGAAGGTAGTAAGAAGCTATGTCTCCTACAAATTTTCCTTTGTAGTCTAAGAGTGATTGAAGTTTTTGGTTAATTTTTTCTTTTGAGAATTCCCAGAATAATAATGGGTTGGACTCGTGTGTCACAGCACAATTTTTCTGTTTATCTAGAATATTGGCTAGGGAACAAGTGCCGCATCTTCCTGTTCCCACTCCAATGATTATTTTTTTTCTATCTAGAAATAATATCTTTTTGATTAAAGATTTTAGTCTATTTGATCTATTTGCCTTATTATTAAGACCATATAGATATATTCTCTCCTGATTATCAAGTTCTTTTGTTCTATTTATTATCTCCTTAGAATAAGAATTTATTTTTTGTGATTCGTAGATTGGTAAGAGCTCAAGTTTATGTTTGAGATCAATAGGGATATCAATTGGAGTGATTCTCTTGCCTTTTATTAATTTTCTTAGTTTTTTTAATTCTTTTTTTGGTACACGTGAGATGTAGGGCATGTCCTCATAAAAAAATATTTCTGACTTTACTTTTTTATTTTCATTAATCAATTCTAGAATAGCTTTTTTTACAAGATAATGATCTATATGTCCTATCCCTAATGGAACAAATATATGGATATCTTCTGATAATAAAGGTCTTATTATCTCTTTTAGACTATCCAAAGCTTCTCTATCTTTGCTATTTATAATTCTCTCTCTTAGATTTTTAAATTCATGACCTCTCAGTAAAGCCTCACTTAGATTAAAGGGTCTTATTTTTGATATGCCTAATTTTTCTGCTGTTCTTTTTTCTTCTTTAAATCTGATATTTGAAACTTTTTTTACTCTCTTATTAGAATTATCTTGATTTCCTTTTTTATCTCCTTTAATATAATTAGATTTAGAAAACATAATCCAATCTTCTATAACACAATTATTCTCTTTCCATTTTTTAGCTATTCCTCCTAGAGATAATAGAACATCATCATAATGAGGAGATAATACTACTTTCTTGATATCTGGATTTAGGATCTCTTTATATATTTTCTTTTTATCTGTCATCTTAAATTATTGAAAAAATCTATATATTGTTTTGATATATTAGCTATACTATTTGTTTTTCTTACATAATTCATTCCTGCTTTGCCTATTTTTTCTCTGAGTTCTGGATTTTTTATCAACAATGTCAGATATTTTTGCCAATCTTTATTTGAGTATGCAAAAAAACCTGTTTTTTTATTTTCTATAATAAGTTTATCTGCTACAGAAGGAGTACATATGACTGGAAGACCAGAGGCCATATATGTCTGTATTTTTGTCCATGGTTTTTCTTGCTGAAGTTTTTCATTTGGTTTTACAGATACTGCTATATCTGAGTTATTAAATAAAGGATCTCTCTGATCTAAATTCCATTCTATATATTTTATTAGGCCTTTATCTTTAGAAGGCAAGTTTGTAAAGTATATGAATTCTATTTCTTTTTTTAGTTTTTTTGAAAGGTTTTTTATTATAATATCTAGTTTTTTTGTTAAAGGTATATAGTCTTTACGACCCTCCCATAATATTCTTATCTTATTGTTTTTATTATAACTCTTTTTATGAGATTTTTTTATCACGGGTGTTCCTATTAGGGTTGTATTCCTATTATCTATATTTTTTCCTTGAAGAGGATTAGAGATTATTATTCCATTCATTAGTTTTATGAATTCAAATTCTTTGTGATAATCTCTTTTGCATCCAACTGGATTATCTACAACATGATATATTACTCTCTTTTTTTTGGATTTTATTTTTTTAATATATTCATTAGAAATTTTATCAAAATTCTTTACTATGATTATGATGTCATATTTCTCTAGGGATTCTGTTTCAAAAAAAACACTTGCTATGTATTTTTTGCTGTTTTTATTTATGTAATTAACAATTGGGTCTATATGCCATTTTCTTGTTGACAATGTCTTTTCATCAGATTTAATAGGACCAAATCCTACTTTTATCTTTCTTGAAAATAACTCTTTTATTCTTAATTTGATATACCATTTAGGATTAACAAGTTCAAATTTGTTTTTTATTCCTTCTGGAATTATTCTTTCTAGGATTCTTGTCATTTTATTCTCTGGATATTGGAAGTTTGTCTTGTTCTTTTCTTAATCTAACAACAAGATTATCATCCAATTCAACCATATCATAAGTTATAGGTGTGTCTTTTGGAATTGATTGTTTTAAAGTTGCATATTCAGCTAATCCCAAAGGAAGTAGATTTTCTTTAGAAGTTATATCTACTTTTTCTATTAAACCATAACAATCATATCCCCCTATTCCATCTAATCTTTTTCCTCCTTCTAAATCTCTTTTTGCAATAGCAATAACATCTGAGAATCTGCCTTTTGAGTGGAAAGTTGGAATCTTAAATAGAACTGCTTCAGCTATAGATGATATTGCTTCAAGATAACATAAGTGGTGATCTCTAAAAAAAAGATAATAAGGCCCTAATCCTTTCTTTAAGTATCTTAAATCTTCTTTAACACCAGGTCCTTCTTTGTGAGCTATTATAAATACTCCTGCTCCTTGATCAACTCCATCTAACCCCATTATAAAATCTACATAACTATTTTCTTTAGAATCAAGATCCATTACACTAAAGAAAGTTCTTATTAGTTCTTGTTTTGAAATTGTTTTTGGACCATACATGCCTCTTTTTAATGGAAAAAATCCAAATGCATTTCCTAATGAAACCATTTCACAAGATTGTTTGGATCCATCTGCAAAAGAGCATATCTTTTTAATATCTTGATTAGAAGGTACAAAAGGTTCTACTCCTTTTGGTGTCTGATAGTAATCTAGAAATCCTTTGCAACTTCCAGATATTTTTGGTTTAAACCCCCAAGCAGTTATCTCATGAATCATTCTAGCTAAAACTCCTGGTTGATCTCCATCTGAACAGGAATACATAAGTCCTTTTTCATTAGCTATTCTTGATAATATTAATCCTATTAGGGAATCCATTTCAAAATTTATTGTTACAAATGGTTTAGAGATCTCAAAACTATTCATTGCTGATTGAGCTCCTGCTAGAATATCTCCTGTTGCCTCATAAACAACATCTATATCTCCTAAATATTTTATTAGATCTAGGTTTGGAGAAACTATGTACTTATTGTGAGATATTAATGTTAAATCACTTGGATTATTTACAACAACTATATCTTGTTTATCTATTCCTAGATTATTGTAAAGAGATACTGCTTTATCAATTGTTTTTGTTATAATTACTCTTGGTTCTAGTCCAGGAGTTCTAAACAGCTCTCTTATTAGGCCAGAGCCAAACCATCCACAACCAACTATGCATACTCTTATTGGCTCTTGTCTCTTTTCAAGTTCTCTTTTTAGTAAATTATACATAAAAACTAAACAAAAAATTAGATTATAAAGCTAATTATTCAAGAACATATATTATTTTAAATATACTAAAATTTGAGATAATATGATAAAAATTTTAAAGGACTATGAAGGGGTTGAGGTAGATAGGATAGATGAATATTATCCTATTGATAAAGAACTTAAGTGCTCTCCTATGCAGGCAATTAATTTTGTTGAACAAGATATGACAAATGGGGATATATTAGGAATTCCTAAATATGCTATAGATGATGGAGTATTAGTAGCAGTTGGATATAGGTTTAAGTTTTTTGATTCACATGCAGCTAGATTAAATAAAAAAAGATTTGTTCCAAGAGCAAGTGTAAATGCTGTTATTAGAACTCTTGATGATAAGATGGTTATGATCAGAAGAGGATGGAAGGATTCTTGTTATAGAGGTTATTGGGATTTTCCAGCTGGGATGTTGCCTTTTGATGTTTCTTTGCTGGATAGATTAAAAAATAGAATTAGAAAAGATACATTATTAGAAGAAGGAAATTTAGAGATAGATGAAAAGCCTAGTTTTGTAGCAATTAGAGATAGGCCTGGAGATAACTCCTTTCAATTATATTATGATGTTAAAGTGGATATGAATTCAAAAGATCTTAGAGAATTTTTTGATGATATGTTCAGGCATGGAAAGCCTATTGTTTTTCCTGCTAGAGATGCAGGAAGATTTTTAGAACAAAACTGGAGAAGGATATATCCTAGGGAGGCTATGGAGGAGTTGGCAAGATAAAAATGCGAAGTCCGGGAATCGAACCCGGCTCACCTCGTTTTTGCTTTCTTTCTTCATCAAAGGAGAAAGTAAAAATTAGAAATTTCTAATTTTCTTTATTGGCAACGAGATATTCTACCGATAAACTAACTCCGCATGAATTCATTAGAATCAGAAGATATTTAAAGTTTATTACACTATTATTTATTAGTAAAAGGAGGTAAATAAATGGCAGTTATTGTTGCTTCAGAAGGAGCTGGATGTAATATTACACAGGGCATCATCGCTGGTATACTTATGGCTGTAGGTCTATATTTCTTGATATGGGGAGTAGCTACACAATGGGCATCAGCAGTAGCATGGAATTGGATGGCTTTGTTGTATTATTTTGTTGCAGTAGTCCTTATAGGAATAGGCAAGTTCTTTTGTATAAGAAGTTGTAATGCATAATTATCTTTTTTATTTTTTTATTTTTTTATTTGATAAGTTTTAAAAACTCAGAATTCTCTTAGTTTTTCATAAGGCCTTGTAGTTCAATGGTAAAATGGCTCGTTTACACCGAGCAGTCGGAGGTTCGATTCCTCCCAGGGCCATTTTTTTTAAAAATGTCAAGAGTAATTAGAGAAGGATTAACAGAAGAACAAGTAGAGAATCTAAAAAAAATATTAGATAGAAAAGGGTATGTTATGGGGCATGGAGGGCATATAGATGTAAAAAGAACAGATGATAATCTGTCTAATGCTCCTTATTCTGATCTTCCAGTAGGAGTAGTATTTAATGGGAGGGCGTCCATAATTAATATGGATATTCCTTCATTAGGAAGACATCATGAAGTTTTAGAGAGGATATATAAGTCATTATAAGGGTCTAACCCCAAACCTTTAAAACCCCTAAAATGTTATTACTTTTGTGAGTAAAAATGAAGGATGAAAAGAAACCAATTGATTTGGGAAGTATGAAACCAGGTATGGATTATGAAGCAAAGCAAAAGAATCCTATTCTTGGACAAGATGTTCCTGAAAATGTTAAAAAAGAAATGGAAGAGACCAGGAAAAAGCTGGATAAGTTCAAAAAAGAAGTTCTAAAAAAATATCCTTTTGTACTATCTATAGGTATCATCCCTCCTCAAGCAGCAGATAAATTTGATGATGAGATGGCTTTGACAGAAGAAGAGAAAAAACTAAAGCCAATGCATATAACAATTATTATTCCTGAAGATAATTTTAAAGATATAAGCAAAATAAAAGCTTCTTTATTAAAAGAGACAGAGGCTATAAAACCTAAGTTATGGTTGAATATAATCACTCCTGTTGATTTGTGGAATTATTCTTTAGATAGTAAATTTGATATTGTAGAAGCTATAGGAATGAGTTTTCCTCTGCATGATAAAGGATTATTGGGAGCATTAAGAGTTAGTCAGATTCATAAGAGTTTATGTTTGAGGAAATTTGAGAAGTATATATACAGTTATGTTATTGCTGGAAGTCTTGTTAGGGGAGAAGCAAAAGCAACAAGTGATGTTGATGTCTTTATCATCATAGATGATACTGATGTAAAAAGAATGCCTAGAGTAGAATTAAAAGAAAAATTGAGAGGCATTATCTACCAATATGTTGCAGAAGCTCAGGACCTAGCTGGTGTTAAAAATCCATTATCTCCTCAAGTGTATCTTTTGACAGAGTTTTGGGAGCTAGTTAAAGATGCTAGTCCTGTAATCTTTACTTTTATTAGAGATGGTATTCCTCTCTATGATAGGGGAGGATTCTTACCTTGGAAATTGTTACTTAAAATGGGAAAGATTACTCCAAGTCCAGAAGCTATAGATAGGTTTATGGGTATGGGTGATGAAACTAAGAAAATAGTAGATAGAAGATTATTAGATATTGTTATGGGAGATATATACTGGAGTGTTTTGACTCCAAGTCAAGCATTATTAATGTTATATGGATTACCTCCTCCTACACATAAAGAAACACCTAGGATAATGAAGGAGATATTTATGGATAAAGAGAAAATGCTTGAGAAGAAATATATAGATATATTGGAAAAAGTTGTTATCAAATATTATAAGGGATATGAGCATGGAAAAGTTAAAAGTGTTACAGGTAAGGAAGTAGATGAATTAATGAAAGATGCAGAAGATTATATGAAAAGATTAAAGGAATTAAGAGGAGAAATAGAGAAGAGGGCTCAGGAAAGAACATTAGAGAGTGCACATGAAAATATATTCAAGATTCTTAAGAATCTATTTGGGAAAAAAGCAGAATCCTCTTTAGTTAAGGATTTTGAGAAAGAACTTGTCAATAAAGGAAGAGTGGATCCAAAAACAACCCACGTACTAAAAGAATTGCTTGAATCTAAGAAGAGATCTAAAACTAAAAAACAGCCTAGTAAATATGAAGTAGAGAATATAAGGAAAAATGCTTCATATTTGATTAATCAACTTATTGATTATGGTCAAAGATGTGACTTGAGTGATGTAAGAAGGATGCAGGCTAAGATTAGTTATGGTAAACAGAAAAATAAGCATGCAGAATTATTTTTGACAAATCCTGGATTTATTCTTATAGATAATAAGATACAGAAGATAGATAAGAAATTTGTAGATACAACTCAGGAAGAATTTGAGAATATTATGAATACACAAAAGGGCAAGCCTGGAAAAATTGATAAGCAAGTATTGGATGTTCTAAAAAAAGAATTAGGTGATTTTGAGATAGGATTTTAATCATATAAATCTTTAAAATATTTTGATTCTAAGATTTTGAATGCCTGAAGGATATGATATTGTAGATGGAAGGATTGTACTTCATAAGATGCCTAGTAGTCCTCTTCCTAAATCTGGAGAAAGGATATCTAGGAAAGCAAGAAAGGATAGGAGAAGAGAAGTAATTATAGATTTAACTAACAGATTAAATGAATATAGTAATGCTATGAAGGCAAGTCCTGTGAATTTTGTTGTGTATGGTTGGAGAAAATGGAGATTAAAAAGAAGTAGAGATTATAGGAAATATAAAAAAGATATTAGCGAGTTATAGTCTACAGAAACTTTAAAAACCTAGATTTACCCTATTTTTTATTATGAAAGCAAAAGTTGTGAGTTTTAGAAGAAGCCTTAAACATATTCATAAAAGGCACTTTATATTAGATGTGGGTACAAAGGATAAGGAAAATGCTGTAAAGCTTGTTGGTAAGGAAGTAGAGTGGAAGAGTCCTGCTGGAAAAGTAATAAAAGGAAAGATAAGTGGAAGTCATGGTAATAATGGTCTTGTAAGAGCTATTTTTGAGAAAGGCCTTCCAGGACAAGCAATAAATACAGATGTAGAGGTTAAGTAAATATGGAGGAAATAATACATAAGTACTAATTAGGAAAGGTGACCTGTTAGGAAAACGTAGTGTTCATACGGAATGCCAGTAAGAAAAGCTTTAGCATATAGTAAAAGAAAAGTGACACCTTATACTAGAAAGTCTAGAAGGATTAAAAAACTTAATTATGTTAAGACTGTTCCTCCTCAAAAAATTGTAAAGTTTAATATGGGAAATGTCAAAAAGTATAAACAAGGTGGTTTTAAAAATGTTATAGAGATTAAACCTGTTATTAATGTTCAGATAAGAGACTTGGCATTAGAAGCTGTTAGACAGATGTTACATAATAGATTGCAGAATAAAGTTCTTGCTGTTAATTACTATTTGGCATGCAGGCCTTTTCCACATCAGATACTAAGAGATAATAAGACATTTAGTGGAGGGACAAAAGGAGAGAGAGTACAGACAGGAATGAAGCATAGTTTTGGTAGTACAATGGGTAGAGCTGCTGTTGTAAAAGCAGGAAAGCCTATATTTGAGATTCATTATTTGAATAAGAAAGATACTCCTTTTATTAGAGCCTTATGCAAAAGTGCTGTTCCTAAACTTCCTTGTAAGGTAACAATTAGTTATAGGAAGATTGAGTAGATTTATTCTTTTAATATGGTTAGACTGAATGAAGAAATAAGGGTTCTTGAAAAATTGTTAAAACGAGATGGATGGTTTTTTTCAGGTATGAAGATAAGTAAAAATAAAAGAGATGCTGAGAAAATAAAAGAAAGAGCTGGTTATATTATGTATTGTAATGGTTATGAGGTAAGGTGGATTGAAAAAGCAAGTTTGTATCTTGCTTTTTGTAGGTGATTCTATGAGAAAACTTTAAATAACATAACAAACTTTCTTTAGAAGAGAAAGTTTCTTAGAGTTCAAAGAAACTACAATGCAATATGGCTACAAAAAAAGAGAAAAAAGAGATTGATGTTTCTGACCAATATGTCAAATGGCTTTCTGAGCTGACTAAGAAAGATGGAGATGTGGCAGGTGGAAAAGGTGCGAATCTTGCAGAAATGTTTAATGCAAAGTTTCCTGTACCTCCTGCATTTATTGTAACTGCTCAGGCTTTTGGTGCTTTTATTGAAAGTGCTGGATTAAAGCAGAAAATAGCTGATATAATTGAAAAGACAGATGTAGATAATACAGCTGAGTTGGAGAAAAATGCAAAGAAAATAAGAGAGCTTGTCCATAAAGCTGAGATGCCTGAAGACATGGAAAAAGAGATCATAGAGGCTTATGAGATATTAAGTACAGATCATGATGTTTCTTTTAAAGAAAAAGTAAGAGGAGTAAGTAAAGATGCTCTCGATATATTAAGAAATAGTAAAGAGCCTGCTTTTGTTGCTGTTAGATCTAGTGCTACAACAGAGGATCTGGCAACAGCAAGTTTTGCAGGACAGCAAGACACATATACAAATATTAAAGGAGATAAGCAATTAGTAGATGCTGTAAAAAGATGTTTTGCTTCTTTGTATACAGCAAGAGCAGTATATTATAGGCATAAAAAAGGATTTGAAAAAGCAAATGCTTTACTTGCAGTTGTTGTACAGAAGATGGTTAATTCTGATAAATCTGGAGTAGTATTTACAAAAAATCCAATTAATATGAATAATGAAATTATTGTTGAAGCTGTTTTTGGATTGGGAGAGGGCATAGTAAGTGGAAAAATAATGCCTGATCATTATGTTGTTTCACCTGATCTCAAAATAACAGATAAAAAGATTATGGATAAGAAAATAGCAATAGTAAGACAAGCAGATGGTTCTGAGAAAATAGTTCCTATGTCAGATATTAAAAGAAAAGAACAGGTCATTCCTGATTCTAGAATATTAGAAGTAGCTGATATTGCTATGAAAATAGAAAAGCATTATAATAAACCTCAGGATATAGAGTTTGCAGTTGATACAGATAAACTTTATATTGTCCAATCAAGACCAATTACAACCTTAGATATAGAGAAAAAAGTCAGCAATATACAAGGAGAGATATTGTTGACAGGTCTTCCAGCAAGTCCTGGAGTTGCTTCTGGAAAAGTCAAGATAATAAAAACTATGGATGATCTTTCTAAAATCAAAGAAGGGGATGTCTTAGTTACTAAGATGACTAATCCGGATATGGTTGTTACAATGCAAAGAAGTGCTGCTGTAGTAACAGATGAAGGAGGAGCTACTGCACATGCAGCAATAGTCTCTAGAGAAATGGGTATTCCTTGTGTTGTTGGAGCAGATATAGCTACAGAAAAACTTGTTGATGGGATGATGATTACAGTTGATGGTTCTCAAGGAAAGATATATGAAGGAGCAGGAGAGATAGAAAATGTCAAGAAAGAAGTGCTTCCTGTTGTCAAAGGAAGTAAAACTAAAGTAAAAGTTATTGTTGATCTTCCTGATTTTGCAGAGAGAGCTGCAAAAAGCCAGTGTGATGCAGTAGGTCTTATGAGGATAGAAGGAATCATAGCAAGTTCTGGAAAACATCCAATGTATTATGTTAAAAATAATACCTTAGATGAGTATTCTAAAGTCATAGAGAAAGGTATAGAAGGGATTGCTAAGTATTTCAAAGAAGTGTGGGTGAGGAGTAGTGATATAAGATCAGACGAGTATAGAAATTTGCTAGGAGCTCCAAAAGAGCAAGAAGTTAATCCTATGTTGGGTTTTCATGGAATAAGATTTAGTCTTAAGTTTAAAGGAATATTTGAAGCTGAATTAAGTGCTATAAAAAGAGTAGCTGAAAAATATCCAGATAAGAAAATTGGAGTAATGTTCCCACAGGTCATAAAGATACAAGAAGTAGAAGAAGCATATAAATTAATAAGAGAGAAGTATGATAAGAAAAATTTGATTATGGGGGTAATGATAGAGACTCCGGCAAGTGTACAAATAATAAGAAAGATATGCAAATATGCTAAGTTCATAAGTTTTGGTACTAATGATCTAACACAATATACACTAGCTATAGATAGAGGTAATAGTGATGTTCAATATCTATATGATGAAACTGATTATTCTATAATTAGCCAGATAAGAAGAGTTATTGGAATATGTAAAGAATATGGAGTAGAGACAAGCATATGCGGACAAGCAGGAAGTAAAAAGGAGATGGTTAAATCCTTGGTCAAGCTTGGTATTGATAGTATATCTGTTAATGCAGATATGGCTAAGGAGATATCTGAGTATATATTAGAGATAGAAAAAGGAGGTCATAATCATATGAAGAAAGAAAAAAAGAACAATATATTGCCTGTTGATAATATGAAAAGTATAAAAGAGAAGATAGAAGAAAAGAAAGAAGAAGTTGTACAAGAAAAAATACAAAAAGAGAATTCTGGGAAAGAAGGAGAGAGTACAGAAATAGAGAAAAAAGATATAAAAGAGTTTGAGAAAGAAGAAAAAGATAAGAAAGGCAAGGAAGAAGAGTGGCCTGATTTGGATATAGGAATTGATGTTTTTAAGCAGCAATAACCAAAAGTATTATAAATAAGGATTTATATATGGTAATATGGAAAAAAAGAGGATTTTAGTATTAGTATTTTTAATGTTATTTACATTAAATCTTGTTTCTGGTTTATGTATAGATTATGATGAAGAATATGGTTCAGAGAGTGTTTTTATTCCTAGTTATGCAGAAGATGAATCTAATACATATGAGGATGAGTGTATAAATGGAGATATTGTAAAAGAGTATTATTGCGGGTTGTATATAGGATGGGATTTCTGGAATATCAGACAGATAGTAAAGAGCAGAGAACAAGGATGTGTATCTGGATGTATTGAAGGAAGATGTCTTGAAAATCAGGATATAGACGGAGATGGAATTTTGAATATAGATGATAATTGTATAGATGCTGTCAATCCTTATCAAGAAGATACAGATAATGATGATATAGGAGATGCTTGTGATAATTGCAGATATATAAGCAATAATGATCAGGCAGATAGTGATGAGAGTTGTTTTGGTTTTTCAACACCCTATACTTCTGATCCAGAGTGTGGAGATGTTTGTGAGGTAGAGGGTATAAGAAACAAGTGTGAATATATTTTTGATGATAGTTTAGTTGGTTATTGGAGTTTTGATGATCCTAAGTTTTCTTGCAATGAATTAGGATGGAATGATTTGTATGGGTCTCCTTATGTATGTGGGGAGAGAGATGCTTATCCTCGTGCAGGATGCCCAGGAAACAAGATTTATTATGAAGCATTGCATCATTGTACAGATGTTGGAGCCAGATTATGTACTCTTGAGGAAATACAGAATGATGAGACAAGAGGGACAGGATGTAATTATGATAATATGTTAGTCTGGACTTCTACAACATGTGATGGAGGGCATTATGTTGAATATGGGGCTTCTTATAATCAAGGGCCTAATACTGCACAATGCGTTTCAGATAATGCTTATTATAATATAAGCTGTTGTGCTGATAATATTGCAGAAGATATCTATAATGATTATGAAGGGATACCTTATGGTGTTCCTAGTATAATCAATGGTAAGGTGGGAAATGCTATCGATCTTTCTACTGAAACTGCTATTAGTTCAGAAAGTTACATTGACTTAGGTCAGATACCATTATCAGGTTTAATTAATATGACTATATCACTATGGGTACATCCTAAAGATAATAAAGAAGAATTTAATTATGGGCCTATAGTTTCATATGGTGATGGAAGAGGTGAAGGGAAATTTGATTTAAACATATTCTATCAATTTCCTAGGGTAACTAGTGTATACTGGATTAATGATAGAGTGGGATATGATGATCGTAGTTGGAGTATAGATAATAACATCCCCTTAGGTAATAGATGGGTTCATATTGTAGTTGTTATTGATAAAGGAATTCCCAAATATTTCTATATTGATGGAGAGAGATATGCTGCTAATTCAATAAATTACGATTTAAATATAGACACCCCTCACCATCTATTTGTTGGGAAGGATCTTACAATGCAAATTGATGAATTAGCTATATTTAATAAAGCTTTAAGTACTGCAGAGGTGATGCACTTATATTCAATGTCAGAAAAAGGACTGGGTTATTGTGCTATGGGTTCTTCTGATAATTGTTATAAAGCATCTGAAGGAGATATGGTTAGTTATTATAATTTTGATGATGATATAGAAAGAAGTGATGATTTTGATTATAATGAGGTAGATACAGAAAAATGGGCTACATATTTCAATGTCACTGAAAATAATGGTAAGATGCTGCTGACTATACCTGAAGGAGGAGTAAAATGGGCTAATTCAAGAGCAAGAATGAAAAAAAAGTTCCAAGATTTTGATGTACAGGTAGATTATGATGCTTCTGATTGGGTTGGTAAATATCCTATTATATATTCTACTTGGAGACAGCATATATATGCAAATGATGGGAGAACAAATTATTATTGTGGTTATTATAAGGCTCATAATGGAGATACTTATTATCAGTCTTATGCTTATCATTTTATAGATAGCAGTTATGCTGTATATGGAAATATGGGAAATAAAGTAAATTTAAATGAGCAGGATTATAAGACTGGAAAACTAAGGATGGTAAGAAAAGGAAATAGCCTAAAGTGTTATTGGTGGAAAAAAGGAGATGATCTATGGAAAGAGTATGCTTCAATAACATTGACTAATCCAAATCCCTTTAATATAAATCTATTGGCACAATCTGAATTAGGAGATCAATATGTAGGTGTTTTTGATAATTTTATTATGAATTATGGAGAGACTGTTGAGGATATGACTATAAACAATAATGATGGAGAATCAAATGCAACTATTGCTGATGAGGGTATTATTGGAAAGTCGTTAGAGTTTAAAGGAATAGGTGATTATGTTGAGATAGATGATAAAGGAGAGTTTGCTACAGAGGATTTTACATGGAGCTTTTGGATGAAGAGGGAAACAGATTATTATGCAGATCCTATTGGAGTCATAGGAAAGATGGATGCAAATTCGCTTTATGGAGTTTTGGTATATGCAGGAATAGATGAAGGATTGTCAGATGAAATAAGGGTTGCATATAAACCTGATGGTGAAGATAGTCATGCTAAGTACCTCTCTATGGGATATTCTCCTCTTGGTGAATGGCATCATTTTACAATAACTAAAAAAGGAAATACTCTCACGACTTATAGGGATGGAAATTTTGTTAATGAAGTAACTGGTATTCTGCCGATAATCTGGACTCTAGAACCATTTAGGATAGGGAAGATGTATGCTAGTTATTGGGGGCCTGGTTTTGATGGCCAAATAGATGAAGTAGCTATATTTAGAAAAGCACTAAACAGAAGAGAGATTGAACAGTTATATCTAAAGACATCAAATAATATGGGCTATTGCGATGGTTGGTGTGGTGATGCTATTGTTAATCTTGAACTAGGAGAGGAGTGTGATGATGGCAATGATGAGTATGCAGATGGTTGTTCTCCTTTATGTGAAAAAGAAGGAGCTGAGTGCATAGATTATGATGAGGATACATTGAAAGAAGGAGTTTATGTCATGTCATATGCTCAATTCAGTAATAGAACCTATGAAGATTATTGTATAGATGATAATATGCTTAGAGAAGCAACTTGTACTGGATATAAAGATATAGATTGTTCAGAATTAGTAGGATATCCATATAATGCAGTATGTGAAGGAGGTAAGTGTGTAGAGTTGCCTGTTGAACCAGGTGTTCCAAATTAAACAATAGTTTAAAAATATAAAAAGTATATAATAATATGAAAAAAAGCAAGGTATTAGTTATGTGTTTAGTAGCATTAGTTTTGATTAATATTATTAGTTGTCAGCTTCCTGAACCACCTCCTGCTCCTAATATTGCTCCTGCTGATACAGGAGATGTAGGGGATCAGATGGATAGTCAAGGAGAAGATTCTGGGACTCCTGATGCTAATGCAGATTATTATGAAGAGATGAGTGCTTCTCAGAGAGTATTCTTTATAATAATTAATATAATAGTAGGTCTTGCAATCCTTTTTATTTTATATCTTATAATAAAAGCTATAATCAAGGCTATGAAGAAAAATGCAGGAGCCAAGATCATTATCTGTATGTTCTTAGTCATGTTTGTTATGGGAGCTGTATCTGCTTATGAATATACAGAGGATAGTCATGAAAATATTCCATATGCTCCTCCTTATGATGTTTTTGATAACAATAAAGATTTATATACAATTTCAGAAGATCAATTTGTCCTTACTCCTGGTAATCAAGTAATAGAGTTTGATGTCAATGTAAGTCATGAGAATGGAGTAATATATAGAAAAGCGTATTATTATGATTATAATCAGAGTGAGTGGGAGAGTTTTAATTTTCCTCAAGTTCCTGTTGGTAATTCTAATTGGATTAGAGAAAAGGCTTCTGCAACATTGTCTATAACTGCTTCTAATAGGTTGAAAGAAGGAGAGAATTATATTGTCACATATTCATGCAAGAAACAAGGTCCAGAATGGAAATGCGGATGTGATACTATTAATAAATGTGGAGAATGGATGTTGCATGTAATCAATGTTACAGATATTGCAGAACCTGCTGTTCCTGCTGTCGGAGAAGAACCGATAGTACCTCTTGGAACACCTGAAAATCCATATGAGATAAGTAATTGTGATGAATTACAAGAGATGATCAATAATTCAAGAGCAAGTTATATCCTTGTTAATGATATTGACTGTTCAGATACTATCAACTGGAATAATGGACAAGGATTTAATCCAATTGGATATTTTGGATATTGCGAAGATCCTAGATGCACAGGTCAGTTTTCTTGTGAAGTGACAACTTCTGGATGTCATAGTACATGGCATGATATGAGATTTAATGGAAATCTAGATGGTGATGGGTATAAAATAAAGAATTTGTATATAAGAAGAGGAGACTATACTGGATTATTTGGAAGGGTTGGATATACAGGAAAAATAGAACATCTTGGATTGGAAAATATTAGTTTCTATGCATCAAGGTATAGTGGGGGATTAGTTGGATTGAATAATGGAACAATTAATAGATGTTATGTTGCAGGAGAGATTAATGGATCAAGTAATATTGGAGGATTGGTTGGATGGAATCGAGGGTATATCAAGAATTCTTATTCATCTGGAAACATCTATTCTCAGGGAGGAGGTACAGGTGGATTAGTGGGCTATAATACCGGAAAAGTAAGTAATTGTTATTCAGATATGAATTATAGTTTTTATGCATCATATGGAACAAGAAAATATTATGGAGTTGCTGGATTAGTTGGAAGTAATCAGGGAGGATTTATTAATAATTCATTTGCAACAGGACTTTATACTAAATTATTTCAGAGAGATCCAGATAGTCTTTTTGGAATTACTGCTTATACTCTATATCCAGGAGCAATAGAAAACTGTTTCTGGAATAAGATATTAAAAGATCCTAGTACTTGTAGTGATGCTGGTGGATGTACAACAATCAATAATAATATAGCTTATTTCTATAATAAGAATAATCCTCCTATGAATTCTTGGAATTTTACAGATGTATGGCTTGAAAATATTGATGATCTTCCTTCATTAAGATGAAAAAAACAAAGATAAGTCAGGGCCAGATAATAGTCACTGTTTTGATTCTATTGCTCATAATAGCAATTTTTTCTGTAGCATCTGTATTTATTTTAAGGATAATCAGAGAGAGAGCTAGATTTGATATATCTAATATTAAAGCAAATATAAATAGAGAGAGGACTTTCTATGATGCTTCTCAGGAAGTCTTATATGTCACTATTCAGAGAAGTCCAGGAAAAGGGAACATGTCTGCTGTAAAACTTGTTATTGAGACAGCAAATGTAAATCCTCCTACTAGGACATGTATAAGAGAGAATTATCCTGATGAGCTTGGGTCTAAATTCTACTCTATAAGTGGAATGCCTTTCAAGCCTTCTTCTGTTACATTAGCTATAATCGCAAGAGCAGATGGAAGTGAGAAAACAGTTAGTCTGGATAAAATACAAGATATAAAAGAATCAGCTGAGGGGCTTGATTTGAGTGATATAGAGTTTGGAGGAGGGTGTGGTGATATTGGATTCTTGCCTTTGGAACCCCCTGAGCCATAATAATGCTTAAATAGGTCTTTTTACTAGTAAAAATATGGAAAAAAAGAGCGTAATTGTTTGTTTATTAGTTTTTATCATTATAGTGTTTGTATTGCTTATAGATCAGATTTCTAATATAACTGGAAGAGTTACTGACACATCAGAGTGTGTTGGAGGCAAGGCTGATTATGCTGTTTATTGTAGGGAGAATTGTGGCGATGATGAAGATGGTACTTGGTATATTCAACAATCAAGGGATGGGTTTATAAAAAAGCAGTTTGGATGGAGTGGAACAA
>Ga0272442_10003207_pt1 | contig 23120 bp, 14 predicted proteins | sample SSMForm2O_FD_200262 | JGI IMG/M metagenome (GOLD analysis project Ga0272442, IMG submission 200262) | Marine sediment archaeal communities from Little Sippewissett salt marsh, Falmouth, MA, United States - SSM-Form-2O | ecosystem: Environmental > Aquatic > Marine > Wetlands > Sediment ...
GGATTTGATTCAGATTTTGCCAAATTCAACAACTTTTGTACGCTGTGATATTCCTTTACTGTCATAATAACCTCCATGCAAATTAAGTTACCACAACATATATCGGAAATCATAGCTCAGCGCATTTAATTATTATGAACGGTATAACACGCATTTAGAAAGCTTTATTAACTCTGCTGATTTCACATTTGGGCACGAAAGCTAAGGAATTGGGCGTGTTTTATGCATGGACAAACCGCCAGAAAATACCCAAATCATCAAATGTTAAATTTTTATAATCCTAACTCATGGGTGACCGTGTGGCTATTACAGAAATAACTCTGATAATGAAATAGCTGTCCAACTCAACTGGAGGAAATAGCCTTCTGTTTTGACCGATTTTGAGGATTCATTTGTAAGCTGGTTTGTAAGGGGTGAGCTTAAAAAGCTATAACTTGTTGTACCTTTGAAGGTTATGGCTTTACGGCATCGGACTATCAATCCGATGCTCAGGTTTCATAGTATCTGGCTTTCCGATTTCCTAAGTTACATCACTGCCGTTGCTTTTTCTTGATATTGAGCTTGCGATTATAAAAAGTTAGAAAAATCTATACAACCATGCAATCTCCCAACCAGCACCGAGCCAATACCTTCTGGACACCAGCCGGCTTACAAATATAATAAATCCCGTTTACATTACCGGAAACCGATATGGCATTATTTGATTACGGAATAATTGTCCTTTACTTCATCATCGTCATCGGTCTGGGCTTCTGGTATCAAAAACGCGCCTCAAAAAACCTCGAATCATATTTCCTCGGCTCAAGGAGCCTCCACTGGCTCCCCCTCGCCATGTCAGGCTCGGTCTCGAACTTTGACATCACCGGAACGATGTGGATTGTCTCAATCCTATTCATCCTCGGAATGAGGTCTATGTGGCACCACTGGATGTGGGGTGTTCTTATGGGAGCGTTCTTCCTCGCCTATATGGGCAAGTGGGTCCGCCGCTCAAATGTTATGACCGCCGCCGAATGGATGAAGACCCGCTTCGCCGATGACACCGGCGGCACCCTCGCCCGGACCGCCTATGCCCTGATGGCAATCCTCACACAGGCCAGCTTCGTCGGTTACGCCTATCAGGGCATCGGCAAGTTTGCCTCCGTCTATATCCGCCTCGAATCCCTTGCTCAATACACCTCATCACCTTTACTACAAAAGCTCTTCACCATATATGAACCCGACTGTCTCGCCGCAGCAATCATAACCCTAACAACACTATACGTCATTCTCGGCGGTCTCTACAGCGTTGTCGTAACAGATGTCATACAAACCGTCATCCTCACCTTCAGCAGTATCTTCATCGCATACCTCGCATGGTCAAGGCTCTCCCCCGTCTTGCTCGACCAACTGCCACCTGACTTTACTTCTCTAACCATCCCCTGGCGAATAGAAAAATTCGCCGCTACCGAAAACGCCCATTTTCAGTTTTTCGGCGCGCTCGTCATCGTCTGGGTATTAAAGGGCCTTTTGATGAATGCCGGCGGTCCGGCGCAAATGTACGATTTCCAGAGATTCCTCGCCGCTAAAAACCCGCGCGAAGCCGCCAAGGTCGGTGCCGCCTGGAGCTTCTTCCTCGTCGTCCGCTGGGCAATGGCTGCCGGAATCACACTGCTGGCCCTAACGGCCGTCACCGGCGTAACCGACCCTGAAAAAGTAATGCCTCACGTCCTGCAGAAATTTCTCCCCATCGGGATCAGGGGCTTTGTTATCGCCGGTCTGCTCGCCGCCTTTATGTCAACCTTCAGTTCCACCGTCAACAGCGGCGCCTCCTTCATCGTCCGCGACATCTGGCAGCCCTACTTCCGCCCGAATGCCTCCACCGCCCAATCAATTCGCTTCAGCCATATAGCCACCGCCCTGCTTGTCCTTCTCGGCATCCTCATCGGACTACAGGCCGACTCCATTGCCAAAATCTGGGGCTGGATGATGATGTCACTCGGCGCCGGCGTAATAATCCCCAATGTTCTCAGGTGGTACTGGTGGAGAATGAACGGCTTCGGATATGCCCTTGGAATGCTCGGCGGAATGCTCCTGTCGCTGCTGGCCCTTTTCTTTCCGGATGCCCCCATCTATTATATCTTCCCACTTATATGCACTGCCTCGCTCATTACCAGCATCACTGTGTCTCTGGCAACAAAACCGGTCGCCTCTAACATCCTAATCGACTTCTATAAATCCGTCCGCCCCTTCGGTCTGTGGAAACCAATCCATCAAAAAGCCCGCCTCTCCTCTAACCAGCTTTCCGCAAAATCTGAACGCCTCTCCATTGCCCTGTTGAATGTCGCCCTTGGTATGCTGTTGATTACCGGCCTGTATCTGTTCCCGATGTATCTTGTAGGTCACTGGTATGCCAGGTCTATCTTCTGGTTTGCCCTTGCCGCCGTCACTGCTATCACCCTGAAGTACACCTGGTATCGAAACCTCCCGAAAACAGATTGAGCGGCCTCCCAAAAGCCTTAACAAATCTGATGTACCTCACTCCTCCTCATCCTCTTCCTCAATAGCAGCATACCCCCGCTGCCCCTCGACTATATAAGCCGGCTCTGAGATTTTCTCTTCTTCCTCGGCCATGTCCTTATAACCCGCCTCCGCATCACGCTCCATTTGCTCACGGATTTGCTCATATTCTTTCAGCGTCATTACAACCTCCCTCGCCTGGCTGCCCTTGTATTCCCCGAGAATACCCGACGCCGCCATCATCTCTATTATTCGCGACGCACGCGCATAACCGATACTCAGCCGGCGCTGAAGCAGTGACACGCTCCCGCGCTGGCTCTCTAACACAACCCGCACCGCATCGTCGAACAGCTCATCCCTGCACATCTCCGTCGTATCGACCCGGCTAAGTTGCGTAAGTTCCGGATGGAACTGCGGCTCCGCTATCTCCTTCAAATGTTTCACAATCCGCCTTACCTCCCCCTCATCGACAAATGTTCCCTGCGCCCGAACCAAATCGCTCGTCCCCGGCTTCAAAAACAGCATATCGCCCTGACCAAGCAGCGTCTCCGCCCCGTTCTGGTCAAGGATTATCCTGCTGTCCATCCTCGCCGCAACACGAAAACCTATCCTCGTCGGCATATTCGACTTTATCAGACCCGTAACCACCGTCGCCTGCGGCCGCTGCGTCGCCAGCACTATATGAATCCCGACCGCCCGGCTCTTCTGTGCCAGCCGGACGATATAAGCCTCTATCTCCTTCGCCGCCGTCATCATCAAATCCGCAAGCTCGTCTATTACTATTATGATATATGGTAGTTTCTTCGGTATTTTCGCCTCTTCTTCCTCGCTGCCCGGTGCAAACCTCTCCATTATCTCCTCCGCACCAAGCCTGTTATATTCGATGATATTCTTCACCCTCGCCTCAGCCAATAACGAGTAACGCTCGTCCATCTTCACCGTCGCCCACTCAAGAACCTGCACTGCCCGCTGTGTTTCCGTTACTATCGGGCTCATCAAATGCGGTATTGTATTGAATGCCGTCATCTCGACCATCTTCGGGTCAATCAAAATCATCTTCACCTCATCCGGCCGCTTCGTCAGCAGTATTCCTGTAATAATACTGTTGATGCAAACGCTCTTGCCGGACCCCGTCGTTCCCGCGATTAGCAAATGCGGCATCGCCGTCAAATCCGATACAAGCGCCTCACCAGATGAATCCTTCCCTAAAAACAACGGTATCTCCATCCTCTTCGGCCTGCGCCCCGCTAATTGCATCAGGTCCTTTATACGAACCTTTTCTTTTTCGCTGTTAGGTACTTCAATACCTATGGTGTGTTTGCCCGGCAAAGGCGCCACTACTCGCACCGCCCCGGCACCAAGCGCACGGGCCATATCGTTCGACAGCGTGCTTATCTGGCTAACCTTTACACCCGCCCCTAACTCCAGCTCGAACATCGTTACCACCGGCCCCGTGTCCGCCGATACCACTAGCGCATTAATACTGAACTCATTCAAAAGCCTCTCCAGCGCAGCTGCCTTTGCCTTCACAACCTTCTCCTGTACCGATGCGAAACTATACTCCGCATCCGCTAACAAATCCGGTGAAGGAAGCGTATAATCCTCATAGCTCGGCGGAATATAAGCCTTTCCCGGCTTATGAACCTTCTGAGTTGTCAGCTTCAATGGCTGAGCCGCCGCCAGTTCAACTGGATGCGATTCTCTCTCCGCTTTTTCTCTGCCCCTGACTTCCGTCCCAAAGTGCGTTACTCGCGGCCCGACCGCTATCGGTTTTTGACGAACGCTAAGCTTCCGCCATATCTCGCTGATGACCTCCGACTGCTGCCTCGCCGCCACCCAAACCGGCACCGCAAAGCCGAATATCTTCGCAAGAAAAATACCTAACCAACCTAACACCATCAAAAACAGGCTGTCCGCCAATAGAGCAATCCCGACAATCCACGTCGCAGCGACTAATATAAAGGTCCCCAACAGCGCAAAATGGCTCTTTAACAGTTCCGCCAGCCCCACTCCGAGTATCCCCCCAGAACCAAACGGAAAACCATAGACCTTATACGGCCAGAGAAAATAAAAGCTGCATGAAGCCGCTGCCGTCAAAAGACCAAGACCCACCGTGCGAAGAACCGGCTGATTCACCTGCTTACCAGCTGCCTTAACCAGAAGAAAACAAATCAGCGAAACCAATATCACAAAAACCCCCGGCCCTGCATAATAAAGCATATAGTAGGAGCAGAACGCACCTATCGGCCCGCAAAGATTGACTGTCGGGCTGTTATGAGGATAAGCGAATTTGCTTGGCCAGTCGCCCATATCGAAGCTGAGACAACTGCACAGAAGAAACACCAGTGCCGCAATGCCTAAGCATTCGGCTGCAAAAAGATATGACTTTTTTTCTTTCAAACGGCCTCTTCCTGCCAAGTCCGATAATATTTAAACGTTAAGACTTACTACTTTACTGCCAAACATAAGACTTAGCCTATATCGGCCACTACCGCTGTTGTTCTCCAAATTTACATATTGAACCTCATGTGGCGAAAACCATTGAAAATGGGGGCGTTGCAATTTAATATTTTCGATTGACTATTTACTATTGGGTGTGAAAAATTGGTGTGGTTGGATGTTTGTCACGCTTGATTTTGAGCTGAAAATGAGTGTGCTTTTGTATGGGTGGTTTTAGGCCACCCTTGTTTTTTGGCTAAAACAGGGGGTTGTGGTTTTTAGGCATCCTTGTTTTTGGGTTGAAAATGGGGGTGATTTTGTGCGGGGAATTTTTGGCACCTTTGATATTTAGCTAAAATCAAGGGTGGGCATTTTAGAAACGTCAAAAAATTGAAAAAAAAACGACAAAAAGTTTCAAAAAGTTAAAAAAAAGTGCAAAAAAACAAAAAAATGAAAAAAAATCGACAAAAAGATGCAAAAAACACACTGTGTTTTCAAAATCGGAGATTTTCCTGGTGCGTGGGGCGGATAGCGTATTGCGTCGGTAGTAGTTGATGGAGGGGCTTGTTAAAATGTTAAAATGGGTAAGATAGGTATGATAGAGAAGTAGAAAAGAAAACAGTCCGAACCGGAGGCAACAACAGCCACTTGTGATTTTTTAAAATACAGATTTCACAGATTTGATATTATAATACAAACTAAGCTTAGCGGCTGAGGTAAGATATAAAATGTTATATGAGAAATCTGAGTTTGATTTCTCTATTAACAGTTGGACGAAGTTCCGGGATTGCTGAGGATGATATCAACTTCAAAAAAAACATTATTAGTCCGGCGGCTCACTTTATGTTTAACCCTGGCAGTCTTTAGCGGCTTAGTAAAAGCACAGGAATATTCAAAACACCAATTACATATTTTCAAAGAGATAACTAAAGGAGTCAAATCTCTTGGCAATGAGAGCTGGCGTTTTACAGCTATTGCTCCATTAAAACCCGATATCCTTCCATTATTTTGGGGCGACCACAAGGCTTACGCAGGTGATATCAGATGGCCACAAAAATCCTATCCTCCTGTTGCGATTGCTTCTGAATATCAAAAAGGGCGATTTATTGCTTTAGGTCATGACGGACTGTTAATTGACCCTGGTGCAAATGATGACTTTACGAGCAATATTTTAAATTGGCTTGGAAATAGTTATAAGCATAAAAAAGTTATTATATATACCCACATAAGCAATTGGTTTAATAAAGACATTTTGTCAGCAAAAGCAAAAGACATACTTACATCAAGAGAAGTCGAGATAATTGAATTAGGTTCACAGGTTACCGATGAAGATTTGAGAGAGTGTGACCTGTTTATTCTTGCTCGTCCGTCACGAATCATCGAACAGGATGAAATCAGTTCCATTTTGTCTTATGTTGATCAGGGCGGAAGTCTTCTTATGACTGGAATGGGATGGTACTGGGAAGCCCGGAACAAACCTAATGACATTAAAGTTTTTCCTTTAAACAGATTAGGAGAGCATCTGGGATATGAATATTCAAAAACAAGTATTGGTAAAACCCCGCCAAATAATAAAAAAGGTCCATCCAGATACTCTTTTATCAGTTTTCAACCCTTATACGCAAGAAAGCCAGTAGAAATTAAGAATTATTCGATTAAAGAACATAGCAACAGCTTTATCACTCATAGCATTGCCCTGAACAAGGATAAATATCATTATGTTGTTGAAGGCGAACATGTTATCGTGAGCATGCCATACAGGTTTTTTATGAGATGCAAGAGACCTGTGGAGTTTATCAAGCAGTTGGATGTCGTATACGAACTATATGCGAATTTAACCGACGATATAAAGCCTTTCGATGGCAATAAAATAACAATCCTGAATGTCGATAACATGTATTTTAACATGTCCTCCGGTAATCCCATACTTTCCAGGCAAGACAGAATTGCTTATATTCTCGCAGAACTGGACAAGTCAAATTACAAAAATCCCAGTTGGGGATTAATGCATGAATTGGGCCATGATTTTATTATTGGGATGAAGCATTATTTTGTATTCGGAGACGGCGACAATGAAAGCTGGGCTGAATTTTTTGCTCTTTATGCCTGCCAGGAATTAGAATTAGAACATAAAGAACCAACATGGAAAGAGACTGCAAAGTCTTATCATGAATTGGGGGAACACGATTTCGAACGGATAAAAAACGAAAAATGGTTGATGATTGGTTTTCTACATCATATTCTGGACCAATATGGCTGGGACATTTATAAAAAGCTGTTTAAAAGATACTCAGAGCTCATCATGGGAAAGAACTATCCCGATTTCAATGACACAGAGAAAAAGGTTGATCTTTTTGTAAAGGAATTGAGTTTGGCTGCCGGAGCAAATTTCTACCCTTATTTTGATAGATGGGGTTTTCCTGTAAACCGATCTATTAACGAAGAGTTAAAACATTTACCAAAAGCAAAGTTATTTAAACAATAGGTGACAGGTATCATAGCTGCTCAGCTCTGTTTCATTTAATGCATTTGCTCATAAACTGCGGGGCTTACATGGTCAAGCGAGGCATGCCTGCGTTTATGATTATAGAACAGATCAATATATTCGAAAATATCTTTTTCTCACTAACCTTTTTTGATAAGGAAGGACTTTTGACTAAGCCTGCCCTGGACAAACCGGGGCAAGGGTTACGATAGCAGGCTTTTGATAAAATCTTAATTTTGAATCATAGAGTTGCCTCCATAAGAGGTAAACTTCGCGTGATACTTTTCGAAAATGACCTGTGGCTGATGGGGGGTTGGTCGCAGCTGTTGTTGGCGGAGGCTCCCTAGGGGACAGGCACCATTCGGGGCATACAGTGTTTCGCAGGGGCGCAGCACCGTAGAAAATAGTAATAATCCAAACCGAAGGGGGGCAACAGCGGGGAATTGAGGCTGTTGGCAATGAGTATATTTTGTGGGGGGAAATTAATAAAAAAAGATTGACGGGAATTTATTTTGGGGTGTAAAATAGAATGTAAATTTAAGGGCTGGGTAATTTCTCTCCCTCCTCTCCCTCCGCAGCCCAGCCCTTTTTTATGCTTTTTTTGGCGGTAAAAAGATTTGGTGCTCTGGAAAGCGGATATAGTTATAGAATTGCAATGAGGGAAAACTTTCTTTGACGGCAAGTGCGAGTTTGGGTAGAATTTAGACGCGGATTTCACCGATTATAAGGATGTTGAAATTTGTTGACATAAGCATTGTTATAGGTTAGAATCAGTAAAGATTGTGTTGTGTATTATGATATTCGCAAGGGGAGTTCAGCATGAGCAGAGTTGCCGTCAGTGAGAAAGTGCTGCACTGGGCGATAGGTCGGGCCGGGTTGGAAATAGACGACTTAGAAAGGAAGTTCCCCAAAATCCGGCAATGGGCAACAGGCAAAAGTCAGCCCACTCTGCGCCAATTAGAAACCTTAGCAAAAGCCACGTTTACGCCACTCGGTTTCTTTTTTCTTGTCGAACCGCCTGAGCAGCGATTGCCGATTCCTCACTTCCGAACAGTTCGTGATGATATGCCAAGCGAGCCCAGCCCTGATCTTCTTGAAACTATTCAAATCATGCAGCGACGACAGGCATGGATGCGAGAGTTTTTGATTGAACAAGGCCAGGAGCGGCTATCATATGTGAATTCTGCACGAAGAAACGAATCTCCCTCATCCATAGCGAACCGTATACGTTCTGCTTTGGGCCTCGACGTGGGATGGGCGGCAAATCAGAGTACGTGGACGGATGCTCTGCGTTTCTTACGCGAAGCTATAGAAGAAGCAGGGATACTGGTGGTGGTCAATAGTATCATTGAGAACAATACCCACCGAAAGCTCGACCCAATGGAATTCCGTGGTTTCGTACTGGTGGATGATTATGCACCATTGGTATTTGTCAATGGTGCTGATTTTAAGGCACCACAGATGTTCACTCTTGCTCATGAACTTGCACATATATTCTTTGGAAGCAGCGCGGCGTTTGATCTTCGCGAAATGCAACCAGCGGATGATCCAGTGGAGAAGGCAAGTAATCGCGTGGCTGCAGAATTTTTAGTACCACAAGTTGAATTAAAACAAATATGGCCGTCTGTACAGGATGAACCGGATCGTTTTCAAAGAATCGCTCGAAATTTCAAGGTAAGCGAAATCGTAGTAGCTCGTAGAGCGTTGGATATAAACTTGATTAACAGGAAAACTTTCCTTGAGTTCTATGAAACATATCAGAAAAAAGAACGTCTCGCTGCTGCATCTCGAACAGATGGCGGAGATTTTTACGCCAATCAAAATCTGCGTATATGCCAACGTTTTGCTTCCACCGTGATTCGAGCAGTTAAGGAAGGCAAACTGCTTTATTCCGAAGCTTATCGACTAACCGGATTATATGGAAAAACATTTGACCATTACTCGGGCCTTCTTGGGTTTGGTGGAGCATAACTATGGATGACGTGTCGTATATTCTTGACACAAACGTATTTATTGAAGCGGCACGACGTTACTATGCATTTGATATAGCTCCTCCTTTCTGGGAAAACTTAGTCCATCATGCAAGTAACGGACAGATTCAGAGCATTGATCAAGTCAAACATGAGTTAGAGCGTGGAAATGATGACCTTGCGACATGGGCAACCACAGAATTCAATGATGCATTTTCTTCAACAAATGAAGATGATGTCATTAGAGCTTATGGTGAAATAATGAGTTGGGTACAAGCTCAGGATAGCTTCACAAATGCAGCAAAAGCTGATTTTGCCTCTGGTGCGGATGGATGGATTGTAGCCTATGCCAAAGCCAAAGGACATATCGTCGTAACCCACGAAGTTTTTGATCCTGATATAAGAAGAAAGGTTCCAATTCCGAATGTATGCAACGCATTTGGTGTAAAATACCACGACACTTTCGAAATGTTACGAAAGCTAGGGGTGCGTTTTTCATAGTCAACTTTGCTGTTAAACCGGCAAAACAATTAAACGCCTAAAGTATATTTAACAGCAACTTTACCGTGAGGACATTGGGATGCAGACGGCGGAAAGATTGCTTGACGATTTGGGGCGGGAGATATACAATCTCAAAAGCATAATTTCAGGGTAATTCGAATGGAGGAAAGAACCGATGTTGACGGCATATTCAAAAATCCACTTAGAATTTTTCCGGAGAAAAAAATGAAACGAATTATTTTGACAGCAATAATTAGCGTGATGGTTTGCGGGGCGGTTGTTTTTTCGGCTGAGGAGGACAAGTCAATTTTGGAGCAAATCGGCGTTAAGCGCGGAATATGCGTATTGGCCGGCGATAGAGATTGTAGGAATGCGGTCAAGCTGGCGCATAAGAGCGAGCTGCTGATATATGTGCAATTAGCAGGGAAAGAAGAAGTTGAGAGGGCACGTGAGGCGGCGGCGAATGCGGGGTTGTATGGGAGGCGGATATTCGTAGAAAAGGGAGAACTGAAGAAGCTGCATTTGGCGGACAACGTGGCCGACGTGGTTGCAGCGGTGAAGGGGAGCAAGGTTTCGGAAAAGGAGGCATTGCGCGTACTTCGGCCGGGAGGGAAAGCGGTTTTGGGAAGTAAGGTATTGACCAAGCCTTTTCCCAAGGGGGTTGACGAGTGGAGTCATCCTCATCACGGGCCGGACAACAATCCCCAGTCAAGGGACGAGATTGCGCTTGCACCTTACCTGACGCAGTTTTTTGCCGAGCCGTGGTACTGCCCTATGCCACAGGTTACGGTAACTTCGAATGGGCGTGTTTTCAAGGCTTTCGGCAACCGGGCTTTTAAGCGGCCTCAATGGCCGATGCTCAATATGCTGATAGCGATGAACGCTTACAACGGGACGATACTCTGGAAGCGGAAACTGGACCCGGACTTTATGATTCACCGCAACACGATGATAGCGACGCCGGAGACGCTGTACCTTGCGGATGCGGTTTCGTGCAAGCTGTTCGATACGGCGACAGGGAAGTTGAAAGACGAGATAAAAGTTCCGGCGGGAGTCGGGGACGGGCCGGTATGGAAATGGATGGCGCTGAAGGACGGGGTTCTGTATGCGATGGTAGGTGAGAAGGAACCGCCCGGTGACGCCCTTCGAGGAGAGGATTTCAGGGGTGCGGGCTGGCCGTGGTGGAAGATACCGGAGTATGAGTGGGGTTTCGGGCGGACGATATTAGCGATGGATTTATCCAGCAGGGAAATTCTGTGGCAGCATCGTGAGGAAGAGCCGGTTGATACGCGTGCAATGTGTATGAACGATAGGCAGATATTCTTTTACAGCCTTGGGAAGATGCTTGGCTGTCTTGATGCGAAGACGGGCAAAGTGATGTGGAGGACGGACGATGCGAAGATAGTTGAGGGGATTGCTGCTCAGCGACCGGCACAGCGGGCGGTCTGGGGATTTGCATCGACGGCTTACGCCAAATGCAGCGACGATGCGGTATATTTTGCGGGTCCGCAACAAACTAAGCTGATAGCGGTTTCTGCGCGGGACGGAAGTCTTCTCTGGGAGAATGCAGAGGAGGGGAACTTTCAGTTAGTGCTGCGTGAAGAGGGACTTTATGCGATGGGTTCGGACCATGCAAGCTGTAAGTTCGAGCCGCTTAGCGGTAAACGACTTCTTGAAATTCCGCGACGTGCGGCGTGTACACGGGCGACGGGGAGCCTGGACAGAATATTTGTGCGGGGGTTCGGGACGCGAAGCTGGAATGTTGCCGAGGAGAAGTGGCTTCATATATCCCCGATGCGGCCTGACTGCCACGATGGGGTTATTGTGGGTGAGGGACATCTTTACTTTGGGCCGTGGTTGTGCGGATGTAATCTTTCTTTGATAGGCGTGATTTGCCTGGGACCGGCGGGAGAGTTTGACTTTTCGGCGAAGGCTGTGGAATCGGAGCGGCTGGAGGCGGGCGGCGAGGACCTTATGAGAGCGGCGGCGCTATCGCAGACAGACGAGGATTGGCCTGCCTATCGCAGGGACAACAGGCTAAGCACTCGCAGCGGCCAGAAAGTCGCAACGAAAGCGGAGCTTCAATGGGAGTATGTGCCCCGGGCGTCGAATGTGAGCACTGCGCCTGTTTCGGTCGGAGGTCTTGTTTTTGTCGGGGGCTCTGACGGCGTGGTGCGGGCATTGGATGAGCGTAACGGGAGGCTGAAATGGAAGGCGTTTACCGGAGGGGAGATTCGTGTTTCTCCGTCGATTTGGAATGGGAGGGCTTATGTCGGGTCTGCGGATGGGTGGCTGTATGTATTCGAAGCAGGGAGCGGGCGGGTTTTGTGGCGGTTCCGCGCGGCGCCTGTAGAGAGAAAAATTCCGGTTTACGGCGCAATCAGCTCCAACTGGCCGGTTGCCAGCGGGGTTGTTGTTGAGGATGGTGTAGCTTATGCGGCGGCTGGTATTGGAAATTATGACGGGACACATGTTTATGCACTGGATGCAGTCAGCGGGAAGATACGATGGCAAAATAATACATCAGGTGATACGACGGGAGGACAGGGGGCGGGGGTGAGCGTTCAGGGGGACATGCTGATTTATGATAAGAAGTTATATTTAGCGGGGGGTAATCGGATAACACTTGCTTCTTACGATTTGACGGATGGGAAGTTCGAGCAGGCGAAGGCGACAAAGTTCGGTATCGCCCGGGGAGGTCCTCGAGGGCATGAGTTATTTGTCCGGAAGGATGGGTCCATTGCCGTCTCCGGCCGGCTGCCCTGGTACACTCGTGTTGAAGACGTTCACTATGTCGAGAGTGCCGAGCTGGAAAGTTCGGCTGGCACTATCAGTATTGCTACGACCGGGCTGGGATTGCTGGGGCCCGGTTCAGGTAGTTCGGGAGAGGCGTTGCCGCTGTGGATGAGCGAGCCATTTCAGGAAAACATAGCGGTGGCGGTTGCTAAGAACGCCGTTGTAGTGGCCGGTGTCAACCGTTCCGTTAAGAAGGGCGAAGCAGCTTATGAGGAAAGTTACGGAGTTGCTGCTTTGGATATTAACAGCGGTAAAGTACTGTGGCGGCACAGTCTTGCTGCGGGTGCGGTTCATTGGGGTCTGGTGATAGACCGAGAGGGACGGGTTTTGGTTGGGCTGCAGGACGGTCGTGTGCTTTGCTACGGGCCTGCGAAGAGAGAATCAATATAGAATTAATTCACGCTGATTTGAGAAATCTGTCAGGGCTTTTCGAGTTTATTTGAATTTAGTTTTTGTTATGCTCTCCAGGGTCGCTGACGGTTAACGTTTGACAATATTTTTTTGGCGATGGCGACGTCCTCTTCGACCTGGAAATCGAGCATTCCGACGCAAATGAAATCTGCGCCGTTTTCAAAGGCATATTTGAAACCTTCGCGTGGGTGTATAGCGCCAGCGGCCAAGACCTTGAACGCAATCCAGGGCTTGTCAATCTGCTTCATAAATTCTGCGGTTTCTTCGGGGGTCATCGACCAGTAGTTGTCGGCATGGTTTTCAATAACGTCGAGGTTCTGGTCCGGGCGCTGGGCGGACCAATAATTCTTACTGTGTAATGTCTTGACGTAGAAATCGGGGTCGATTCCAACGGTTTGGCAGTCGACGATAACGTTTAACATATGGGCGCCAACTCCGGCGGGGAGATTGTTTTGCCTGATGAAATCGAGAGATTCGGCGATGAGGTCAAGACGTTTTTCCCTGGCCCACTTGTCCCCGATGACACCCTGAATATAAATGGCGGAGGCTCCGCCGTCAACAGCTCTTTTGAGGCTTGTCTTTATGTCGTTTGTTCTGGGATGGCCTTCGGAAATCCATTGCATCTTTCCGCCTCTGTGCTTCCAGTAGCTGTTGATGATTCTTATGGGCTTGTCACGGGGGTCGGTTATTATAGTGTTTATTCCGTTTTCCTCACATAACTGGAGTGTGTCGAGGACCCTCTGGTCCGTATTATAGCGGTTCATCATGGCACCGACATACCTGAGGTCTCGACTGTGGGCGTAGCCGCTGATTAGGTTGCCTCCGGAGATTAAGCGGCTTATTTTTAGATTTTTGATTTTGCCGTACGGTAAAGAGTCGGAGTCCGGATTTTTTTTCATAGCGTTTGCAGTGTTGAGAGATGTTGCGACAGGTTTATTTTTTAATTCGGCTGAGAGTGCTTTGTCATTTAGGGTGAGAGAGGCTGCGGCTGTTGAGGCGGCGATAGATTTTTTCAGGAAATTTCGGCGGTCGAGGTTTTTGCTCATTTTTAATCCCTTTCCAATTTTAATCCTGCATTTAGCATATTAAAGGGGCGGCTGGAATGCCAAGCCTTCAGGGATTATTAGTTTAACAAGGCTGTCTTAAAAATGCAAGGATTTTGGTGCTTGTTTTTCAAATGGAACTTGTGCTTTCAAGCAGAATGAGTACACTTTTTAAAGGCGCAGCGGTGTTGTTATGTGATACAAATGGGAAATGATGGTTCAATATAAAATGTACACATAACTGTATAACACGGCATTTTAGACATAGTTATGTTTTCGGCCAAAAAACATATTTCAGAAGGGAGGAAATGAAACAATGAACGAAATAAACAGGCGACAGTTTCTGAACGGTTCGGTTCGCGGAGCGGCGGGAATTTCACTTGGGGCGGCAGCGATATCACTTTCACCGGACAAGGCCTTTGGGGCCAACGACAAAGTAGTGCTTGCGCTGATAGGCGCCGGGGGGCGTGGGACAGCATTGATACAGGGTATGGCGAAACTTAAGAACGTGGAGACAAAGTACATCTGTGAGGTGGATGACGTCCGGGGCGGGGCGGCCGTCAAGAAAGTGGATGAGATTCAAGGCTATGCGCCTGAGCGAGTAATAGATATGCGAGCGGTTTTTGACGATAAGGACGTGGATGGAGTGGTTATCGCGACGCCGGAACACTGGCATGCACTGGCGACGATTTGGGCATGCCAGGGGGGCAAAGATGTCTTTGTCGAAAAGAACATTTCTTTGAGCATCTGGGAGGGTCGCAAGATGCTCGAGGCTGCTCGGAAGTACAAGCGAATTGTTCAATGCGGTACGCAAAACCGAAGCGCACCTTACGGCTTTTCCGCTCGTGAATATATTGAGAGCGGTAAATTAGGTAAGGTAGTACATGTGAAGGTTTACAATATGCTTCCCGGAAGTGCGTGGAAGCAACGGCTGGACAGCGAGGTGCCGGCGGGTCTGGACTGGAACCGGTGGCTTGGCCCGGCAGAGAAAGTTCCATACAACCTGAGCCGACATCGCGGCTGGAACGACTACTGGGAGTATGGCTCGGGAGCAATGGCCGACGCTATCCATCAGCTTGACCTTGCGCGTTTGATACTCGGTAATCCGCCACACCCCAAAGCGGCCTACTGCGCCGGGGGGCGACTTGCTTACAAAGACCAGCGTCCCACACCTGATACGCAGGCGATAACTTATGACTATGGGGATATGACTATGACCTGTGAGAGTATGAACTTTACACCATATATGAAGAAATCGCAGGGGGATGTGCGGTTCGGTGATAAGTTCCCTTACTGGCCTCAAAACAGCACTCGAATCGAAATGTACGGCACAAAGCGAATGATGTATGTCGGCCGGATGGGGGGAGGCTGGCAGGTGTTCGAAGGTGGTGGTAAAGTCATCGATTATGAATACGGTTACCTGCCTGATGAACGGCACAATCAAAACTTTGTCGATTGTATTCGTTCACGTCAGCTTCCCAACGGCGATATTGAGCAGGGACACTATAGTGCGTGCCTGCTGCACTTGGCCGACCTGTGTTATCGTGTTGGCAACAAACAATTAATCTTTGACGCTCAAAGCGAGAGCTTTGTCAACAATAACGAAGCCAATAAGCTGCTGAAGCCGACGTATCGTAAGCCGTACTATATTGGCGAGCAGATTTAGAAAGCATTTATGACTGCCGAAGATACAAATAAAGCATGCTTAGGCGCAGATATATTTATGAAAACTCCTTTTGCATCCGGGCTGAAGGTTGTTTTTATATTGCACTGCTTTGATTTGCTTAAGGTGAAAGGTGGATTATAATTGTGTTGAGTTGGTTTTTGCGCAAAGCAAAATGAGTTGTGGAAATAGCTATTGACAATTAATAATGTATAGCGTATAGCGTATTATGTTGAAGAAATGGAATCTGCAGTTAAGCGTTTTGGAACGGAATTATGATAGAGGCTCTCGGCACCAAGACTATAAGAGGAGTAAGTAATCTCGGGCGTTTCTCCAGGTTTGTTGGGGATACAGCTGTCACATCTGTTTGGAGTTGTCTCAGAAGCAGAACATATCCTTTAATATGGGTTCAAATGAATTCCATCGGAGTTCAAAGCGCACCTATTGTAATGATAACAGGTGCGTTCGTAGGAATGATATTGGCAATTCAGGCTTTTAACCAGCTTGAGGCTATGGGGCTTGAAGAGCATTTAGGTGTTTTGATAAACGTGTCGGTGGTTAGTGAATTCGGGCCGGTACTCGCGGCAGTTATGCTGGCGGGCAGAGTTGGGGGAGCATTGACGGCGGAATTGGGGACGATGAAGGTAACCGAGCAGATAGATGCAGTTAAGAGCATGGGGACCGACCCGATAGAATACCTGGTTGTTCCGCGGGTTATGGCATGTTTGCTGCTTATGCCTTTTTTGATTATCTATGCAGATTTGCTCGGGGTTTTGGGAGGGTATTTAGTTAGCGTTGTTCATCTTAGGATTAACAGTGAGGCTTACTGGAGTTTCAGTGCGAGCGGCGTTGAGCTGTGGGATGTAATGGTTGGTATTGTGAAGGGGTTTTTCTTCGGGGGTGCCATAGCATCTATCAGCTGTTATAAAGGCTTTCACTGCAGGGAAGGTGCACATGGAGTCGGGCAGGCGTGCACGGAGGCTTTCGTTGCGAGTTTTATTTCCATACTGGCACTGGACCTTGCACTTGCGATGATTTTCAAGGGTATATACTATACCTTCTGGCCGGTGACGCTAATGCTCTGATAGATTATAGGAAAGAGTAAAAAGTGGTAGAAAGTAACGAAAATAGTTCGGCGCCGGAGAAGAGTTCTAACGGCGTCATCACCCTTAAAAGCCTTACCAAGAAGTTCGGTAAGAATGTTGTTTTGGACAACATTTCCCTGACGATAGAGAAGGGTAAGACAACGGTGGTGATAGGGCCGAGCGGATGCGGAAAGACAGTTTTGATAAAGCATTTTATAGTATTGCTTCGGCCGAGTGCAGGTGAGGTTTATTTCGGCAAGCAGCGTATCGACAATCTGCCAGAACACGAACTTGACAAGATACGGACACGTTACGGTTTTCTTTTCCAGGGCGGGGCGTTGTTTGACAGCCTTAATGTCGCCGAGAATATAATGTTTCCTATTACTCAGCACCACGAGATAACGAACTGGGATGAGATTGACGGGCTTGTCAAAATGAAGCTGGCGCTGGTTGGTCTTGACGGATATCAAAACTATTATCCGGCGAAACTTTCCGGCGGCCAGAAGAAAAGAGTTGCTCTTGCGAGGGCGATAGCCCTGAATCCTGAGGTAGTATTGTACGATGAGCCGACGACGGGTCTTGACCCCATTCGCGCCGATATAATTAACGAACTTATCCTGAAACTTCAAAGAGAACTGGGGATTACAAGCGTAATTGTTACTCATGATATGACGAGCGCTTATAAGATAGGCGACCGGATAATAATGCTTCATGACGGCAAGATTATCGCCGACGGTGACGGCGAGCATATTCACAGCCATCCGCACCCTATTGTTCAACAGTTCATCAACGGGCAGGTCGGAGAGGACGACCTTGCAGCTCTGCGTATGAGCGGGACGATTCCACAGGCACAGTTTCGGCCTGAGGATTTTAAGTAGTAGAAAGTTTTTTTACATTAGAGGTGTGAGGGTATAATTTATAACAGAAAGCGAATAAGCTCTAAATGAAAAGGCCGGTTTTCGAATATGGCAGAAGAGAATCTTAAAAAGGCGGTTTTGTGGGAAGCAGCGGAGGATAATAAGGTCAGTTGTAAACTTTGTAACCAGCGATGCCGGATTGACGATGGTAAAGTCGGCTTTTGCTTTGTTCGCAAAAACATAGACGGAGTTCTGTATTCTTTGACTTATGATAAGGTTTGCTCTGCAAATCCTGACCCTATTGAGAAGAAGCCTTTGTATCACTTTCAGCCTGGAACGCGTAGTTTTTCCATTGCAACGATGGGTTGTAACTTTCGTTGCGAGTTCTGCCAGAACTGGCAGATAAGCCAGGCGGCCATCGAGGACGGTCAAATCGAGGGACAGGCGATAAGTCCCGAGCAGATAGTAGAGGCGGCGGTCCGCAGTGGTTGTAAGAGCATCGCTTATACTTATACGGAGCCGACGGTATTTATGGAGTTGTGTAACGACTGTGGGCGGCTGGGGAAAGAACGAGGGCTTGCGAATGTTTTTGTAAGTAACGGCTATGAGACCCGTGAGGCGATTGATTTTGCAAAGGAATGGCTGGACGGCATCAACGTCGATTTGAAATCTTTTAGTGAGGATTACTACAAGAGGCTGTGCAAGGCAAGACTGCAGCCGGTACTTGATACGATTAGGTATATTGCTAATGAGACGAATATATGGCTTGAGATTACGACGCTGCTGGTTCCGGGGGAAAATGATTCGGAGGATGAGCTGAAACAACTGGCGGATTTTATAGTTTCCAAGGCTGGGGCCGATGTTCCGTGGCATATCAGCAGGTTTATTCCACAGTATAAGTATCTGGACTCGCGGCCTACACCTGTCAGCAGTCTCGAAAAGGCATACGACATCGGTAAGGAGGCAGGGCTGCATTATGTCTATCTGGGTAATGTGCCGGGTTCGAAAGCGGAGCATACATTTTGCTATAATTGCGGTAAGCTGCTGATTGAGCGTGTTGGGTATAGAATTGGAGAAAATAACATAGCAGATTGCTGCTGTCCTGACTGCGGGGTGAAAATAGCCGGTTTTGAGTTGTAGCAGTTTAAAATTCATAGGCGTGCAGGAGAACTCTGCGGGGGTGAAAATTGGGTTTGATTTGCATAAATTACTTATAGCCACAAGGCTCTATGGGCACAGTGGGGAGGCGCAATGCCTTGCGGCACGGCCGGTGCAAATTGAAGTCGATGTTGAGCAGGCTATGCCATAATGTACTGTGGTACTTTCATTGGTTCGCCGTCTTTCAAGGCCGACTCATGCGCAATAATGCCCGGCACAGTCATCGATAATGCCTGATAGATATTTATCAGGGGGGTTCGGTCCAGAAGTATCGATTCGATAAATTCATTCGTCAGAGGCCCGTGCGAGCCGCCGTGTCCGCCGGCAGGTACACCCGGCGGAAGAGCAGGGCGGCGAATATCCGGTAGATTTTTCATCGAGCCGTAGTATTTAGTTTCTATCATAAAGCCCTTCTCACCCATTACCCTGCCGCCTTCATAGTATAAGCCGTTAACGCTGCTGGTTAACATCATACGGCTGGTGCCTCCCTCGCTCGTCTGAAACAGTGCGGTCTCATCACTGAAAGGATTACCGCCCGGGGTAAGTGGGCCGTAGGGAGCCTTGCGTCCCATAGCCGAAACACGAGTAAACCGCTCACCCGTAACTCCCACATAATAGGCCGTACAATGCGTTGGATACCATAACGGCGCCCCGGTTAGTCTCCAGTCGTTAAATGAGCCAATAGGTTTCTCTTCCCCTAAACTACCATGATGATATTCTCCTTCTGAATAAACAAGCTTTCCGAATCCGCCAGCTCTATAGACCGTCATCATGCCGTAGCAATCGGCCCGAAAACAACTGGTCTCAGCCATCATATACTTCATGCCCGTTTTTTTAACTGCCTCCAGCAAGCGGTCGGCATCTTCGAGCGAGCCCCAAACGGCCGGCACCGCAACCATAACGTGTTTTTCGTGGTTCATAACATCTATACAGTGTTTTGGATGGCTTGGGGCGTCAGTAGCGACAAATACCGCCTCGATACTATCATCTTTTACGAGTTCCTCGAGGGAATCATATGATTTTTCACATCGGCAGGCTTTCATCAGTCCTTTGCGTCTTTCCTTTATCAGGTCACTTACAGCTACAACTTCTACATTCGGATGATCCTGGAAGCCGAACGCCGCCCCGAATTTACATGCCCCGTAACCGACTATCCCCACACGAATTTTGCGGTCCGAAACCGGTTTCCAATGCTGCTTTATATTTCCGCTGCCTTTGTCATCGAAGCCGGGTATGACTTTTTCGGCGGCGTCGGCTCGGCGGCCAGTCATACCGGAAGCGATGAACATACCCATTGATGCCGAACCGATGCCACCTAAAAAGTCTCTGCGATTAATATCTCTGCTTGACATATTTACCTCATAGGATTAAAAAAACAAGATTTTCTAAAGCACAATATAATATAGTCATTTCGCTATCGATAATTATATTCATTCGCTACGAAGCTGCAAGTTTTTTTCAAAAGTCAACTTTGAGAAACGGCCCCGGGGTTGTTCGAATCAGGTTATGCCATAACGTACTGGGGTACTTTCATATTTTCGCCGTCTTTCAAGGCCGACAGGTGCGCCACAATTCCGGGTATGGTCATTGACAGTGCCTGATAGATATTTACCAGGGGTATTCTGTCGAGTAGGATAGACTCAATAAAGTTGTTTGCCAGCGGGCCGTGCGAGCCGCCGTGGCCGCCTGCAGGCATACCGGGCGGGAGAGCGGGGCGGCGAATATCGGGGAGACTTTTCATCGAGCCGAAGTATTTGGTGCCTTCCATCCAGCCTTTTTCACCGAATACCCTGCCTCTTTCAGCGATTAATTTGTAAATGCTGCTGGTTTTGGTCATACGGCTGGTACCGCCCTCGGATGTTTTAAGCAGGGCGATTTCATCGCTGAAAGGATTGTTGTATTTATTTGCTCCCGGTCTAAGTGATTCTCGGTCAGACTTGACTCCCAGGCAGGAAACAGAGGTAAAGCGCTGGGCTGTAACGCCGACATAATAAGCCGTAGAATGCGTTGGATACCATAAGGGGGGGCTGCCGATTCTCCAACCTTTAAATGAACCGATTTGCCCCGAGTGGAAATGGTGATATTCACCTTCGGAATAAACGAGCTTTCCGAAGCCGCCTGCTTTATAAATCTGCATCATCCCGTAGCAATCAGCGCGAAAGCAACTTGTCTCGGCCATCATATACTTCATACCCGTTTTCTTAACTGTCTCCAGCAACCGGTCGGCGTCTTCGAGCGAGCCCCAAACGGCCGGCACTGCAGTCATAACATGTTTGCCGTGGTTCATAACTTCCATACAATGTCGTGCATGGTTTGGGGCATCTGTTGCAACAAATACCGCCTCGATAGTGTCATCCTTTACGAGTTTCTCGAGTGAATCATAGGATTTTTCACAGCGGCAGGCCTTCATCAGGCCTTCGCGTCTTTCACGTATAAGGTCACTTACAGCGATAATTTCCACATTGGGATGATTTTGGAAGCCGAAAGCAGCTCCGAATTTGCATACGCCGTAACCGACGATGCCCATACGAATTTTGCGGTTCGAAACGGGCTTCCAATGCTGCTTTATATCTCCGCTGCCTTTGTCATCGAAGCCGGGTATGACTTTTTCGGCGGCGTCAGCACGGCGCCCAGTCATGCCGGAAGCTATGAACATACCCATTGAGGCCGAACCGACGCCGGTTAAAAAGTCTCTGCGATTAATATCTTTATTTGACATATTTACCTCCTCGTATTGAACAAACAGGATTTTCAAAAGCTCAATATAATATGGTCTTTTCGATGTCGATAGTTTTACAAATTTGATGCTGAACAATCAAGGAAATTCCTTTTTGAGACGGTTTAATTGGTTTGCACAACTTTTTTGAGGGGTCTTTAGTGAATGGGAAAATTGTGTGCAATCGGTTGGGATTTGATTAGAATGGGTGATATTTACTGGTTTGCAGCTTTGTTTACGGAGAAATGATTTTGAAGATAGTGGCCGATGCCAATATACCGTATGTTAGCGAATGTTTTTGCTCGATGGGTGATGTCACGGTCGTATCGGGGCGGGAGATGACGGCGAGTGTTGTTGCCGATGCCGACTGTCTGCTGGTCCGCAGTATAACAGCGGTAAATTCTGAGTTATTGGCCGGGAGCAGGGTTCGTTTCGTAGGGACTGCGACAATCGGGTTTGAGCATGTAGATGTTGATTTTCTTGCGAAACAAAATATCGCTTTTGCATCGGCGCCCGGTTCGAATGCCAATTCGGTGGCTGAATATGTTGTTGCGGCGATGTTAGAAGCGGCAAAGAAACATAACTTCCAACTGGAAGGCAAGTCAATAGGTATCGTCGGGGTGGGTAATGTCGGCAGCAAGGTTGAACAAAAGGCCAAAGCCCTTGGTATGAAAGTATATCTGAATGACCCGCCATTGCAGCGGGATAGCGGGGATGCGAAATATCTGCCGATAGAAAAGGTTTATGGCAGTGATTTTGTTACAGTTCATACTCCGCTTAGCTTCGAGGGGATTGATAAGACTTTTCATTTGGCAGATGAAGGGTTTTTCAAATCGCTAAAGGCCGGCGGTATCTTTTTGAATACTTCGCGCGGCGGGGTTGTCGATACGGCGGCTTTGAAGGGCGCAATAAAGTCAGGGAAGGTGAGAATGGCGGTTCTTGATGTGTGGGAGGATGAGCCGAATATCGATGCGGAACTTTTAGAGATGGTTGATATCGGAACGCCACATATCGCGGGTTACTCGCTTGACGGCAAGGCGGCGGGATTGATTATGATTTACAGGGCGGCGTGTGAGTATTTCGGAGTTGAAGAGAAGTTCGGGATTGGTTCGTTTTTACCGGAGCCGATTGAGCCGCAATTAGAAATAGAAGGGGGGGCTGGTGGCGAGCAGGAAGTTCTGCGTGAAACTGTTGAGAAGATTTATAGTATCTGTGAGGATGATTCGAGGCTTAGGTGGATTTTAGACCGGCCGCCGGGTAAGAGGGGCAAGTTCTTTGATGGTCTTCGCAGGGACTATCCGGTGCGAAGGGAATTTCAAAATACCAGCGTTGTTGTTAAAGATAAAAGCAGCAGTCTTGCCGGTAAGCTTAAAGGGCTTGGCTTTAAGGTGACGGACAGTGAATAATAGAACTGAAAGAATAGTTGAATGGGCAGGGGGGCGGCTGGATTTTTCGGCTGGTTGTATTGTGATGGGGGTTTTGAATGTTACGCCGGATTCA
>Ga0272442_10003208_pt1 | contig 23114 bp, 19 predicted proteins | sample SSMForm2O_FD_200262 | JGI IMG/M metagenome (GOLD analysis project Ga0272442, IMG submission 200262) | Marine sediment archaeal communities from Little Sippewissett salt marsh, Falmouth, MA, United States - SSM-Form-2O | ecosystem: Environmental > Aquatic > Marine > Wetlands > Sediment ...
GTCCACCGGGGACCGGGCCCTCCGCGAGTTCAGGATTCGCCGCGCGCCGCTCCGTTATTGAGTATACCAGAGCGATCCGACTGTTGCACGGATCCTACACTCCGAATATCGCTAGGGGGGGGGTGGCGTACGCAAGGGGTGCGGTACAGGTGGGGCGACGAGGGGTGCCCCCGCCTGGTGATCAGCCGGGCTCGACCCCCTCGGCCGCCGGACTGCAGTACCGAACGTCCGTGAGATCATCGCCGACGAACACCAGCTCGCATACCGACCGCGAGTGACCATCCACGAAGGGTTCCCGCTGACTGGAAACGAACCACTGGTAGCGCGTCTCGTTCCCGGTGGTGCGGGAGCGCCAGAATCCGTTGCCCGTGCTACCCTTTCTCTTGGGATTCGTAACGACATCTCGCTGCTCGATCGTCATGCCGGGTACGAATACGCCGTCTCGGATCGCGTCAGCGATATCGGGAGAGACTTCAGGATGTGCGGCAATCCATGCTTCCCGAACATCCAGCCCGCTGATATCGGACTTGGCGCCACCCGGGTCGCCCGGGAGATACGCCTTACCGGCGCACGCCATGACGGTCATGCTGAGTACGGCGGCGACAAGGACCTGTCTGAGTTGTCTCATGATTCCTTGCTCGAAGAGGCGGGTGCGTGTGTCGGGGACCTGCCCACACCGTCGGCGGTCGAAAAATGCCCTGTCGGCTGCGCCCGCGCCAGCACCCTCATCCCGGGATCACGCCCGGGCAGCTCTCGAAGAGGACGGCCGCGGCCGTCGCCAGGCTGACGCCGACCAGAAACAACTGTGGAAGTCTGTCTCCATGCTTCTGAGTCTGTCGGCAGTGGGGACACAGGCGGGCGTCATCCGGAATAACGGCTTCACAGTTCCTGCACTGCTTCACGATTCTGCCCCCGGCTGATCGTTGGACACAGGCGCTGACTCATCATTGGATACTCCGGCGGCATCCTGTCCGATCCATCGCACGAGCAGCGCGCCTCCAGCCATGATCGTCAGATAGTTCAGGAAGAAACGCCAGACAGCGGTGTAGGCGACGAGCAGCCGGTCCTCCAGGAACGGACTCATGAGAGCAGGGGCCAGCATCTCGCCGACGCCGCTTCCACTCGGCGTGGGCATGAAGTACAGGAGGAACTGAAGCAGGATGTGCAGTGTGACCACGTTCCAGAATCCGGCATCTACCCCGAAACCGCGCAACACGACCCAACCGAGCACGAACCGTGAGCCGAACTGAAGCACATTCGCGAGCACGGCCAGGATCAGGGCCAACTTCCCCTTGCGGGCGTAGATGATGAGGCTTCCATGCAGCTCCTGCAGGACCTTGAGCACTCTGCGGACTCGCACGCTGCGTCCGAACAGGCGCAACAGAAGCAACCGTGGCAGTCGTGGCGCCACGGCAAGGAGAATGACGACCAGTCCGACGCCTGCAAAGCCCAGGGCCGACCACTCGAACAGAGTCGCGGCTGATATGTTGGCGACTGGCAGACGGATGTCTTCGATGGCTCCCGCGGCTCCGAAATACCAGGCGGCAAAGCCCGCCAGCGAAAGAAACGTCAGGTTGACGATCACACTGGCGAAGTTGGTCGCAACGGTTTGACCCAGAGAGACACCGCTCCTGACGAGTCCGTAGAGCAGAGCAGGCCCTCCTCCAGTACCCGAGGGCGTGAGGTAAGCGAGGGCTGCCGAGACGCCTCCGATCTGCATGCAGCGCCCGAAGGGCAGGCGGATGCCGAGGGGGCGCGTGAGCAGCCAGATCCTCACACCACTTCCAAACCAGTCCATCGAAGCCAGCGCCAGTGCCGGCACGGCCCATCGGAGGTCGAAGTGGCTGAAACCGGCGATGCTCCCGCGGAGGTCGTGCGTGATCAGGAACAGGGCGCCGAAGCCCAGTAGCGTGGCGACCACGAACACCGTGATACCGGCCCGGACGGCTCCGGGCGGAAGCCTGATTCCCGCGGCTGGTCTCGATGATGACGCGTCGGTCATTCGGTCAGGATCCAGGGACGTGGCTTTTCGGGCGGGCCCGAGAGGACCTTCCGCCCGACGGAATACGGGGAACGCTGGCAACCGCTTCTCGGGTCGGATAGCATAATACGTCATGTCGTGTCCACTGGGGAGCGCAGGTCGTCTGTCGAACAGGAAGGGTCGTGGGTGAAACGATATCCAGCGTATGATCCGCCGGAGTACGTGGACTGGGAAGCGGACGCGCGCCTCCTGGACTCCTTTCGCTCCTTGCTGTCCGAGGAACCGGCACGCGCGACAATCGTCGACGGACTCGATGATTCAGCGCTGCTAGGTCTGTATCGGGGACTGCTTCGTTTTCGCCTTCACGACATTGCGCTCAAGAGATGGGTCAAGCGCGGGGTGATCTCGAAGGCGTGGTTGGGAACGGGAGAGGAGGCGGTGACCGTGGGGGTCGTGCACGCACTTCGCCGCCGCCCCCGTGGGGATGTCGTGGCCCCGATGATAAGGAATGCCGGGGCTTGCGCGGAGATGGGCATTCCGATGGCCGATCTCCTCCGTTCCTATCTGGGTACCGCCGACGCGCCGACGCGTGGTCGTGATCTTCACCTCGGTGATTTCAACAGGGGGGTTGTGGCTCCGATCAGCATGGTCGGCTCCGTCTCGACCGTGGTGAACGGCTATGCCCTGGCATTCAAACGCCGATCCGAGGACCGCGTCGCCGTCACGTGGATCGGGGACGGGTCGACCAAGAGCGGAGAGGTCCACGAGGCGTTGAACTTCGCGGCCGTGCAGCGGCTCCCTGTGCTCTTCGTGATTCAGAACAATCAGGTGGCCCTCGGTACCCGTCTTTCCCAGCACCACCGGTCTGCGGACTTCTCGGGCTGGGGGGCGGCTTACGGAATGCCCGCTCACCCGGTCGATGGCAACAACGTTCTCGACGTCCACGCGGCTGCGGTCGAGGCCGTTGCCAAGTGCCGTGAGGGACGCGGCCCCGCAATGATTCTGGCCGAGACCTTCAGGATGGGAGGACACGCCACGCACGACGAGCGAGAGGCCAGGCAGATGATGGACCCGGGCTTGTTCCAGGAGTGGGGACGGCGGGACCCGGTCGGACAGTACGAGGAGTATCTCGCGCACCTGGGAAGGCCACTCGCACCATTGGGATACGAAGGGCCGGGCCCGACGGCTGATCCGGTCGAATGGAATCGCTCGCTCATGCGGACCATCGAGGCGGAAGCGCTTCAGGAAGTGGAGGCGGCCGAGGCCGAGGCGCTGCAGAGCCGGGAGGCGTCAGTACCCGTGCCGGGTCCCGACGAAGATCTGGAGTGCTACGGCTGAAGTCGCTCGCGAGCCGTGTGAATCAGACCGCTGAGTGTTGAACCGTCCTCGGGCAGGATGGAGTAGGACAACTGACGGAACCAACTACCCATGCCTCCCGCCCTGAGGGCCTTGAGCACCCGACTGGCGACACGGCGTGTCGCACCCCCACCACCTTCGGGCACGCCGATCAGAATCAAGTCGTCCACGTATCGAGCGATCAGGTCATACTCCCGCAGTTCCGCTCGGGCGGTGGCAACGGCCCGCTGCAACCCGACGAGGTCGGGAGGGGATATCTCGAGGACGAGCAGGCCGAATCCACGACCGTACCTCCGGCACCGCTTCAGCTCGGCCCCAGCCAGGGCGTCGAACCCCTCCCTGTTGTAGATGCCCGTGAACGGATCCCGATAGGGAAGGAAGCGCACTCCGTGGGTCAGTTGCCGACCCACTCGCAGGGCGTGCTGGAATCGCGACTGTCCCGTTCGCCCACGCAGTTCACGAAGACCGGCGGCCGTGCTCGCCGCGTGTTGGAAGCTCTCCATGAGCACGCTCAGGCGATCAGCCGTGGGTGCCCGACGAACTTGCTGCCAATCAGCCTGCAGTCTCCAGAGCATTCCCTCCAGCTCGGCCGCCGCCCCTTCGATAGCTACTTCAGGGTCCGCGGACTCGAGTGCCGGGAAGTCCTGAGGTGGTCGTCGGCTCGGTCGAGTGCCGCCAAGCGCTATGATCAGCGTCCCCAGACGATCCACCGAGCCCTTCAAGACGGAAACGAGACGGTCCAGGTCGGCCCCGCCATTGCCGTCCAGTACGCCTTTCCAGCGTTGGGCCGCTTCCCAGACCCCGGCGTCCAGATCTCGGCTGGCCGTCACCACATCTCGTGGCGCCGGGCGCGCACGGGGCGTGTCGTGGTCGGAAGGCCAATCCGCCGACCGGGTGGAGCCGTCCACTTGCTCGACGCTGAGGGCCAGGGCCTCGAGCGCTTCAGCGAAACGCTGCGCTCGTGCACGGATCTCAGCGAGTGTCTCCGGGCATGGCTGCTCGCGAAACGACCGCCAGTCCTTGCGAAGCCGGCGGAGCTGTCGCTCGAGGCCCCGAAGTCGGGCCAACAGCCTGTATCCGTCCGCCGACTCGCTCATGTCTCAGACTTTCCCGGTGAAGCGTAGTGCAACTGAACAGCGCAAAATGGACCAAGCGAACAGCCAGATCGGCCGCACGCACGGACCTCGCCAGTGCTGGTGCATTCTCCGTGCCCGCAGCTTCCGGCGCCGGCCCGCGCCGGTTGACGTTGCGCGGCCTGAATGTAGCTTGGGCGACTCGACATCGGCTTCACCTGAATCCGGACTCCGACTTTGCTGCGAATTACCGTCCTGGGAACCTCATCCTCGCGTCCCACCGTTCGCCGCAACGTGTCGAGCGTGGCCGTGCAGAGAGAAGGGGAGATGTTCCTCTTCGACTGCGGGGAGGGCACGCAGCGGCAAATGATGAAATTCGGTGTCGGATTCGGAGTTCGTGAGATCTTCATCTCCCACCTGCACGCCGACCATTATCTCGGTCTGCCGGGGCTCCTTCGGACCATGAGTCTCCAGGGGCGCGAGCACGAACTGGTGGTGTGGGGCGGCACGGGCACCGAGGTGACACTGCGGTCGGCGATCGAGCTTGGCGGCGATCGACTTCAGTTTCCGGTCGCGGTGCGCGAGCTTCCGGCAACCGAGGCCGTGCGCTACGACGGATTCGAGATCCGTGCTTTTCCGGTCGAGCACACTCCGGGCTCCGTGGGTCTGGCGCTGGTGGAGGACGAGCGACTGGGCCGCTTCGACGTGGAGAAGGCAAGGGAGCTGGGCGTTGTCGAGGGGCCGGCATTCGGCCGGCTGCACCGGGGCGAGGACATTCGCCTCGAGAGCGGGACCGTGGTGAGGGCCGAGGACGTTGTGGGACCGACCAGACCGGGGAGGACGTTCGTGTTCTCGGGCGACACCCGGCCATGTGCGTCCACGGTGGAGGCTGCTCGCGGGGCGGACCTGCTCCTCCACGAGGCCACCTTCTCGGAGGATGAGTTGGTCCGGGCGCGGGAAACGCGCCACTCGACTGCGAGGGAAGCCGCGTCGGTCGCCAGACAGGCCGGAGTGCGGAAGCTGGTCATCACGCACTTCAGTGCCCGGTATTCCGAGCAGGCCTATCGACTCCTGAAGGAGGCCGAGACGGTCCGACCGGCTGTGGCAGCCGAAGACGGACTGTGCCTTGAAGTGCCGTTCGCCGACGAGGTAGCAGGGAGCGGCGGATGATCGACTTGCGGGTTCCCGGGGACAAGTCGGTCGCACATCGGTTCCTCATCCTGGCCACTCTTGCCGACGGTGAGTCAAATTTCTCTGGCGTGCCCGCATCTCTCGACGTGGGCAGCACGATCGCCTGTCTCCGTGAGTTGGGGGCCACGGTCGAGGACCGGGGACGGGGGGAGTTCCGGGTGGCCGGCCCCTCGTCCTGGCGGTCGCCCACCAAACCTCTCGATTGCGGCAACAGCGGTACCACGGCGCGGCTTCTCACAGGGCTGATCGCCGGCCTCGGCATCGAGGCTGAGTTGACGGGGGACAGTTCGCTCTTGCTTCGACCGATGGACCGAATCGTGTATCCGCTGCAGGCGATGGGGGCCAAACTGAGCTTCGTCGACAGGCCGGATCGCCTTCCAGTGCGGCTGGAGGGGCGGTCGAGCGGGGGACTTCGGACTCTCAGGTATCGGCCGCGCGTGTCCTCGGCACAGGTGAGGGCCGCACTCCTTCTGGCGGCGCTTGCCGGACGCACAGATCTCGAGATTCTGGATCGACTTCGGCCCCGGGATCATACGGAGAGAATCCTCCGCGCCATGGGCGCCCCGGTCATTTCGGAGGGCCAGGCGTCGGGCGAGCGAATTCGATTCCCTGGCGCCAGCTGGGACCGGGGTCTCCAGCCGATCAATGCGAAGGTGCCTGGAGATCTGTCGTCGGCCGCATTCCTGGTGGTGGCGGCATTGCTCACCCGAACGCCCGTGAGAATCCGAGAGATCGGCGCGAATCCGACTCGCACGGGTTTTCTTCGTGTTCTTGCCGAGATGGGGGCGCAGGTGGACCTGACGGAGACCGGCGCACAGGCGGGGGAGCCCGTTGGAGACCTCTCGGTGGAGGCCTCGGCGCTGCGTCCTTTCGTGGTGGACGAGAGCCTGGTTCCTCAGTTGATCGATGAGATACCGGCGCTCGTTGTCCTCGCCAGTCGGGTGGAGGGAGTTTCGGTCATTCGAGGAGCGAGCGAGCTTCGCGTCAAGGAGAGCGATCGACTTGCGCTGCTCGTGTCGAATCTCCGGGCGCTTGGCGTCGGGTGCGAGGAGCTGTCGGACGGCCTTCGGGTTCACGGCTCATCGGCTCCCCTCAACGGGGTCGTGCGAACGGAAGGAGACCATCGGATTGCCATGGCGTTCGGCGCTCTCGGAGTGGCGCCCGGCTGCGCCATCACCGTGGACAACGTCGAGTGTGTCGACGTGTCGTTTCCCGGCTTCTGGGAGACGCTGACCGAGGTAACCTCGGGCGAGGATATGCAGTGAGCGACCTCACCATTGCGATCGATGGCCCGGCCGCATCGGGCAAGAGCACGACCGCGGCCCGTGTCGCCCGGGCCCTTGGCTACAACCATCTCAACTCCGGTTTGCTGTACAGGAGCATCACCTGGGCAGCGATAGAGGATGACTGGCCGTCCGACGAGGCAGGATTCAACAGAAGACTGGCTGCGCTCCACCTGGAGTTGGAACGGGCCGGGTCGGGATACCGGGTGCTGGTGAACGGCGCGGATCCCGGAGTAAACCTCGTGTCTCCCCGGACGTCGGCTCGGGTTTCGGAAGTTTCGGCGAGGCCGGCGGTCCGAGACAGGGCGCTGAGCCTGCTCAGGGCAGAGGGCGGTCGGGGCGGAGTGGTATGTGATGGGAGAGACATAGGAACCGTGGTATTCCCCGATGCGGAACTCAAGATATTCCTGGTGGCTTCCGCCGAGGAGCGGGGACGGCGGCGCCTTCTGGACCACGGTATGGAGGCGACGGACGAAGCGGTGAAGCAGGAAGCGGCCCTGCTCGCGGCGAGGGACGCGGCGGACTCGAGTCGGTCCGTGGCTCCGTTGCGTCAGGCGTCGGACGCAGTCCAGGTCGATACCACGGAGATGAGTGCCGGCGAGGTCGTTCGGCAAATCGTTTCGTTGGCCCTGGATCGCGGAGCGACCCTTGGTTGACGCATTCCCGCGCGGTATCTACCTTTCTGTGCTATTGTTCGCAGATCGACAACGATGACTTCAACCCCTGAGCGCGCCCATCGACGGATCGGCTGGCAGGCAGAGCGGTTTCGCTTTCCTGCCGCTTGTTTTTGAAATCCGGGGCGGACGCCAAATTCGAATGGTACACACCGAATGAGTATGAAGGACGAGCAGATCGCCGCTGACGAGAGCCCGGTCGAAGACCTGGACCCCACCTCCCCCACCGATACTCCGGTCGAAGCAGACCCGATTGAGGATTCCCTGGAAGGCGAGGCTGCGGTGACCCCCGAGGAGACTTCGGTCTCCGATGAGATCGAGGTCGAGGTGGCATCTCCTGCACCCGACGCCGACATCGACGCATCCGCTGGTGAGGGTTCCGAGGACGAAGCCGAGGGCCCGACCGAGGAGGTCGATACCACCGAAACCCCTGCCACACGCGCGTCGGCCGACGATGGAGTGGTCGACGAGGAGGCAGGCTGGACGACGGTCGCCTACGGGATGGCCGAGGGCATGTCGGTGGACATGTTGGAGGGAGGGGAATACTCGTCCGACGAATACGACGAGATGATGGCCCTCTACGAGGACACGCTCAGCGAGATCGCCGAGGGTGAAATCGTGAAGGCCACCGTTCTTCGCAAGACGGATGCCGCGGTGATTCTGGACGTGGGCTTCAAGTCAGAGGGCCTGGTTCCCCTTGATGAATTTCGTGATCCCGATGCCATCGAGCCGGGAGACGAAGTCGAGGTCTTCCTCGAGAGCCTGGAGGACCAGGAGGGCGTGGTCGTCCTCTCGAAGAAGAAGGCTGACTTCCTGCGGGTGTGGGAGAAGATCAAGGAAGCGTACGATGACGATCGCACCGTCCCCGGAATCCTGAAGCGCAAGATCAAGGGTGGTGTTACCGTCGACCTCATGGGGGTGGATGCGTTCCTTCCCGGGTCCCAGATCGCGCTCCGGAGAGTCCCCAACGTGGACGAGCTGATAGGGCACGAGTACGACTTCAAGATCCTCAAGCTCAACAAGCGACGCAGGAACATCGTCGTGAGCCGACGGGTGATCCTCGAGGACGAGAGGGCCACCAAGCGGGAGTCGCTCAAGACGGAGCTTCTGGTCGGTCAGGTGCGAACGGGCGTGGTGAAGAACATCACCGATTTCGGAGCCTTCATCGATCTCGGCGGCATGGACGGCCTTCTTCACATTACCGACATGTCTTGGGGCCGGATCGGCCATCCTTCCGAACTCTGTCAGATCGGGGACGAACTCGAAGTCAAGATCCTCGATATCGATTGGGATCGCGAGCGGATCTCGCTGGGCCTCAAGCAGCTTCAGGCTTATCCGTGGGAGGACGTCGCGGCCAAGTATCCGGTGGGAAGCCGGGTGCGGGGACGGGTCGTGTCGATCACCAACTACGGCGCCTTCATCGAGCTGGAGAAGGGTGTCGAGGGCCTGGTGCACATCTCCGAGATGAGCTGGACTCGGAACGTCCGTCACCCGTCACAGCTGGCGTCGATCAACGACGAGCTCGAATGCGTCGTGCTGCGGGTTGATGAAGAAGAGAAGAAGATCTCGCTCGGTATGAAGCAGACCGAGGAGGATCCGTGGCTGGCTCTTCCGGCGAAGTATCCGCCGGGGACCAAGATCGCTGGTGTGGTGCGGAACCTCACCTCCTTCGGCGCGTTCGTCGAGGTAGAGCCGGGGATCGACGGGCTCGTGCATATCTCCGACATGAGTTGGACCCGTAGGGTTCAGCATCCGTCCGAGGTCGTGCGGAAGGGCGAAGAGGTCGACGTCGTGATCCTCAGCATTGATCCGGATCAGAAGCGGATCTCGCTCGGACTCAAGCAGGTGGATGACGACCCCTGGTACGAGCTGGCACAGCGGTTCGAGCCCGGCACGGAAACCGGGGGGCATGTCGTCCGACTGCTGGACAAGGGCCTGGTCGTCGATCTGGGAGACGATGTCGAGGGATTCGTTCCGATCTCGCAGCTCGGGGTGGACGAGGATCTCGGCGATCCCGCCGACCTGTTCGTGGAGGGCGACCGGCTCGAACTCAAGGTGCTGGAGTCTGATCCGATCAATCGGCGAATCGTTCTTTCCGTGACGGACGCTCCTGGAGTAGAGGAAAGAGCCGCGGCGAGGGCTGCAGCGCCTCCGGCGGAGCCTGCCGATGAGGCCGAGGCTGTCGAGGAGGTCGAAGCCGAGCTCGAGGCTGTCGAGGAGGTCGAAGCCGAGCTCGAGGCTGAAGTGGCCGAGGTCGTCGAAGAGCTCGAGGCCGAAGCCGAGGTCGAGGCTGAAGTGGCAGAGGTCGTCGAAGAGCTCGAAGCCGAGGTCGAGGCTGAAGTGGCAGAGGCTGTCGAAGAGGTCGAAGCCGAAGCCGAGGTCGAAGCTGAAGTGGAGGAAGAGGACAAGACTTCCTGATCCGGCCACTCTGGCTGAGATAGCGGTTGTTGCCTCGCAGGGGGCCCGGCGAGTGGCGTCGGGCCCCCTGAGTTTATTGACGGGAGGGTAGTAGATGCGCACGTGGCTCATAGCGACACTAGTGATCGCGACAGGCTGCGCCAGTGGGCGGAGCACGGTTTCGCCGCCCGCACCGGAGGCTCCGGAACCGGAAGTGGTCCGGGAGCGCGTTCTCGATCGTGCTGCTCTGGAGCGAGCAGAGGATTCGTTGGGCGACGGGGACAGGGGGTCGGCTTCGGTGATAGCCGATTCGCTCTGGCGCGAGTGGACAGGCTCTCCGGAATTGGATCCAGAGAGCGCCGAGGATCTTGTCGATCTCCTGGACGCAGTGGGAGCGGAGGATCAGGCCGCCTACGTTCTGCTGCGTGCGCCCTTCGAGTTGGACGGGGGTCAGCGCAAGAGACTGCGCGATCTCGTGGGGCAGCTTTCGATCCGCGAACTCGAAGGACTCATGGAGGCGGTGGAGGGGCGAGGTGAGGCCAGGTCCATCGTCGGAGCCGAACTCGCACGGGCGCTCGCGATCGCGGACCACCCCGAGCTGGCCCGACAACTGGCGGAGGCCGTGTTGGCCGGCTCGCCGGACGGAGCCGAGCGAGACAAAGCGGATGACGTCCTGGAGGACAGGGTGTCTGCCCGGGTCGAACCGCTGAGAATAGGGGTCGTGCTGCCCGAGTCCGGCCGTTTCGCCGGCGTGGGCGAGCAGATCCTCGAAGGAGCCCTGCTGGCCCTGGAGCTGTACCGGGCGGACCCCGGGCGTGCCGCCATCGATCTCGTCGTCCTGGACGACAGCTCGCGGGTCGACCTGGGAATCGATCACGTGGGGGCGCTCGAGGAGATGAACGTCGCCGCGGTGCTCGGCCCGGTCCGTACGGAGGCGCTGCAGTCGGCGGCCATTCAAAGGGAGCGGGATGATCTCCTGATCCTCAGCCCCACAGCCGCTGCGGGGCAGGGTGTCGAGCAGAACGCTTACACGCTGTGGGACCGCGATCGGCGCGAGGCCGACGTCGCAGTGGCGCTGGCCTCCTGGTTGTCGGAGAACATGGGCCTGGACTCGTTGGGCGTGCTCTATCCCTATGGCTGGTCTCCCTATGCGCTGGAGGCCCTCCGCGCCGAGGTCGCCGAGAACGGAGGCAGCATCCTTGCCGCCCAGCCCTACGTGGCGGATTCCACCACGTTCGGCACCCCTATCGCCGCGCTGGCTGCCGCTGAGCCAGCGGCCGTGATCGTGTTTGCCGACCGTCCCCGAACCGTGCTTCAGATCGCGCCTCAGCTGGTGTACTACGGACTCCGCCGCTGGGTCACCGCTGGCGACGCCAACTGGTCAGACCCCGCAGTCGTGCGACGATTGGACCCGAGCTACTCGGATCACCGCCTGGTAGGGGCGTATGTGGATCGAGTGAGCCCGGACACGCCGTGGAAGCGGTTTGAAGCGACATATGAGGCACAGTATCGTAAAGCTCTGGCGGATAATATGTTCGCGGCCCTTGGGTTCGACGCCATGAACCTGATACTCGCCGGCGTGCCGGAGGTGGAATGGGAGCGCCGGGGCGCCATAGGGAGGTCGGTACGGAGAGGGACGCACCGGGGCGCGACCGGCGATCTCAGTGTGGATGCCGCCACGGGCGGACTCGGGCGAGACGTGTTCGTTCGCGTCCTCAAGGACGGTGGGCTCGGGATTCCCGACGCCGATGAGATGCTGCGGTGGGCAGAGGAGCAGATGGAGCTTGAGGAATTCCTGAAAGCCCTCGAGGAGGAGAAGGAAGAAGAGGAGGGCAACCGATGAGCGCGCGTGACAAGCTGCGGCAACTCGAGGAGCTTCGCGGGCGGACTCTCGAGGGGGGTGGGGCGAAGCGGCTTGCGCGGCAACACGAGCGCGGGAAGCTGGGGGCACGAGAGCGCCTGGACATTCTGCTTGATCAAGGGTCGTTCGTCGAACTGGACCGGTTTGTCGAGCACCGGAGCGTGGACTTTGGCCTCGAGGACCAACGGATCCCGGGCGACGGCGTCGTAACCGGCTACGGACGGATCGACGGACGCACGGTCTACGTGTTCAGTCAGGACTTCACCGTATTCGGAGGCTCCCTTTCCGAGGCCCACGCCGAGAAGATCTGCAAAGTCGTCGATCTGGCGACTCAGAATGGTGCCCCGGTGATCGGCCTCAACGACTCAGGCGGTGCACGAATTCAGGAGGGGGTCGCCTCCCTGGGCGGTTACGCCGAATTGTTCCTGCGCAATACGCTTGCATCGGGGGTGGTCCCACAAGTCAGCGTGATTCTGGGCCCCTGCGCCGGGGGTGCGGTCTATTCACCGGCCATCACGGATTTCGTGTTCATGGTCCAGGGAATCAGTCACATGTTCGTGACCGGGCCCAACGTGGTGAAGACCGTGACGCACGAAGAAGTGACGTTTGAGGAGCTCGGTGGGGCCAGCGTGCACAGCACGCGTTCGGGGGTGGCGCACTTCTCTCACGCGACGGAAATCGAGAGCCTTGGTGCGGTGAGGCGACTCCTCGGATTTCTCCCGTCCAACAACGCTGAGGACCCGCCGGTACTTGCCTCCGATGATCCGGCGACCCGAGCGGACGAGGAGTTGCTCGATGTCATACCCGACCTGGCGACGCAGCCGTATGACATGCATGAGGTCATCGGCAGGATCGTCGACGACAGGGATTTTCTCGAAGTCCATGCCGGCTACGCGGGCAACATCCTCGTGGGATTCGCGCGAATGGGGGGACGCCCGGTGGGCATCCTCGCGAACCAGCCGGCTGTTCTGGCGGGTGTGCTGGACATCGACGCGAGTCGAAAGGGCGCCCGCTTCATCCGGTTCTGCGACGCCTTCAATATTCCGATCATCACCCTCGAGGACGTGCCAGGCTTCCTGCCAGGCGTTGCCCAGGAGCATGGGGGCATCATTCAGCATGGGGCGAAGCTCCTGTACGCCTATTGTGAGAGCACGGTTCCCAAGTTGACCGTGATCACGCGGAAGGCGTACGGCGGGGCGTACGATGTGATGTCGTCCAAGCACATTCGGGGAGATCTCAACTTCGCCTGGCCTACGGCGGAGCTGGCGGTCATGGGGCCCAAGGGAGCCGTTGAGATCCTCTATCGACGGGAGCTGGAGGGTGCGGAGGACCGAGAGGCACGCGTGGCGGAGCTGGAAAGCGAGTTCCGCGAGAGGTTCGCCCACCCGTACCTGGCGGCAAAGCGGGGTTTTCTGGACGACGTCATCGACCCGAGAGAGACCAGGGCCCGGCTGATCTCGGGTCTCGAGATACTCCAGAACAAGCGTCAGCGGAATCCGCCCCGGAAGCACGGCAATATCCCCCTGTGAGGAGCCGTCGTGTTCGATAAGATCCTGATCGCCAATCGCGGAGAGATCGCCGTTCGCGTAATTCGTGCCTGCCAGGAGCTGGGTGTGCGCACGGTTGCGGTCTACTCGGAGGCTGACCGTCTCTCCCCCCACGTTCTTCTTGCCGGAGAAGCGGTTTCCATCGGACCCGCCCCGGCGACCGAGAGCTACCTGCGTGCGGACGCCATCATCGAGGCGGCCCGACAGACCGGAGCCCAGGCGATCCATCCCGGCTACGGATTCATGGCTGAAAGTCCCGACTTTGCCCGGCAGGTTCTCGAGGCTGGTCTGGTGTTCGTGGGGCCGCCACCGGACGCCATCGCGGAGATGGGAGACAAGACTGCGGCCCGGGCCAGGATGATTGATGCGGGTGTCCCCGTTGTTCCAGGGTCAGATGCGATCACTGAAATCGATCAGGGAGTGTCTGAGGGAGACCGTCTCGGTTGGCCGGTCCTGTTGAAAGCGGCCGCCGGTGGTGGCGGAAAGGGCATGCGAGTGATCGAGTCGGCGGACGACCTTCCGCGAGCCCTGTCGGCGGCGAGCCGGGAGGCAGGCCAGGCGTTTGGCGACTCCCGGGTGTACCTGGAGAAGTACCTGACCGACCCCCGGCACATCGAGATCCAGATACTCGCCGACACTCATGGCCGCGTGATCCACCTCGGCGAGAGAGAGTGCTCCATTCAGCGCCGTCACCAGAAGCTCATCGAGGAAGCCCCGTCTCCGGCAGTTGATCCCGACCTGAGGGCTCGCATGGGGGATGTCGCGGTCGCGGCCGCGGAGGCCGTCGGCTATGTGGGTGCCGGAACGGTGGAGTTCCTGTACCAGAACGACGAGTTCTATTTCCTGGAGATGAACACCCGTATTCAGGTCGAGCACCCGGTCACGGAATTCGTGACCGGCGTGGATCTGGTGCAAGAGCAGATCCGAATTGCCGCGGGCCTGCAGCTTTCGGTCGAGGTGAGTCCAAACTGGCCGCTGGGGCACGCGATCGAGTGTCGAATCAGCGGAGAGGATCCCTTCAGCGGTTTCTTCCCCTCGAGTGGCAGGATCCGGGCGCTCGAGCTTCCGTGCGGTCCCGGGGTTCGGTGGGATGGCGGCATCATGGAGCACTACGAGGTGGGGCTGCACTACGACCCCCTGCTCGGCAAGCTCATCGTTCATGCCGCGACCCGCGATCAGGCGATTCTCAGGATGCGCAGGGCTTTGCGGGAGCTGCAGATCGAGGGGATTCGCACCACTCAGCCCTTTCACCTCGGAGTGCTGGACGAGGCGGACTTCAAGGCCGGCGAGATTTCTGTTCGATACCTGGACAGGCACCCCGAACTGGTGACCACGGGTGACGGGGACTGGCAGGCGCGTGCTGCGGCCGTCGCGGCTACCCTGCTGGAGCACGGCGCACGAGTTCGAGGAAGGGGGCTCAGCCTGGCGCCCGGACCCGCAGATCAGGGGACCGGCGATATCAGCGAATGGCGTCGCCGCCTGGGGGCGTTCGATTGAGCAAGAGTCCCGGGAGTGCCCCGATCTCCGATCGGGAGATGGCCGGCGAGGGGGCCTCGACGATCCTCCGGGTGGATCGCATTGCGGCCGGAGGTGAGGGAGTAGGGCGGGAAGAATCCGGTCGCGTCGTGTTCGTGCCCCGAACCGTGCCTGGGGATGTCGTGCGGGTGGAGATTGTCGAGGCGAAGCCGCGTTGGGCCAGGGGGCGGGTCCAGGAGTACGTGAGTCGTGGGGACGAGGAGCGTCAGGCCCCGTGTCCGGCATACGACGAATGTGGTGGCTGTCGTCTCCAGCACCTGACGCCCGCGGGACAGAGGCGGGGTAAGCGGGATCTGGTCGAGGACGCGCTCCGGCGAATCGGGAGCCTGCATGTGGAGGTGCCTGATCTGATCGCCGGCGGGGCTGAGTTTTACTATCGAAACCGCGTCACGTTCTCGTCCGGGATGAGTGACGGTACTCTGGTCGCTGGATTCCGGACGATCTACGACCCAGCGGCTCTGGCCGACGTCCGGCAGTGCCTGCTGGCCGAGAAACCGATCGTTGCGGTATGGGAGGGCCTGCGAAGGGCGTGGGCGGAGGGCATCTGTGAGCCGCCCCTCGAGCCTCACACGCGGATCACGGTGCGGGCGGCCATGGATGGTGCCGTCGACGTTCTCGTTCGCGGCAGCAAACCCTCCCGTGCGGAGGCCCTGCGCGACCTGATGGACGAGGTGCCGGGGATTGTCGGGTGGCACCATGGCGGGTTGCGAGGCGCCCCCCTGTGCCTGGCCGGTAAGGAGACGCTGGCTGATCGTTGGCAGGATATCGCGTTCGATCTGCCGGCGGACGTGTTTCTCCAGGTCAACCGTGAGGTGTCCGCCCGGCTTGACGGGTGGCTGGACGCCCGGGTGGGTGATGTCGCCGGGTTGCGGGTCCTCGACCTGTATTCCGGGGTCGGCGCAAGGGCTATCCGGTGGGCGAGAGCGGGTGCGGCCGTCACCGCTTGCGAGGTAGCCGAGCGTGCGGCCAGCGCCTGCAGGAACGCGGCGGCGGGATCTGATGGACGGTTGGTCGTGGTGGCGGATCGTGTGGAGAATAGGATCACCGAGTTCCTGCCCGCGGACCTGGTCGTGGTGAATCCGCCGCGTGCGGGCCTGTCGCGTCAGGTGACCGAGGAGCTGCTGCTGTCCGGGTCGGCGGAGAGGCTCGCCTACGTCAGTTGCGACCCGGCGACGCTGGCGCGCGACCTCGCGCGTCTGCAGCGGGGGTGGCGAGTACAGGAAGTGCAGCCCTTTGACGCGTTTCCACAAACCGCGCACGTGGAGACAGTGGCGTGGTTGAACCGGTGTTGAGCAGCGGGAGGGAATCGTGACCACTGACCCGGCCATTCGATACTTCGCACGACTCGGCGAAGCAACACGCGAGATCGTCATAGAGGCCGATCGTTTGTTCATGGACGGCGAGCCGATTGAAGCCGACATCTCCACGCTTCCGGGCTCGGATCGCCAGCACCTCAGGATGGATGGCCGTTCGCTCTCGCTGTTCGCGCGCCGGGCGGACCCGGGCTGGATTATCGAGCTTGAGGGCAGGCTCTTCGAGGTGGGCGTCGAGGACGAGCGGACGCGCCACATCCGCGAGCTCGCCTCTCACGTTGCCCCCGTAGAGACCCGGAGGGATCTCCGGGCGCCTATGCCAGGCCTCATCGTCCGGGTCGAGGTCCAGGAGGGCCAGGAGGTGGAGAAGGGCGACAGTCTCATCGTCATGGAGGCGATGAAGATGGAGAACGAGCTCCGGGCGGATGCAGCGGGGCTCGTCCTCTCGGTCGAAGTCGTGCCAGGCCAGGCTGTGGAGCGGGATGCGGTATTGCTGAAACTCGAGCAGAGGTGAGCGATGACGGATCGAGCTGACCCGCGCACGACATCGGGTATCGCGATCGAGCGTCTCTACGGTCCGGCGAGCGCACAGGAGTCTGACCCGGGAGAACCCGGTCAGTGGCCATTCACGCGCGGCGTATATCCAGACATGTACCGGGGGCGCGCCTGGACGATGCGCCAGTATGCCGGGTTTGGAACGGCGGAGGAGACGAATGAACGCTTCCGCTACTTGCTCGACTCCGGGCAGACGGGATTGTCGGTTGCCTTTGACCTGCCAACGCAGATGGGGTTGGACTCCGACGATGATCGGGCCGAAGGAGAGGTGGGACGTGTAGGGGTGGCGATAGACACACTGGAAGACGTAGAGCGACTGTTTGCCGATATCCCGCTCGACCGGGTGTCGACATCGATGACCATCAACGCGACCGCCGCGATTCTGCTGGCGATGTACGTCGCAGCGGCGGACGGCCGCGGGGTCGAGCGACGGAGCCTCTCGGGGACAGTACAAAACGACATCCTCAAGGAGTTCATAGCCCGCGGAACGTACATTTACCCCGTCGAGCCGAGTCTCCGGCTGGTTACCGATATCTTCGCCTTCTGCTCCGAGGAGCTTCCGCGCTGGAACAGTATCTCTATCAGTGGCTATCACATGCGCGAAGCCGGTGCCACGGCGGCGCAGGAAATCGCGTTCACTCTCGCCAATGGAAGGGAATACGTGCGGCGGGCCCTGAAATGCGGCCTCGAGGTCGATCAGTTCGCCCCTCGATTGAGTTTCTTCTTCGCCGCACACAATCACCTGTTCGAGGAGGCGGCGAAGTTCAGGGCCGCGAGGCGGCTCTGGGCTCGCATGATGAGAGAGGAATTCGGTGGCTCTGACGCGAGTTGTCGTCTTCGCTTCCACACGCAGACGGGGGGATCGACGCTCACCGCGCAACAGCCCCTCAACAATGTCGCTCGGGTGACCGTCCAGGCGCTGGCTGGTGTGCTGGGCGGTACTCAGTCCCTGCACACGAACAGCTTCGATGAGGCCCTCGCCCTTCCCGGGGCCGAGGCGGCCCGTCTGGCCCTTCGAACCCAACAGGTATTGGCGGAGGAATCGGGGGTTCGAGACACCGTGGATCCGCTTGGAGGCTCGTACTACGTGGAGAGCCTCACGGACCAGGTCGAGGAGCTGGCACGGGCGTATCTCGAGAGAATCGAAGATCTCGGAGGAGCGGCGGCGGCCATTCCCTTCATGACCGACGAAATCCACCGTTCCGCGTACGCATGGCAGCTCGAGGTCGAGAGTGGAGATCGAGGGGTGGTCGGCGTCAACGTCTACCAGGACGAGGAGGCCCGGGCTCCAATTTCACTGCCGGACTTCACGAATCTGCAGCAAGCTCAGCGCAGGCGTCTGGACGAGGTCCGCAGCCGGCGCGACTCGGATCTCGTCGAGCGAACGCTGGACGGGGTGGTCGCCGCGGCTACCTCAGGTGCCAACCTCTTGCCTGCCATGATCGAAGCGGTCAAAGTCAGGGCCACCCTCGGCGAGATCAGCGGTCGGCTGGTCGGGTTGTGGGGTCCGTACCGGCCATCCTGAGCCGGTCAAGCAAGAAGAAAGGGACTCATGCCGACGTACGAGTACGAGTGTCGTGATTGTGGTCACGCTTTTGAGCGATTCCAGGGGATCAACGAGGACCCGATCTCCCTGTGTCCTGAATGTGAGGGTAAAGTCCGGCGCCTGATCTCCAGTGGCGGTGGCCTGGTGTTCAAGGGCCCTGGATTCTACGCGACGGACTATCGAAGTGGGGGGGGCGTGGGAAGCGGGGGGAGCAAAGCACCCCGCGAGAAGAAGGGCACCGAAAGTGGGAAGACCGAGTCCGGAAAGAGCGGTTCTGATGGAGCCGACTGACGTCCGAAGGGCTCCCGCACGGGCTCTGGCAGAGGCTCTCCGAGAGGCGGCGATCGCCATCGGAGCACCGGATGATTTCTCCCCGCAGGTTGAGAGGCCGGCGGATCCGAGCCACGGAGACTTCGCATCCAACGCGGCCCTCGTCCTCTCGGGTCGCCTCGGACGCCCTCCGCGCGAGATCGCGGCCCAACTGGCCGATCGCCTGGACCTGGAGTCGACGGGCGTCTCGGACGCCTCGATCGCGGGGCCGGGCTTTCTCAATTTCAGCCTCTCGGATGAGGTGCTCCGGGCAGGCCTTCGATCGGTCCTGTCGCTTGGAGACAACTGGGGACGGTCGTCGGCGGAGGAGCCCCTTCGCTACAACGTGGAGTTCGTGTCAGCCAATCCCACGGGACCGCTTCACGTCGCTCACGGTAGAGGCGCGGCCATTGGAGACGCCACGGCATCGCTTCTCGAGTGGACCGGTCACGAGGTGCAACGCGAGTTCTACGTCAACGATGCCGGGCGCCAGATCGAACTGCTTGGCGAATCCATCGAGACCCGGTGGTTGCAGGCGCGTGGAGCCCATCTCGAGATGCCCCAGGGCGGCTACCAGGGCGAGTATATCCGGGACATCGCCAGGGACCTGGCCGAGGAAGTCGGGGATACCCAGCTTGAGATTCTGCAGCGTCCCGAGCGGCTGCGCCTGCTCAGCTCGAGAGCTGCGGATCTTCTCCGCGCCGGGCAGGAGCGGGACCTGGCCGACTTTGGCGTCCACATGGATCACTGGTTCGATGAGTCGTCCCTGTTCGCGACGGGCGATGTCGAAGGGTTGCTGGAGCGCTTGACGGAGTCCGGACGGGCCTACCGTGATGACGGGGCCGTGTGGCTTCGCACGACGGACCTGGGAGATGAGAAGGACCGTGTCCTGGTGAAGAGCGACGGGTCTCACACGTATTTCGTGTCGGATATCGCGTATCATCTCGACAAGGCTGAACGTGGTTTCCAGCGGGCCATCGACGTGTGGGGTGCGGACCATCACGGGCACGTCCCTCGAATGCAGGCCGCGCTGAGTTCACTGGGCCTTGCGGGGGACTTTCTGGAAGTCCTGTTGATCCAGCTGGTGACGGTGATGCGAGGTGGCGAGGAAGTTCGGATGTCGAAGCGTGCGGGGCAGTTCGTCAGCCTGCGCGATCTCTTCGAGGAGACCGGTTCGGACGTGGCTCGCTATTTCTTCCTCATGCGGCGGGCGGAGGTCCCCATGACCTTCGATCTGGATCTCGCCCTGGATACCTCAGACGCGAATCCGGTGTACAAGGTGCAGTACGCGCATGCGCGCATGTGCAGTGTGTTCCGCAGGGGAGACGTGGACCCGGGAAGGCTGGTGCTCACAGACGGCGATATTGCGGCTCTGGGGTCGGGCACCGAGCGGCTCGTTCTGATGACCGTGCTGAGGTTTCCGGAACGGGTGCGCGCGGCGGCAAGGGCCAGGGCTCCGTACCAGATCTGCAGCTACCTGGAGGAGCTGGCCAGCGCAGTCAACGCGTGGTACCACGAGGGGAATCTGGATCCGAGTCGCAGGTTGCTGGCCGAGGGCCCCAGCCGTCCGGTACGGCTCGGCCTGGCGCGGGCTGTTCAGCTCACGCTCGGCGCGGGCCTCAGGCTTCTCGGGATCTCGGCGCCGGAGAGACTCGAAAGAGAGGGCGAGTGAAGCCCGAACGGGACCAGTTCAGCTACGCCGACGCGGGTGTCGACATACGTGCGGCCGAGGGGCTGACGAAGCGTCTCGCATCACTCGTGGCCTCCACTCGCTCCGATTCCGTGCGTGGAGACTTCGGGTCATTCGGGGGGCGTTTCAAGCTCAGCGGGGATCCGGAGCTCGTGGCGAGTGCCGACGGCGTGGGCACCAAGGTCCTGGTGGCCCGGAGCGCTGGCCGTCACGACACGGTCGGCGAGGACCTGGTCAATCACTGTGTAAACGACATCCTGGCGGAGGGCGCGGTGCCGCTCTTCTTCCTCGACTACTTCGCTTGCGGAACCCTGGAGCCCGATGTGGCATTCGACGTGGTCTCGGGTATCGCGCGTGGGTGTCGGGAGAACGGGTGCGCTCTTCTCGGCGGTGAGACAGCGGAAATGCCCGGCATGTACGATCCGGGCGACTACGATCTCGCCGGGTTCATCGTCGGCCGCGTCACCCTGCCGGTACCGGGTAGGGAGGGTGTGTCGTCGGGAGATCTGCTTGTCGCGCTTCCGTCTTCGGGTCTCCATACGAATGGCTACAGCCTGGCGAGAGGGATCGTGTTCGAGCGGCTGGGCCTCGACACGGACGATGAATACCCCGGTACCGGCGAGTCGGTGGGCGACACTTTGCTCGCGGTCCACCGCTCGTATCTGCGTCCTCTGACGGTCCCCTGCGAGCGGGGGGCGATCCGCGCTTTGGCCCACATCACCGGTGGCGGTATTACGGGCAACCTGTCCAGGGTCCTGCCGGCGGACTGTGACGCTCACGTGGACGTGGAGACCTGGTCTCCGGGCCCCGTGTTCGACCTGCTGGCTCGCGAGAGCGGGCTTGGATTGGACGAGCTTTACGGCACCCTGAATATGGGAGTGGGCATGATCGCGGTCGTCCCGCCCGAAGAGGCTGAGGCGGTCATGGAGCAGGTTCGAGCCGCGGGCACGCCCGCATTCGTATGCGGAGAAGTCTCGATGGGCAGCGGTCGTGTCATCCTGGAACGAGCCGGATGACCGACCCGAATCGGGATGCCGCTGACGAATTCCACATGGCTCGAGCGCTTGACCTGGCTCTCGAAGGATGGGGGCAGGTGGCTCCGAACCCGATGGTGGGAGCGGTCCTGGTATCCGGGGACCGAGTTGTCGGCGAGGGCTATCACGCGCACTTCGGCTCGGACCACGCGGAGATCGTAGCGCTCCGCGAGGGGCGAGGCGACACGTTGGGCGCGACCCTGTACGTAACGCTCGAGCCCTGTGGGCACGACGGTAAGACCCCTCCGTGTACGGGCGCCATCGAGCGGGCCGGGGTCAGTCGCGTGGTGTTCGGATGTGCGGATCCCGACCCGCTTGCGGCAGGTGGGGCAAGCGTACTGAGGGAAGCGGGTCTCGAGGTTTCGGGCGGCGTGCGAGGGATGGAGGCCGCCCGGCTCAATGGGGCCTTCATCTGGGACCGGCTCGAGCAGGGTCCATGGCTTTCCCTGAAGCTCGCGCTGTCGCTGGACGGACGCATCGCCCGGGCACCCGGGGTTCGAACGGACATTTCGGGGCCCGAAGCTGCGACCTATGTCCATCGCCTGCGGGCTTCGCACGACGCCATCGTGGTTGGAGCACGGACGGTATGCGTGGACGACCCTCTCCTCACGGTGCGGATCGGCCGTGCACCTCGAGTTCCACCCACGCGGGTCGTGCTGGATCCGAACCTGCGAACGCCGGTAGCGAGTCGCCTGGTGGAGACTCTCGACGAGGCTCCACTGTTGATCCTGTGCCGGGAGGGCGCTTCCTCGGGGCAGCGCCGCGAGCTGGAAAAGATCGGGGTCGACGTCAGCCCGGTGCCCGGGGATAGCGGGGGCCTGGCCCTTGATGCAGCCCTCCTCTCCCTCAGAGACCGGGGGTTGCGTTCCATCCTGGTCGAGGGCGGTGGGCGATTGGCGGCGGCCATGCTGGCCGCGAATCTCGTGCGCAAGCAGCACCTCCTCTATGCTCCCGTCGTTCTCGGACTCGAGGGGGTGCCATCGGTGGGGGGCGCCCTGACCGAGGGGAGCGGCGAGTGGAGCGTGGTGCGCCGCGAAGTCCTCGGAGAAGACACGCTTCTGGAACTGGAAGACCGGCGCGCCACTGACGCGCTGATGGAGGTTGCTTGATGTTTACGGGATTGGTTGAGACGGCGGGGCTTGTCCTGCGGCGAGAAGATTTCGAGGAAGGGATCAGGTTTCGCCTGTCGGCACCGGCCCTGGTGGGCAAGCTGTCTGAAGGCGACAGCCTCTCGATCGACGGGGTCTGTCACACGGTGTTCGACATCGAAGGTGAGGAATTTTCATTCGAGTCCGTGCGGACCACCCTCTCCCGAACCACGCTGGGTGAATTCGTCCCGGGTCGGGAGGCGAACCTGGAGAGGGCGATTCGGGCGGGCGAGCCGATGGGGGGGCACCTCGTCCAGGGGCACGTGGACGGCGTCGGTGTGATGGTCGAGGTCGAGCAGGCTGGAGAAACGGTGTTTCTCCGGTTCAAGATGCCCGACGAGGTGGCCCGCCTGACCGTCCTCTACGGTTCCATTGCAATGGATGGAATCAGCCTCACGGTGAACCGGCTCTTTCAGGACGTCGCGGAAGTGGCGATCATTCCGTATACATGGGAGCATACGAACGTGCGTCGGCTCGAGGAGGGCACCAGAGTGAACCTCGAAGCCGATCTCGTGGGCAAGTATGTGGACCAGCTACTGCGTCCGTACCGGGAGGCCGGTGCGGCTTGAGTCTCAACCCAGATGGGGGTCGCCAGGTGTTGTCCTCTGAAGATCAGAAAG
>Ga0272442_10003209_pt1 | contig 23113 bp, 22 predicted proteins | sample SSMForm2O_FD_200262 | JGI IMG/M metagenome (GOLD analysis project Ga0272442, IMG submission 200262) | Marine sediment archaeal communities from Little Sippewissett salt marsh, Falmouth, MA, United States - SSM-Form-2O | ecosystem: Environmental > Aquatic > Marine > Wetlands > Sediment ...
CGCTCGAGGGCGAAATCCGGACACTTGAATCAGGGCTGCCGCTTCTCGTAACTGCGGAAAAAGGCCTTGCCGAGCCCCATGTCCCTGTTGTGACAAGGGTCATGAAGGCCATGAAGGCGAAGATCGAGAACATCGCTGTGGACAGCGTGGACACCGGCGGCATCGAAAGCGGCGGACGCCTTCGCCGCATTAAATACTTCGAGCCTCCGAAAAGACCGCCCGTTGTAATGGTGGATGACGTACCGGCCCTTGTAAGTGAGCTGGAGAAAAGGGGTGCATTATGAGTGCGGGCGGAATATGGGCAGTCTGCGAAATCAGGCAGGGAGAGCTTACGCGCGCGTCACTTCAGCTGATGGGCGCGGCCGCGAAGCTGGCGGATGAAAAGGGATGCGGTGCAGCCGCCGTCCTCACAGGCGGCAGTCAGGATCATGCCGCTCAGGCGGCGGGTTTTGTCCCTCTTGTGTATTCAGTGGAGGGAGCGGGACTCGAGACATACGAGGCGGGCGCTCACCTTCATGCTCTTTCAAAGCTGATCGAAGAGAAGGGTGCGCCTTTGGTAATTATGGCAGGTGCAAGCGCCGCCGGTCTCGAGATGATGCCGGCGCTTGCTGCCCGGCTCGGTACGGGATACGCGTCCGGATGCATGAACGCGCAATGGAACGGGGATGAGCTTGTCGTTTCAAGGCCCGTGTACGGTGGAAGAGCCTACGAGGAGACGGCGTTTACGCATCAGCCCGCCGTTTTCACGGTAAGGCCGGGAGCGTTTGCTGTTCCGGAAACTTCCGGCGGGCCCGGCAGTGTTGAAAACATCAGCGTGCAGCTGCCAGAAGGCACAGGGCCGAAGGTTGTTGGGCACAAAAGCACAACGTCCGGACGTAAGGATGTCTCAGAGGCGGCCGTTGTTGTTTCGGGAGGCCGTGGAATGGAATCCCCGGACAACTTCGGCATGCTTGAGGAGCTGGCCGATGTTCTGGGCGGTGCCGTGGGTGTGTCCAGGGCCGTTGTTGACGCGGAATGGCGGCCGCATTCGGAACAGGTGGGCAAAAGCGGAAAGACTGTCTCGCCCGGGCTTTATTTCGCATTCGGCATATCGGGTGCTATACACCACGTGCTCGGCATGAACACGTCAAAGACCGTTGTGGCCGTGAACCGTGACCCGGACGCCATTATTTTTGAAAACGCCGACATCGGGCTCATTGGCAACTGCTTCGAGGTCATCCCCGCTCTTACACAGGCCCTCAAAACGAGATAGCGGGACGTTTACAAAACACGCTAAAACCTGTAGTAGAGATGCTTGAGGAGAGGCTCAATGAGCGAATCGGACGAGCTTGACCTGATAGTTGTAGGAGCAGGCCTTGCAGGTCTTGCGGCCGCGTGGGAAGCCGCAGGCGCGGGCCTCAGCGTGGCCGTGCTCGAAAGAGGCGATGCCGCGGGCAGCAAGAACCTGTCCGGCGGCCGCCTTTACCTTGAGCCCGTAAGGGAGATGTGCGGCGACTTCCTCGAAGGGGCGCCTTTCGAAAGGGAGGTTGTGTCCGAATCCGTTGTGCTCACGGACGACGCTTCGTCGATGACGGTGCGCCTGGACAACGGCGAAGAGGCGGCGAATCCGAATTCCGTGACCGTGCTTCGTTCCGTGCTCGACGCTCACCTGGCCGAAAAACTCATGGAGCGTGAGGCAATGGTGCTGCCTCAGCAGAAGGTCGATGGGCTCGTCATGGAAAACGGCATTGTCGCCGGCGTGAAGATCGGCACAGAGGAACTGCGCGCCGGTACCGTGGTTGCGGCTGACGGGGTTCTGTCCTTTATCGCGGCAGACGCAGGCCTCAGGGATGAAAGGAATGCCGCATCCTATGCTCTTGGATTCAAGGAAATACTGCAGATGGACAGCAGCGTGATTGAGGACAGGTTCAACCTGCCGGAAGGGAAGGGCGCTGCAAGACTGTACATGGGAAACGTCACAAAGGGCATGCCGGGCGGCGGATTCATTTACACGAACAGGCAGAGCCTTTCCATCGGCCTGGTACTCAACATCGGTGCGCTGAAGGATTTTGACGAAGCCGAGGCATGGGAGCTGCTCGAGGAGTTCAAGAACAGGCCCGATGTAAAGCCACTTTTGAAAGACGGAAAAACAGTGGAGTACGGCGCCCACCTGATTCCAGAGGGCGGCTTCGATGATCTGCCCGAGATAGGCATTCCGGGCCTCCTGCTTGCGGGCGATGCTGCCGGCCTCGTTCTGAACGCGGGGCACACTCTCAGAGGAATGGACCTGGCCCTTGCATCAGGGATACTCGCGGGCAGAAGCGCGGCGCATGCGCACGAAAGAAAGCTGAGCCCCATACAGTGCCTGAACCATTACGAGGAAGCTTTGAAAAAGAGTTTTGTTTACAAGCAGATGGAAAGATACTCGAAGGCTCCGGAGGTGCTTTCCATCCGCAGGATTTATTCCCGGTATCCGCATCAGGTCGTAAAACTTGGCAATGACATGTTCAGGATCGATTCGCAGGGCAGGGGCATGTCCCTGTGGGCGGCCGTGAAGCGTCTTGTTTTCAGGATAATCGGATGGCAGGGATTCAAAGACCTCTGGAAACTTCTGAGGATGGCAGGATGAAGATAGAGGAAAAGGTCGCGCTGTGCTCAATCAAGCACGATACCCGCAGTCACATCGAGCTCGACGAGGAGGAGTGCGGCAGGTGCAGGACTAAGCCGTGCACGCGCGCGTGCCCCGCGCACCTGTACACGATTGAGCCTGATTCCGGAAAAGTGATCGTGGATCATACGGGATGCCTCGAATGCGGCACCTGCATGATTGTCTGTCCCGCGCACACGGTTGAATGGAAATACCCCGAAGCCGGTTTCGGCATTTACTACAGGCAGGGCTGAAAATTCACGCCGCATATGATGCTGTGAAGCCGCGTATGAAATTCCGGCTGAAGTGATTTTTCCGGGTCGGTTTATTCAGGAGTGTCTTCCTGTATTTCCTTTTCCAGGGCGTTAAGAGCGGCCGCGGCGTTTTCCGCGTTGATTTCCACCTCTGATTCCATTTTATACGCCTGTTCCACTTCGGCCTGCTCTTCCTGCGAAAGGCTGCTGTATTCTTTTGCCGCTTCCATTTTTTCCGGGCTCGGCTCGCTGTTGTCCACCGAAGGTGCAGTGCTTTTTTGTTCTGCGCTTTTATCCGGAGCGGGCGCTTCGCTGCCGCATCCGGCAAAAAAGGCAAATAAGCCCGCGAGCAGGATGATCATGACTGATGTTGATATGAAGAGGTTTTTCATTTCGGGCCCTCCATGCTGCTTTTTCCTTTTCTAATAATCGGTGCGGACTGCCTGACCTTCATCAGCGCCTTTTCATGCCGCTTCTTTTCCCGGTTTCTGATTTTTTTCACCTTCTCAAGGAGTTGTTCGTTTCCGGCTTCTGTTGCTACTTTTTCAATTCTCCTGAGGCGGGCGAGTCTCCTGATGTGCTTTGTCTGCTCCAGGGCGATCCTGCCCATTTTTTTATACTTTTCCCTGATCCGGGACATCTTCTTCTTCACAATATCGCGCATGTCCGCTGCCGCAGTTTCGCCGTCGTGTCCCCTGTGAAGGCCCTTGTCATGACGATCCGGGTCTCCTTCGTGATCCTTCCCGTACCGCATGCCGGGTTTTTCACCTTCAGCGGGGGCGTTCTTCATGCCCGGAGGATTTTCGGGTTTTCCCTCCTTGATGCCTTTTGCCCGTTTTTCTTCTGCTTTCTTTTCAAGGCGCTCTTTTTGTTTTTGAACTGCCTTTGCTCCCTTTTTCAATCCGGCTTTGGCTTTATCGATGTCCTCCTGCTTCACGCCTTTTTCCTTGAGCTTCTTTTCGATTTTTCCTTTGTTGATTTTACCTTTATGCCCTTTTCCTGATCCCTGCGCCAGTGCATTACTGCTCAGCATGAACACAATACAGGCTGCAGCGAACAGTACAGGCAGAAATACCCTTTTTGTGCGTTCAGTCATGAAACCCTCCTTTTATGGTTACGAAAGAGAATATATACCAGAACTGCCCGGATGATAAGGATGAAAATATCTTGCCTTGAAACGTGTATGAATTATTTTTGAAAAATGGCTGATAAGGGGCTTGATGAAATAATCGGGATGCTGAAAAAGGGCGATGATGTGACCATTGCCGGCCTCGGCGACTCGCTCACGTACGGATGGATGGTGGACAGGGGTTTTTTCGACCGTTTCGTTGACATGCTAGAAAAACGGTATCCCGACGCCGGGATAAGGCGCATCAATGCGGGCATTCCGGGAGATACGGCGGACGGCGGATCAAGGCGCATTCACATGGTGCTGAATCACAACCCGGATCTTGTAACAGTGCAGTTCGGGCTGAACGACCTGTACATGGGTGTGTCTATCGAAAGATATTCTTCGGCAATCAGCAAGATAGTGCAGGATGTGCGTGAATCGCACGCCGTGCCCGTGCTCGTGATTTCATGTCCGCTTTACGAGGAGGATGAACAGGCGCTTGCGGAAAAATATTACGATGTGCTTCGAAGGGCGGGAGAGGAGCAGGGCGTTGCAGTGGCGGATCTGAGCACGTACTGGAGGTCGCGCAGGGATCTTCCGCAGGGATGGGCAGGGCTTCTGCAGTCGGACGGTGTGCATCCCACGGACACGGGGCACGAAATCATGGCGCGGGGCATGATGACGCTGTTTGAATGAGTTACAGCACTATATAATTACTTTGTATATAATACGTGATATATGCGTCTGCTGTTCGTCTTGTCAGATATTTTTTTTCTTTCTTCTTATTTTTTCTCTACCTTCAGAACGACGGATTCGTATCCCGTTAGAGTCAGCCACTGCAAGGCATCCTGAAATTTCTTCCAGCCTGACAGTCCTTACTACTTGAGTTAAAAAGGCAAGTATTTTTGATGGAAGGGCGGTTCCGGGACGCAGCAGAAGTATTCCATTGTGCGATCCCGGAGGGTATATGCGCAAATCGCCGAACCCCTTGTCCTGCGTAATCAGAAGCTCTTTCTCCTGCTGTACAATGGGCCATAAATCCTTATCAGGACATCCAGTCAATGATTCCGACTTGACAGTGGAGACTTCATGTACAAGGTTAATCAATGCCGGGAGGCATTCAACAGGTACGTTTTCATCAAGTTTGATCCTCATGATGCCTGCAAATCAGAGAAAGGCAGGAATATTTCTTCCTCTGCCACGTGTGCTCCATAGGCCATTGCGGCCCTGATATGATCTATATTCAAGGTGGGGTAGGCGGCAAGAACTTCATCTTGAGTAGCGCCCTCGGATAATGCATCCAGAACCAGGTGCACCATTACGCGCGTTCCCCTGAAGCGTAACTGCCCGTGGCAGATTTCAGGATCCGCATCAAGATATTTCCAGAAATCCCTCATTACTGCACCTCCGAAGTTTATTCCATGACCTCTGGATAAAATATACCATTTCCTGTTACCGTGGTCGAATAGGTTTTTAAGGACTTCTCCGGCCCGCTGCCGGGTCTGTAATTTATCCTGCTGATTCTCAGCCGGAATTCGTGGAATTTCGAAAACCCGACCCAGCCTAAGTACTTGTTGAAAAAAAACAGATACGATCTCAAATGCTGACCATTTCATTTTTACAAAGGAGGGGTTGCTATGAAAAGAATCACAGGTTCAATGGCGATTATATCGTTTTTTGCAGGTTTCATATTCCTGGCTGGGTGCGGGGGCGGTTCTGACGATAAAAAGGCCTGGATGAACGGTGAAAATGATGCCGGAGATGATGAGGACGGAGGCCTGGATTCCGGAACCGGTGCGGATACAGATACAGACACAGACACGGACGCAGATACAGACAATGATACGGATACAGACACCGACACCGATATAGACACGGATACGGACACGGACAGCGATTCGGACTGCGACCCGCCGTGCACCGACAAAAGCTGCTGTGATGGGACCTGCGTTGATCTCAGTACTGATGAGGAGAACTGCGGCACGTGCGGAAACGACTGCGGGAGCCAGACCTGCGTTAAAGGAGAATGCGTAGATTGCACGCCGGACTGCACGGAACCCGACGGCGGGATAAAGGAATGCGGGGACAACGGCTGCGGCGGATCCTGCGGTGACTGTACTGGTGCAGGCGAGGTGTGCCAGGTGGACAAATGCGTGTTCTGCAAGACCAGATGCGATGGAAAGGTATGCGGAGAAGACGGATGCGGCGGCCTGTGCGGGACATGCCCGTCAGGACAGAAATGCTCCGCAGGATCGTGTGTGAGCTGCACGCCTGATTGTTCGGGCAGACTGTGCGGGGATGATGACGGATGCGGAGGCAGGTGCAATGGCGCGTGCCCGGGAGGGGGAACCTGTTCAGAAGGCGTGTGCAGCCCGGAATGCGAGCCTGACTGCGCCGGGAAGAGATGCGGTAATGACGGCTGTGGCGGCTCATGCGGAAAATGCCTGGGTTCCGATGTGTGCACGGATGACGAAAGCGACGCCGTCATACCGACATACCAGTGCATCAACCATGAAACGGGCTGTGCGGACGGCACGCGAGAAGGTTTTACAAACACCACCACGTATCCGGATATCGCCTCCTGCAAGGGGTCTTTTTCTTCTCAAAGCCTGAGAGTAACGCGTACGGGCGAGTGGTGCGGAAACAACATAGGATCGTGCACCGCACCAGAGGACCTGTGCGCGCCAGGCTGGCACATCTGCATGAAAAACGGCTGGCCCGGGGACTTATGGGACAGGGTTACCACTGTGGATTGCAATTCCCCTGTTGCCGGGACAGGATCATTCGCTGCCGCGTCTAACCCGGCTAGTACGATTGAGTGCATCTTTATGTATCCCTGTACTTGTACGTATTCTCCGCCATATGGTTGTTCACATATGGTGAGCGATTATTTTGGTAGTATTGCTGTTACTGGATGTGGAACAGGCGCATTGGGGTGGACATGTTCGGGTACGAATTTATCAACAGTTAACGCTGCCTGCAACGCGGCATCGGGCCTGACCGGGGTGCTGTGCTGCAAGGATCCGCCGGTTACAGGGCATTGAGGTTACAGACAGGCGCATCAATATCAGGCTTTCATCCCGCGACCTGGAGAAGCTCCGTAAAAGGGCCGCGCCGTCTTCACCGACTATGGCATGCAACAGGTTAGAGAATTGTTGTTAGTAAGAGATGGTCGACAATGTATAAATTGCCAATTATTGACAATTATTGAGCTCTAATTATACTACAGATAGAGTTAATCAAGGAGAATACAATGGCGACAATGAACATATCACTCACACCGCAGCTCGAAGCACAGGTGCGGAATATGGTCAGCTCCGGCAGGTATGCCTCTGTGAGCGAAGTGGTGCGGGCCGCTCTGCGTCTGCTTGAGCATCAGGAGAAGCTTAAGGAGATCCAGCTGCAGGATCTTCGGGAAGAGGTAATAGCAGGAGAAAAGCAGTATGAAAGCGGGGAATACAGCGAATTTACGGACGATACTCTTCCCAGGCTTAGAAAACGCGGACAGGAACGCATGAAGAAACATAAAGATGCCTAGGATACTTATCTCCAATCTTGCTGAATTTGATTTGGAGGACATCTGGTCGTACATAGCCGAGGACAATATCAGGGCCGCGGACTCGCTTTACAGAAGGATACATGCGAAATTCCACTTGCTCTCGGAGACCCCGGATATTGGAAGGCTCCGGCCCGAGATCGGGGAAGACATCCGCAGCTTTCCTGTAGGGAATTATGTAGTCTTCTATAAGACTGTCAGAGAAGGCGTATACATTTCGCGCGTCCTTCATGGCAAACGCGATATCCTTTCCGAATTTGAATCTTAGTAACAGCACGGAAAAGCGAAAGCTCGAAGAAGCGGCCGGAAATACACTGCAGATTGAAGGAACTGGACTGAGATTTTTCCGGGTCATTGCCCGCCGTATCCGTCAAATTAATTGAAATATTATCAGGATAGTTTACGATCCTTATGTTGTCCTGATTTTAACGGAGGGGTGCTGTCATGCGAATTTCATTTACTGCAGAAGCAATAACTTTCGTGTTTTTCCTGTGTCTTGTCGCTTCGTGCTCGGAATCAGGCGGCAGAGAGTGCAATATAAACACGGACTGTCCTGAAAGGCATTACTGCACGGCGGTTGGAGAATGCGTGTCAAACTGCATGAGTGACGATGACTGCAGGAGCGACGAGTACTGCGATCTTTACGGCAGATGCTTCAACAAAGACGGCGGTGGAGATGTCGACACGGATACGGATACGGATATTGATACGGACGTTGATATGGATATAGACGCTGACGCGGATGCGGATGCCGACGCTGACGCCGACGCTGATGCCGATACGGACGCTGACGCCGATGCGGATGCCGATGCCGATGCTGACGTGGATGCAAGTGTTGATGCAGGCAGTGATGCAGGTGGTGATGCAGGTAGTGATGCGGGCTCGGATGCCGGCTTTGATGCCGGTCCGGATGCCGGTGGGGACGCATCTTGAGAACATGGACGGAAATGACAGTGGTCATTTCACACGCTATTACTATTTCTGTATATTGAATCTTACGGATTTCCTGAGCCAGTGGATAAAAGAAAATATTAGCTTATGATCTGATTACTGCTATTATTGTAACAAGGGGGTCTTTCATGCGGTTTTGTCCTTCTGCAGAAATATTATTTGCCGCATTCATTGCACTTAATGCTGCTTCCTGCTTCGGACCGTCTGCTGAAGAGTGCAGGGTCAGACAGGATTGCCCGTACAGACACTACTGCTCAATCGACGGCAAATGCACGTCGGACTGCAGTGATGACGATGACTGCCAGTTCGACGAGTACTGTAACCTGTTCGGCATGTGCATCGATAAGTACTACGACGATTATGAATCTGATTTCTATTCGGATACGGATACCGATAACGACTCGGATTCCGACACAGATACAGACATGGACACGGACACGGATATGGATACAGATACAGATACAGATACAGATACAGACGTGGACGGCTGCACCATGGGAGGCGGCATCGCTCCGTGTACCGGTGATGCGGACTGCGGAGGATATCCGGCCATGTGCATGTGCCCGGCGCTTCTGGAACAAGACGAGATTACGAGCTACTGCTATCCGGCGTGTAATGATGAGAATCCATGCGAAAGTGATACCATGTCCTGTACGAAGCTTGATGAAAATCCTGACCTGGGCGTGTGCCTTGAATCCGGATACTGGGAAACCTCATGGACGGTCAAGTGGTGCCCGGAGACCGTTACTCAACCGGGCGTGGAGTACTATACCATGGGACAGGCAGTGCCTGTTAATGTTGGATCGACTTCAATTAATCTCCAGATGTCCTTATTATTAAGCATCTATGATCCCGCTTACGGCCTTTTTCGCGTCATTGATTATCTGGCACAGGGAGTCAACTCACAGTGGCAGATGCAGGTCTATATTCCGGATGGTGTTTTCCATGAGGGCCTGATTGATTTTAACGTTGAGTGCTCTGAAGAAAGTCCATGTGGAGGAGCGCTGTTCGAGTTTTTTATCAGCGGCACTACATTCACGGGTGGATATGTCCGGGCCGTGAACCTGCCGTATAAAAACGTTTCCAGAGAGAACTGGGTGCAGATAGATACTGAAGATAGAAGCGACAGGGGAGTGAACAAAGGCTCATTGAAACTTTTTTTCAGCGAGTATTCGGCCGAGATAGATATTGACTGAACAATTTAAATTGATTTCCTGCCCTGATCCTCCTCAAAACCTCCGAACACTTGCGTAAGATCAGGAACACTGGGATTGTCCGGAAGAGGGCATAAAATATTTCAAACCAATTGAAAAAAAGGAAAAACAGAGTAAAATTCTTGAATACTGACTGTTCAGTTCTTTCAGGGGAGGAAGGCCGTGAAAAGTACTGCGGGTTCACCCGGCGCAGACTCATCATGCACGCTTTCTCCTGTTGCGGGGCATTGAAATGAATACTACGGGAATACAGGGATTTTTCAGGCTTTTTCATGCCGCAGTCCTTGTTGTGATGATGTCCCAGGGCTGCATGTTCCGCGATTTCAACATGCCGGAACAGGATGCAGGAGGTAAAGACAAGCCCGGGACTGATGGGGACACGGATTCAGACAGTGATTCTGATACGGATTCTGATACGGATTCTGATACGGACTCAGACACGGATACTGATTCAGATACAGATTCAGATACAGATACGGACACTGACACTGATACAGATACGGACACAGATACAGATACTGATACTGATGCGGATGCGGATGCTGACATGCATGGCAGCTTGATAGGGGTGTCTTCCGGAATGGGTTTTGTAGAATCAGAAACAAACAAAGGATGGGTATGCATCGGTGGAATGATCCCTGCCGGGACTGCAGAGAGCGAGTCCCACAGGGTGCACGTGGGTCTGGGTGCTGTTGGAAAGAAACAGTAGGGGTTATGCCATGAAAAAAATCATATTGTTCATTGTTTCAGTTTTAACTGTCTTGGTTTTTACGGGAACAGCCCTGGCAAAGGTGTCCGACTATATCCCGGTGGGCGGGATGCTGACTGACCTGAGCGGTACGCCCAGGGACGGATACTTTGACATCAGGTTTGCCATCTATGATTCCGCGAGCGGCGGGTCGGAGCTGTGGAGTGAGACGCGGGACGGTGGAAACCAGGTTCAGGTTACGGACGGTTTGTTCATGGTCTATCTCGGTGAGGTTGAAACGCTTGATTTTATGGACCTTATTGATGCAAACGAGCTGTGGCTCGGAATCAAGGTGGGCACAGACACTGAAATGAACAGGATACGCATGGCGTCGGTGCCTTTTACGCACGAGGCCCAGTTCTGCAGAGAGGTTGTGGATACGGAATGCAGCGAAGGAGAGTTTCTGCGCGGATGGGACAGCGATACAGGGGATCCGATCTGCGAAGAGGACAAGAGCGCCACGCTTGCGGATGGAGGAACAGTGCAGGGACTGACCAATGTCATAGCAGGCACGGGCCTGGACAGTGACAGTCATCCTACAAGCCCTACACTGTCAGTGGACTTTGGAGAGGTTGCGACACAGAGCCATACTCATACAGACATGGCAACGCAGACATGGGTTGGAACCCAGGGGTTTGCAACCACGACATGGGTGAGCAGCCAGAACTTTGCAACGCAGACATGGGTGGGAAACCAGAGTTTTGCTACAGAGACATGGGTGAATAACCAGAGTTTTGCAACCGAGACATGGGTGGGAAACCAGGACTATGCCACAGAGACTTACGTTACCAATGCGCTGGATTCGTATCAGCCGGATATCGAGGAAGTATCATGTGAGTATGGTATCGGCTCTATTGACGATCTGGGACAGGTCACGTGTGCAAGCTCAAGCGGAGGTCTGCCACCTGACGGACTGGATGATGTGAGCAACAACATCATGACCAATGTGCTGAGCCAGACCAACAACAGCACTGATACGCCCATAGTCATACCCACTTCGCCGACTGGTGTATCATCCACCATTACCGTGCCCACGACGGGAACTGTAAGAAGCGTCAAAGTCACTGTGGACATCACACATCCGGACATAGGAGAGCTTGAAGTCAGGCTGTACTCACCGAACGCCACCATGGTCACTCTACACGATCACTCAGATTCAGGTACTGTGGATTTGAATTTCACATATCCCGACGACAGGGTTCCGGCATCGGGCAGCATGGACGATTTCATAGACGAAGACCCGGACGGTGTCTGGACCCTTCAAGTCATCGACAACACCGGCGGCAATGACGGAACGCTCAGCTCGTGGTCGGTGACAATAGGCTATCTTGCTGATGCGGAAATAACCGTAACTGGAAACTTCAATGTAAACGGCGAACTTCAGTGCAATGGAACAGAAGTTGTTGGATTAATGTCGGAAATGGTAATGCCTACAGTTCTTATGCAGGAGCTGGAACTACTGGCAATACAGGAAAACAATTCATGGACTTATTTCTACCAGGAGGGTGTTGTTCTTGATATTTTTACTGATGATTTAGGATATCTTGAAACAGTAAATATAGGTACAACCACAGCTATATGGTCTTCTTACAATGGAGGACGATATTACCGTGATGATACCGATGTATTAAATGATGAGCCTGGTCAAATTGATATTACTGACGAATCATGGGTCGATATTAATAGTTATGTAATAAATGATAATGTTTATAGATTTCAATGTGAGGCAAAGACAACCAGTAGCAGCTCTGGGATACTCCGAGTAATCTGGGATTATGAGGATTCTTCTTCTGAGATAGGAGAGGATAATAGTGTTTTTACAAGTTGGTATAGTGAGAATCACTATAATCCTTATCCTCTCAAGACAGTAACATCGCTTACTTTACAAGGGTACATATCCAGTGGACCTGGAACACTAAGTACTAGATACAGGCAGGTCATTGGCTTTTCCAGTACTCTATATATAGATATAGATTTGCCTGATAATATTAAGACTGTAGAATCAGCAATGCTTGTTGTTCGTGCCGATACATCTGCCAACGACAATATAACCTATAATCTTTATGATTCAGAAGGCGACCATATGGATGATTTAAGCATAAATAAATGGATTAAGATTGACGGAACCGGAAGCATGGATGGTTCAAAAATGTCAACGGGAGTATTGCGTATAAATATAAACCCGCCTGGATATGGAAATACTGATGGATATGCTAAAAGAATTTATTCTTATGCCCTCAAATTCTGGACAGAATAAATAAAAAATATTGTTAAAATGATTTACGTCGCTAACAGATATGCCAGTGTAAGAAAAGTGAAACAGATTATATTATTTGTTTCTGTTATGGCCTTTGTTTTTCCAAATATATTATTTGCGCAGGGTGCGGCGAATCAGGACGCGCGGGAGAGTTACAAGCAGGGATTATCTTTGTTTGAGGAAGGCAAGCATGTCGAAGCGGCGGCGGCGTTTGAGAGGGCGTATGAGCTCAGGCCGTCGTGGAAGATTCTGTTCAATATCGGTCAGTGTTATGCGGCTGCCGGCATGTTCGGGCCCGCGATTGAGGCGTTTGAAAAATACCTTGTCGACGGGAGGGACGACATTCCTGAGGAGCGAAAAGAATACGTGATCAGGGAGATCAAGAGGATCAGGGAGCTGATCGGCCAGGTAGATGTCAAGGCGCCTGATGGTGCGGTGATTCTGATTGACGGAATCGAGCGTGGCACAGCGCCGCTTCTGGGCCCCATCCGGGTGGCGGCCTCTAAAAAGCATGAACTGCTTGTAAAAGAAGAAGCAGGGCAGGAACTGCTTAAAAGAGACTTTTCCGTGGGAGGCGGGCAGACGGTTACGATAACGGCTCAGAAAAAAGCAGAACCAGCTCCTGCACCGATAGAAGAGCCGGAACCGGAGATTGCAGAGGCGCCGGAAGAGGAACCCGAAGAAGAACCTGAAGAAGACAAAGGTCTTGATCAGACATGGTTCTGGGTGGCCGGAGGCGCAACCGTGGCACTCGCAGGCGGCACGGTTGCAATGGCCGTGATGGTGGATCAAAAAGGACAGGAATTCGACGACAATCCCAGCCGGGACCTGAAAGACGAGGGTGAAACCCTTCAGACCGTGGGAATTGCCCTCATGGCCACAACCTGCGCTGCTGCGGTAGCCACAGGCATACTGGCCATTTTTACTGACTGGGAAATGGAAAAAGAGGATTCACCAGAGGATGAAAAAAGCGACGTGGCAGTTGCGCCGTATATCGGCCCTTCCTCAGGCGGCGCGTCTTTTTTGCTTCACTGGTAATCAAAAAAGTATACGTGTGAGTTCTTCTGTTTTTTTAGTCAGGAGCCTACCTGAAGGACGGTTTGAATTTTTTATTTATCCGGTGATGCCGGGCATGTACCCGACGGCTTTTTCCAGAACTAGTTAAAATTTACAAATCAATTGAAAAATATGAAAAATACGTTATGATCTGATTATCTCATTAACTAAAAGGGGAGGGATTCTGTCATGCGTTTTTCATCAATAGTGACAATGACCGTTTTTTGCGTTTTTTCAGTCAGTTTTATTTCCTGCTCGGGGTCAGGTGCTGATGAGTGCAAGATCAACACGGACTGTCCTGAAAAGCACTACTGTACGCCTTCGGGGGAATGCAGATCTGACTGCATGACTGACGAAGACTGCAGGAGTGATGAGTACTGCGACGAATACGGTATGTGCCTTGATGAAGATGAAGGCGGAGATATGGACGCGGGTACGGATACAGACGCTGACACGGATGCTGATACGGACATAGATACGGATGCTGATACGGATATCGACACAGATATTGACACGGACACAGACACAGACACGGACACGGATACAGACAGTGACTCGGACTGCGACCCGCCATGCACCGACAAAAGCTGCTGCGATGGGACCTGCGTGCAGCTCAGTAATGATGAAGACAACTGCGGCACGTGCGGAAACGACTGCGGGACCCAGACCTGCGTAAAAGGGGAATGCAAAAACTGCACGCCGGACTGTTCAGGGGTCGACGGCGGGATAAAGGAATGCGGAGACAACGGCTGCGGCGGATCGTGCGGCAACTGCGACGATGACGAGGCCTGTATAGATGGATTATGTGAGTATTGTTATAACTTTTGCGACGATTACGGGGCAGAATGTGGCATTACACTAATTTGTGGGCATGTATGCGGGACATGCCCGGAAGGCGAAAAATGCGATGAAACAGCACAATGCGTATCATGTACTCCCAGTTGCAGTGGAAAGAATTGCGGTGACGACGACGGCTGCAACGGCAGGTGCGACGGAACCTGTCCAAATGGCGGGACATGTGATGACGGATTCTGCACCGGAGGCTGTGTCCCGAACTGCGAGGGAAAAAATTGCGGCAATGACGGATGCGGAGGCCGGTGCGGCACATGCGCTTTGGCCTACGCCAGTTGCGACGACGGCGTATGCGAATGCGATCCGTGGTGTACTGTTAATGGCTGTGACTGCGGGTTTGATGGATGCGGAAGCAGGTGCGGATCCTGTGGCGAAGATGAAGTATGCTCACGTTCCTGTTTTTGTGTTGATGATCCTGAAATAGTAGGATGCTCGGATTCCACGCGCGAGGGCTTTACAAACTATACAACCTATCCGGATATTGCTTCTTGTGAGGCGTTGTGGGACTCCCAGACCATGCGAACTACTCGAACCGGAATTCCCTGCGGAAACACTGCTGGCAGCAGCTGCTGGGCACCCGAGGATGCCTGCGCTGAAGGTTGGCACCTCTGCATGAAGAACGGCTGGCCCGGAGACCTGGCTGATCGTATTTCCAGTGCTGACTGTGTCTCTGCTGTTGCTGGTGTTGGAGATTTTGTTGCAGGATCGTCAGCAGCATGGGGTTCAGACAACTGTACGCTCCCTCTGCCGTGCACTGGTAAATGTACAATAGCTTGTGGTTCCGAAGTATTATGGAATGACGATGACTACAATGACTGCGTTTGGACAAATATGACACCAAATCCGTATGGGAACTGTTACTACAATAATTATGTATGCAGCAACATTGAAAGCACATCTTCCAATGATATTGAAGGCGTACTCTGCTGCAAGGACCCGCCGGTTACGGGGCATTGAGATGAAACGAATAAAATCATCAAGCTTTTTCGGCTTCTTTATTGTCGCTGCGCTGGCAATGTGGTGCGGGGTACCTTTTGCGGATGAGAAAGAAGACAGGAGTGTAACTGCGAAGCGGCTTTTCGATAGAGGCGTAAGCCTTTTTGATGATGAGAAATACACGGATGCTGCGGATGCGTTCCGCAAGGCATATGAAACAAGACCTTCGTGGAAGATCCTTTTCAACATCGGACAGGCTGAAGCGGCAGCAGGAAGACTCGGGCTTTCACTCGAGGCTTTCCAGCAGTACATGGTCGAAGGCGGTGATGAAATACCGGATGACCGCAAGGACTATGTGATCAGGGAGATAAAGAGGCTGAAGGAGCTTGTTGGAGAGCTTAAGATCGAAGCTCCTGACGGCTCCATACTGTATGTGGATGATGTAAAAAGGGATACAACACCATTAAAGAGACCCGTCCTCGTTGTCGCCGGAGAAGATCACGAGGCAATGGTTGAGCTTCCGGACGGCCGAAAGGAAAAGCACACTTTCTCTGTCTGGGGCGGAAAAACTGTGAAGCTGGTTTTTGATGAAAAAGAACCTGAAACGGAGATAACGCCTGATGCACTGGAACCAGAACATGAGCGGGATATGGAAAGCGAGGGTCTTGATCCCCTGTACTTCTGGATAGGTCTGGGCGGCACAGTTGCCTTTGGCGGAGCATTTGGAGCCATGATTTTTGTAGTGGATGCCAAGTTTGACGAAATATACGATGATCCGGACGACGATGCGCTTAGAGATGACGCCAGGGTCCTGCAGGCAACGGGAATCACTTTTCTGGCACTGGCAGGCGCAGCAGCAGTTACAACGGGCATACTGGCCATATTCACTGATTTTGACACCGAGGCAGAGGCTTCATCATCTGATTTATCTATTGCTCCTTTTGCGTCTGATCAGACAGCCGGCGTAGGTTTAATGGGGAGGTTCTGATAATGTTAATACTATGTTCAAAAATATTATTACTGCTTTTACTTACTGCGACGGGTGCCTGCAATATGTTCAAGGACGTGGACTCAATACCTCGCGGAGACGGTGGGGATCTGCCCGGCGAGGATAGTGGAGTCGGCGATATGGACGCTGACACCGATACTGATACTGACTCTGATTCCGATACTGACACAGACACGGACACAGACTCAGATTCTGATACTGACACAGACACAGACTCAGATTCTGATAGCGACTCAGACACAGATTCAGACTCAGATACCGACACAGATACAGATGCAGATGCTGATGCAGACGCTGACATTGATACGGACGCAGATGCAGATGCGGACGCCGACGCAGATGCAGACGCTGACGCTGACTACATGTGGCATACGTTTTATGACCTGACTCAATCTTATGCAATTATTCATGATGCCAGTAATAATGTTTACATAACTGGAAGATGCTCAGAATACTGGAACGGCCCGGAAGGCCAAGGGCCTTTGAATACATACAATGGTGGTGATTATTATAATAACATTTTAATAATGAAATTAAGCAGCAATGGCAGCTATCTGTGGCACACATACCATGGTTCAGGTGCCAGTCATAATTATGCAAGGGCTATAAATGTGGACAATAGCAATAATATTTATATTGCCGGATATAGTCCTGCCTCATGGAAAGGACCTTCTGACGTTGAGCCCTTGAACCCGCATACCGGAGGCACCTCTAATAATGATATATTTATATTAAAATTAAATAGCAGCGGTATATATCAGTGGCATACATTTTACGGAAACAAAGGAAGCTCAAACAATTACCCGGATATTGGTCGCAGTGTGGTCGTCAACTCTGGAGGTAATGTATACATAGCTGGATACAGTGAATCTTCATGGCGGGGACCTTCTAATCAGGATCCACTTAATGCTCACAGCGGTGGAAACGATATTTTTATCCTGATGTTAAGCAGCAGCGGAGCCTATCAGTTTCATACTTTCTATGGTTCAGACAGCACTTCTTATAATGGTGATCTGGGTCAAGCCATAAGAATGGATACGGCGGGAGATATTTACATAACAGGTTACAGCAATGCAACCTGGAATGGCCCATCCGAACAGAATCCACTTCATGCGCACAGTGGCAATGACGACATTTTTATCCTGAAGCTCAGCGGCGGTGGCGTATATCAGTGGCACACATTCTATGGTTCAAGCAGCGATGATTACGCAGATGGAATCTCACTGGACACAAGTAGTAATGTATTTGTTACCGGTACCAGCGAGGCATTCTGGAGTGGATCAGGAGGTGAGGTTCCGCTTCATGCTCATAGCGGTTCAGAAGATATTTTTGCCCTCAAGCTTAACAGTAGCGGTGCATATCAGTGGCATACGTTCTATGGCTCAAGCGATGATGATTCAGGAGAGGACATTGTTGCGGATTCAAGCGGCAATGCATACGTGACAGGATACAGCGACGCCACGTGGAACGGACCCTCTGCAGAGAATCCGATATATGCGCATAATGGTGCCAATGATATTAGTATTCTGAAACTTAGCAGCATTGGTTCTTATCAATGGCACACATTCTACGGTTCGAGTGACGAAGATTATAGTTACAGTATTACCATGGACAACAATGCACATTTGTATATCACAGGCCGCAGTTATGCTGCCTGGGACGCAGGCCCGTCTGAGCGAGGGCCGCTGCATCCGTATACTGATGGAACAGATGTGTTCATCATGAAGCATGCAAATTAGCAGATATTAAGAATAAAACATAGAAGGAGGGCATGAGCATGAATTCAAAAATACAATCAACCCTGTTCACCCTGTGTCTTGCAGGGCTTTTGGCATTTGCCTGCGAGTATGAGGACGACGACAAGGACAACAACGGATTTCAGTTTAATGGAGACGGAGACAGCGATGCCGGAAGCGGGCCCAAGGATACAACCGGCCTTGGCGGGGATATCGAGGATGTAAAGGACTCGGCGCCTGACGTATGCCATACGTACTGTGAAAAGAAATACATGTGCGAATGGCAGGAAAAAGAAGGCCCCGAGGCCCAGAATGCAAAGGACTGGCATGAAGGCGCCTGCATCATGGAATGCGCCTACACTGTTGCAAAAGGCACATTCGCACTGGACCAAGATGCAGATTACATGGCGCAAATTTCCGGCGGCGATTTTCAGGACTACATGGAATGCATTATGAACAGCGGTCTTATGGTCTGCGAGGACATTACTTACGCCATTGACAGCGACCTGTTTGTTGAACAGGACCTGTGCGAGGAATACAACTCATGCCTCGAAGAGCTGGGACTTATTGGATACATCACTGTACAGTGGGACAGTGATACGGAAGTATGCGAAAACAATGGGGACTGGCATATACTGGGCATGTAGACATGGAATTTATACGCCGACACGCATGAAAAACATAATTTACAAGATGTTAATGGGTAGGGTTCAAAAAGTTGAACAATGCAATATCGATTGATAACGGGTCTGTCTGGAATTTTAATTTGTTTTTCACTGCAGAGCTGCAAGAGCCATGAAGAAGAGGGCATGGACGGAGGCCCTGCCGGAATCGATTCAGGCTTAATAGACAGCGACGGTGACGGCATCCCGGATAATGTAGAAGGCAATACAGACCGGGACGGAGACGGCGTGCCCAATTATCTGGACAGCGACTCGGACGGGGACGGTATCCCGGACAGGATTGAGGCAGGAGAGGATCCGACTCATCCCGGCGACACGAACGGTGACGGTGTTCCTGATTTTCTTGATGATGATTCTGACGGCGACGATATTCCGGACAGGCTGGAGGCGGGTGAAGACCCGGAAAATCCACGCGATACGGACGGAGACGGAATTCCCGATTACCTGGACAGCGATTCGGACAATGACGGCATTCCGGATAAGGAGGAGGGGACAGGCGACAGGGACGGAGACGGGATTCCTGATTATATGGACGATAAAGATGATTCAATAGATGCCGGTGTGGATGCGGATGCAGATGCAGACGTGGATGCGGATGCGGATGCAGACGTGGATGCGGATGCGGATGCGGATGCAGACGTGGATGCGGATGCGGATTCTGACGCAGATGCAGATGCAGATGCCGACGCGGATAGCGGTAGTGGTGCTGACGATGCGGGAACCGATGGTTCCGTAGATCAATGTATTGATGCAGGATTCTTGAGTCCTCGTATAATGTTCCTTGTCGATACTTCAGGGAGTATGGCCTGGGTACTGGACAGCGATATAGATTTATATGGTGATGGTTCGGATGATCCTTTCTGGAGGCATACGGCTCAGAATCGCAATTGCTGTCATGGCACGGACTACGACACCAACATGATTTATGATGACAGCAGGCTCTGGGTTGTCAAAGAGGCATTGTCATACATGATTAATACATATCCTGACATTGAATACGGTCTTGCAGAGTTTCCCCACTTATACAGAAATGATGGTGCAGGAAGTTGTCCTTATTCTGGTTATTGTCAAGGTGCAAAAGCATGTTATACGTCACCAGATTATTATTCTACCTGGGATAACGGAACTCGACATGACGACGCCTGCATAAAAATAGTAGCTGGCGGTGGCACTAACGATTATGAGTGGCTTAGAGTACCTCTTCCGGATGATCCGGTTCATCTCATAAGTTATAATCAAACAAGACTTCTTATGTGGATTGACCATACCGAGTACTGCCAGGATGCACAGTGCGGGATGAGCGAGCTCGATGCTGTTGATGCAGGTCAGCCATGGGATGATTGCTGGCATGGAAATGCACCTTATAATGACGGAGAAGGGTGTTACAGGGTTCCGGCGTATAATTCATATAATAACGTATATCCTTCAGCCGTTGATTATTTGAGAGAACGGGAATTGAGAGCAGATGGAGCCACACCGTTGACAAGCTCTATTCAGCGTACTGGTGATAATGTTTTGAACGTAAGAAGCAATGATGAGGACAGGAAATGTAGGCTGTATTATCTGGTTGTGATTACTGATGGCGAATCAACCGAACCCTACGATACTAATTACGTATCAAACCTTTACTCTGGCGGGGTTGATTCCTGGTTTATTTCGATCAGTCATATGCCGATTGCTAATTTGGATGCACTTGCTGTTGCGGGAGGACATCCTGACACCAATTTCAATGGTGCATGGAGAGCGGCTAGCTTAACAGAGCTAGAAGCAATAATGGACACAATAGCTACAAATGCTTTTGAAAAAAAATGTGACATGAAAAAATGATAATAAAAGAGTGCAGGTTTCCAGGAATAATACTTCTCACGCTTCTCGCCGGCTGCACGATTCGCGATATCGGTGGTGACGAGGCCGTATGCGATGAGGGAGATACAAGATCCTGCCGCTGTTTCGATGGCTCAACGGGAACTCAAAAGTGCCGTGATGACGGGATGGGGTGGGAGGAGTGCGTGTGCGAGTCGAATAAGATGGACGCAGGTGGAGACACGGATTCAGACAGTGACAGCGACAGTGACAGTGACAGCGATTCTGATAGCGATACTGATACCGATTCGGATACAGATACAGACACCGACACCGATTCAGACGCAGATGTTGACGCCGATGCAGACGCAGACGCAGACGCCGATGCTGACGTAGATGCTGACGCTGACGCGGATGCCGATTCAGATGCAGACGCTGATGCCGACGTAGATGCAGACGCAGATGTTGACGCCGATGCCGACGCAGATGTTGACACCGATGCCGACGCCGATGCCGACGCAGATGTTGACACCGATGCCGACGCCGATGCAGACGCAGATGCTGATGCTGACGTAGATGCCGACGCTGACGCCGACGCGGATGCCGATTCAGATGCAGACGCAGACGCCGATGCGGATGCCGACGCGGACGTAGATGCAGATGCTGATGTAGATGCTGACGCAGACGCAGACGCCGACGCTGATGCTGACGCCGATGCTGACGTAGATGCTGATGCTGACGCCGACGCCGATGCCGACGCAGACGCCGACGCCGACGCTGATGCTGACGTAGATGCGGATGCTGATGCCGACGCTGATGCGGATGCAGACGCTGACGCCGATGCCGGTCCTGATCATTTTTATGACTGGCACACATTCATGGGCTCAGACTTCAGGGACTACGCCGGAGGAATTACGACCGACAGCAGCGGCAATGTATATGTCACTGGACAAAGCGCTGCAGCATGGAACGGCCCGGGGGATGCCGGGCCTCTTAATCCTTTTTGCAGTGATACTGACCTGGTAATAATCAAGCTTGACAGCAACGGCAATTACCAGTGGCACACATTCTTTGGTTTTTCTTCCGGATATAAAATCGTATTTGACAGCGGCAGCATATATGTAACCGGAATAAGTTCTGCAGCATGGACAGGGCCGTCAGGCCAGAACCCGCTCAATGCCTACAGCGGCGGTGATGATATAATATTAATCAAACTGAACAGTAACGGTAATTACCAGTGGCACACATTCATGGGTTCCGGTTCAATTGATTGGCCATATGCAATGTCAATCGACAACGGCGGCAATATATATGTCGCTGGATTTAGTGAAGCAACCTGGACAGGGCCGTCAGGCCAGAACCCGCTTAATTCTTACAGCGGTGATTCTGACCTGGTAATAGTCAAGCTTGACAGCAGCGGTAATTACGAGTGGCACACGTTCATGGGTTCCGGCTCCAGTGATAATGGATATGGCGTTAAAACAGACAGTAACGATAATGTTTATGTTTCTGGAAACAGCCATGCAGAATGGAACGGCCCGGCAGATGCAGGCCCGCTTAATGCTTACAGCGGCGGCGGTGATATAATATTATTAAAGCTGGACAGTAACGGTAATTATCTCTGGCATACTTTCATGGGTGCTGTTTCCTCAGACTCAAATAATGGTCTCGTAATAGACAGCAACGACGGTATATATATAGCCGGCGATTGCTCTGACACCTGGAACGGACCGGGAGATGCCGGAGCGGTTAATGGACATTTCGGAGATACAGGTTCCGTGATAATCAAGGTCGACGGTGACGGTAATTACCAGTGGCACACATTCATGGGTTCAGGTTCGTACGCTGATATCCAGGGAATCGATAAAGACAACGGGGACAACATTTATGTTGCAGGAAGCAGCTACGGAACATGGAATGGACCGGGTGGTGAAGAACCACTGATGCCATATTCCGGTGGAGTTGACGTGTCCATAGTAAAGATTGACAGCAACGGCAATTACCAGTGGCATACATTCGCGGGTTCAAGTTCACTTGATTACGGGTTCGGCCCTGCAACCGACAGCAGCGGAAATATATATGTCACTGGATACAGCGAAGCAACATGGAACGGACCAGGTGATGCAGATCCGCTTAATGCTTATTCCGGCGAAACTGATATTCTGATAATGAAAATGGCCAGGTAGGTAGGACTCAGTGTCCATTGTCTTATGTACACCTCCCCTTAAAAGCCCGAATGCTTTCTGTATGAAAAACAGGCCGCGGCCTTGCGCTGAAAGCGGTCGATCCTGTCGCAGTCCTCGAAGTGGGGGCAGGCAGAG
>Ga0272442_10003210_pt1 | contig 23110 bp, 21 predicted proteins | sample SSMForm2O_FD_200262 | JGI IMG/M metagenome (GOLD analysis project Ga0272442, IMG submission 200262) | Marine sediment archaeal communities from Little Sippewissett salt marsh, Falmouth, MA, United States - SSM-Form-2O | ecosystem: Environmental > Aquatic > Marine > Wetlands > Sediment ...
TGTGAATCTGCGTTCATCTGTGGATAATAAAAAAAGAAGGTATCGATATCCCGGGGGAGAAACTGAAAGCTGCTGGTAAGAATAGGATCGGATCTTTTTTTTCCTTTTTGTGCCTCTTGCGCCTTTTCGCGGCAGATTTCTTTTCTTTCTCAGCCACGAAAAGGCACAAAATACGCAAAAAATTCCGGATCCCGAGGAGCCATTTTATATCCTCAGATTAAAAGGATTATCACCCTGTCTCTCCCCGTATCCAATCTGTGTGAATCTGCGTTCATCTGTGGATAATAAAAAAAGAAGGTATCGATATCCCGGGGGAGAAACTGAAAGCCGCCGGGAAGGCATGGAAACGGATATTATCTCTGCTTATCTGCATCTCATCGCGAGAGCATCCCTGAGCTGATCCTGTTCATCCTTGTCAAAAATTCTTTAACAAGGATATCCAGAATTTATCCCTATTTCCTTGAGATAATCGTCATTATTCAATTGTTTCATCGGCGGCTGGAAGCTCGATCCAGAAACGGCTCCCCCGGCCGGGCTCGGATTTAACCCCGACCCTGCCGTTCATCTTTTCGATCCCCTTTTTCACGGTGGCCAGGCCGATTCCCGTTCCGGGGTATTCGTCCACACCGTGAAGACGCTCGAAAAGGTGAAAAATCTTCCTCTGGTATTTTGGATCGATCCCGATCCCGTTGTCTTCCACGATTATCCGAAAAAGTCCGTCCCTTTCCTCCGCGAAAATCGTAATTTCAGGTTTTACACCGGGTTTCACGTACTTGATGCTGTTTGAGATAAGGTTGGAAAGGATCTGCTCCAACGTGAGGACGTGACCCGTCACGGATGGGAACTCTCCCTTTACCGTGATCGTGGCATCGGCCTCCCTGATCAGGGCCTCGAGGTGGGAGATGACATTCTGGACCACCTCCCGGAGATTGACGGTTTCCATCTCGATTTCAGCTCTGCTCATACGGCTGTATGACAGAAGATCGGTAACCAGTTTGTCCATGCGGCGGGCTTCGGCAAGGATGCGTTCCGCACTTTCCCGGCCCTCTCCGTTCTTTTTGTCAGTGAATCTTTCGAGAAGGGTCCGGGCCATGTTTTCCATCTTTTTCAGAGGGGCGCGGAGGTCGTGGGTAACCGAAAAGACAAACAGCTCGAGCTCCTCGTTCGCCTCCTCCAGCTCCCCGGTTCTCTCCCTCACCAGTTCTTCCAGCCTTCCACTGTATAACTCGACCTGGTGCATGTGTTCCTTGATGGTATTCACCATGATGTTGATGCTGTGTTCCAGGATCATGAGCTCGTTTCTGGTATCCACGGTGATCTCGTGATCGAGGTTTCCCCGGGCGATCGCGTCCACGTCCTTGACGATTTTCCGGATGGGGCGGGAAATCCTCCCGGCCGCATAGAAGGTGATCAGGATGCTTCCGATAATGGCCAGGGCGCTCACGGCGAAATGGGCCATCGCCTTTTTCCTGAGCTCGCGGTCAATCCTGCCCGGGTTCCAGGCCATCTCGACCACGCGTGTGGATTCCGTCAGGTACTGTTCCTTCCTGGCCCTCACATACAGATAGCTGATCCTGATTCGTTTCCCCCTGCCCGGGATCTCGATGCTTTTCTTTTCCCGGACCACATTCGCGATTATCTCCCGGATCTCAGGTTCCACCTCTTCCTCCGGATTCCCGATCAGGTGGCCGTGCATGTCGAAAACCCTCAGGCGGGACAGGTACGGATAATCCGCCACCAGCTCTTCCGCGATCTTGATGTAGTTCAAATCCTCCAGGAATTCCGCGAATTGGTCGGATACCAGTCCCACTTCCAGGATGTAACGATGATCGGGGGTGGGCATGTACGCGAATTTCCGCAGCTTCCCGGTTCGGATTTCCGGCGATATCCTCTGGGTGGAATAGGAGCTTTTCTCCCTGATCTCGTCGAGGTATTCCGCGAACTCGGGATAGGTGTTGAAATCCAGTCCGATGTCGGTTTTATAGGTGCTGAACTCGACCTCGTTGTTTTCGTCGATGATATAGAGGTCCATGCCCCCGCCGATTTTTTCCTGCAGGGCCTCGAGGTCGATTTTATCCGGGTTCCCTCCCGCTTGATCATATTCGGATAGAAAAATCTCAAGGGCCTCCTTCATCCGGTCGTCCAGTGTTTCGCTGTATATGGTGTAGGCGCTTTCCGCCATGCGGATGGCATGGAGAATGGTTTTCTGCACCTGTTCCTGGTTGTGGATGAACCCGGCTTCCATCTCGCTTTTGAATCGCATGTAATCGATCACCGAAACCGCGAGGAGAATCGGGATGATGATCAAAAGGATACGGATCGTGAGGTTATATTTGAGTGGTGTGAATCCCTTGAATCGTTTCTGGAGATCTTTCATAAATCAGGTCCCGGCTGAAGGGCAAAAAAATAGCACTTTTCCTCGAAAAGTGATACTCTTGAAAAAAGCGAAACCCTCCTAACACTCCTCTATGAGAAACGTCAAGAAAGGAAAAGGGGATTTGAACTCTTCTTTTCTATTGATTTGATTCCCTGTTCATGTGAGAAATACAGGCTGTTGGGATCAATGTACCGGATCTTCCCTCAGGGAGTGGATGAATGGTCACCCTCGAATTTCTGAAAACCCATGCCCTGTTCGGGGGGCTGGATCAATCAGAACTGGAAATGGTGCGTTCCCTCCTCAAAGAGGAAACCTTCCAAAAGGGCGATATTATCATCCGGGAAGGGGATCTGGGAGACCGCCTGTATTTCATCCACAGGGGCTCGGTGGAAATTCTCAAAAAGGTCGTCTCGCAAAAAAAAGACGTCCAGGAACGACTTGCAGTTCTGGAATCCGGCGATACCTTCGGGGAGATGGAGCTGATCGATGTCCAGCACCGTGCCGCAACCGTCAGGGCACTCGAAGATACCGAGACCCTGACCCTGTCCAACCGCGACCTGTACCGGATCGAGAAGGAAAACCTCAAAACCTTCACGATTATCATCATGAATCTGGCACGGGAGATCAGCAGGAGACTCAGGCGGATGGATGCGGAGGTGGCCAGCTCGCTGTTCAGGAATGATCATGCTTCCGGAGGTGGGATATAAGGCGGCGGGAGGGCGCAACCAAAACGGTAAGCGGTGAGCGGCTGGCGGTAAGCACTAATCTTAAGAAAGATACATTTGATTTAGGAACAAGGATTAACGATTTGTGATATGCGAACGAAAAATACAAATACTTCGAAAATCGTACATCGTTGATCTTTGTTCGTAAATCAATTCAGCCTTTCATCACAAAACGCACACATGTCTAAACCAATGGCTCTAATCCCGGGAAGGGTCCGTTTTTTCAATATTAGTCAAGAGTCGAAGCGCTTCTGCATTATCCGGGTCGATCTTTAATACCTGGTTCCAGATCTTTTTCGCCGCCTCGGGGTTGTTCATCTCCAGGGCGGTTTTTCCATACCAGAGGAGAGCCCCGGTGTTCCGGGGATCGATCCTGTGGGCGTTTTTGAAACACTTGGCCGCCCCGACCAGCTTGTCTTCCGCCTCCCTGTGCATTTTGTACCATTCGAACAAGTATCTCCCCAGGGCCATGTGGACGCGGATATCCCGGGGATTCTTTTTCTGGTATTCATACAGGATCTCGAACGCCTCGTTTGGCTTTCGAAACTGGTCGTAAATCTGGTGGAGGGCGAAATAGATCTCAAAGGGTGGCGAGGGCACTTCCCTGATTGCCGTTTCCAGGAGGGCCGCGGCCTTTTCCGGAAACTTGGCCTCCGCCTCGAGTGCGGCCAGGTAAAGGTAGGGATGAACCAGCCTCGGATTCAGGGACAGGGCCTCCTCCAGATCGGCCCGGGCTGCTGCCATCTCTCCTCTTTTTGAATACGCCATTCCCCGGTTGGTCAGTATCCCGGCCCGCTCGATCCCCGTTTTTTGACCGAGGGCCCTTGTGAAGGTTTCTATTGCCTCCTGGTATCGTCCCTCCAGGAACAGCCGGTTCCCCCGTTCCAGTAGGGCGGAGGGATTATCCGGATTCAGCTCCATGGCCTTTTGGAAAAACCCTTTTGCCGGCTTCTCCTTTCCCAGTTCCAGGTAAAGCGAGCCGATCGTGGAATAGTTTTCCCCTGCGGGATCCGAGCCCCTTTTCCCGGCTTCGGCCAGGATCATTTCCGCCTCCTTATCCCGCTTTCCGTCGATCAGAAGCCGGACAAGGTTGTGGTAGGATTCGTAAAATCGATCATCCAGCTCCAGGGCTTTTCGAAAACTCTTCTCGGCCGGGGCAACCGCTCCAGCCATGTAATGACTCTTACCCAGCCTGTTCCAGACCTCCGGCGATTCGGAATGAATGCGGCTCTCCGCAGTCCACAGGGATCTCTCGTCACGCCACTGGATTGTTCGGCGGTACGAGGTCAGGGAAAAAGAAAAAATCAGGCAGAAAAAGAGAATGAGAGTGTATGTCGAATACTCCAGCAGCAATGTAACCGCACCACCCAGGGCCAGGCAAAATCCCACCGAGGCGAGATAGACGTCCTGTTCCGGGAATGCCCGGGAGGGGGGAAAGGCCAGTACGGAGATAAGTCCCAGAAGGAAAAAAAGGCACCCGAACCGGATCGCAGGTCGGTTTTTCAGAAAGAATGCGGGAACCAGAAACAGGAGGGGGAGAACCGATAGAATCCCTCCCGGAATCAAGGGGCGATCCAGCTCGTGAAGAGCGGACGGGCTCCAGGGAATGAGGGAAAACACGGTGTATCTTCCCGGGATCAAGAGAGGATTCAGGCTCCCTTCCCCTTTTCCTCCCGAAAGAAAAGGAATGGAACCGGTTACGGAAAAACGAAATCCCAGGTATCCGATGAGAATCGCCAGGAGCGGGACATATACCCTCAGGGCCTTCTTCTTCAAAAGTGCGGGATCTCTATTCCTGTCACGGCTTGTGAAAACGTCGTAAACGAGGAGAACAAAGGGGAAAATCCATGCGGTTTCGTGGGATAAGACGGCGAGCAGGAAAAAAAGGGGAACCAGGATCAAGTGCAGGGAAATGGGCAACTTCTCTAGAAGCGAGGGGAAATCTCCTGGGGAGCGAGGTCCCTTCGGGACGTTTTTCCCCTTTACAGGTTCACCCGATTCCTCACCCAGGAGAAAAACCAGGAACGCGGCCAGGAAAAAAACGGTCCCGAGAACCAGGGAACGACCCGAGATCCACGCGATATTCTCCGTGTGAACCGGGTGAGACGCGAAAAACAGGGAGGCCAGAAAGGCCGGCATGAAATATCTGCGGGTAAGAAACCGGCACACGAAAAAAAACAGCACGCAGGCAAAAACATGCAGTAAAAGGTTCGTGACATGATACCCGGTGGGATCGTTCTTCCAGAGAAAACCCTCGATGTAAAAGGACAGGGACGTCACGGGGCGGGATGCAATCACACCCGGTTCGAGGGATGGGCGCTCCCCGGTGAAAAAAGAGGAGAATGATCGAATCCCTGCTTCTGTTTCACTCCATCCGATGTATTCGGAGTCGCTGAGCACGAACGATCCCCGGACGGCGGGAAGGTGGGGGAGTCCGGCCGCAACTATGACTGCCAGGCACGCTAAAACCGGCGAAAGACGCCACTTGATCGTACGGGTCATGAAAAAAGGCCCTTTCTCTTTAACTGGAGAGAATGGTTTGAAAAGAGGCTTGTCCTTTGCAAGGGAAATTTTTGCCTAACGGAGAAAGGCGAGAAGATCCTGTTCCAATCGAATCGAAGAACTCCGCTTGATCACGTTCCCCTGCGAATCCGTAATTATCAGGGTGGGCACCATGAACACACTGTACTGGGAAAAGAGGTTGTTATTGGCTCCCGGTTGAATCATTTGCAGCTGGTAGGATTGGAGGGCCGTCTTGACCCGGGGAGAGGCAAGTACCTGGTTCAGCTTGGCACAGTTGGGAACGCCCGGGTTGGTGAAGCAGAGCAGCTTTTTCGATTGTCCGGCGGTTGACGGGGAGCTGGCCGGGGACATCCGGCTCGAGCTGGTCCCGGGCAGCTGGAACGGATTATTCGGAGCGAATGCCGCAGGACTCGAGGGCCCCGGCTGGATGGAGGCGCCGGCTCGAATAGGAGTCACGTGTGTCGCTTGAACGGATTTCCGGGGACTGAGTTTAAAAGGTGAGTTATCGAGTGATGAACCCGGTTTCGCCAGGGGCGAGGACATGAGCTGGGTATAGATGTAAATCTCGGTGATCCGGACGGCCCAGTCGTCCTGTTTCTTATTCGCCCCGACACCCAGCTGCGGGTCCGTTACCTCGATGCCCAGGTATCGCACCTTTGTATTGGGAAGTAAAATCTCGTTTTTTTTCTGGGTATTATCGAAGATATCCTGGATGAGGGCCCAGGGACCCTGCATGGATGTTGCACTCCCGAATAACTTGTAATCCTCCGTGAGAACGTGCCGGTTCACGGATTCATCCCCCTCATGTACCACGACGATCCGCGAGATGGGATACACGGCCCCGAGATCCATGATCACCCAGTGGGTCTGCGGGACAACGTATCCGGCGTGAAAACAACACCATTTATGATCCTGGTCCTCCATGTTATCCCAGAGGTGAGTGGCCGAGGTGGTGCTGTTTCTCCCGGGACCGCAGGACTTGTAATCAACTGGAATAATCCGCTTCTCCTCGCCGTTTCCCATAAGAGGAAAAAATGACAGAAACATTGCCAGGATGATGATCCAGCGGCGAAATCGAACATCTTTCATAGTAACCACTCCTTTTGGAAAAACCATTTAGATACATGTCGCTTTCAGGCGGTTCAAGTCAACCCTTTTCCTGATATTCACCCTTGAAATCCGAAGATCACAAGACGTATTATCAAAGACATGATAATGAAACTCCTCCTTCTTTTTATCGTTCTCCCGATTGTGGAGATGTGGCTCATCTTCAAACTGGCAAGCCTGACATCCTGGGGGTTTACCTTCCTCGTGGTGATCGTTACCGGGGTGATCGGAACCACCATGGCCAGGCGCCAGGGATGGAAGATCAGCAGGCGGATCCGCAAAGCGTTGAACCGGGGAGAACTCCCGGCGGATGCCCTTCTGGATGGTCTCCTCCTTCTCGTCGGTGGCCTTCTTCTCATCACACCCGGTCTCCTCACGGATTGTGCCGGATTCCTCCTCCTGATTCCGTTCACAAGAACCCTCATCAGCAATCACATCCGGGAAATACTGAAAAAATCGATCCAACAGGGAACCACGCATTTCACATACCAGAGCTCGCACATGCCCCCCCGTGAGGATGATGTGATCGATGTGGAATGGGAGGAGGAGGAAGATTCCCCCCCGGATCGCCCCTCCCTGCCTCGCTGAGGTTCCCTTCTCATCTTTTTATTGACGCGCACCATTGCAAAAACATAAGTATCTCTAAATATTTGGATAAGTTTCATGATTCGAATTATTGAAACAAAATTCATCGCGCCCTCCGTGAAGTGGTTCCGACTCGAAGCCCCCGAGATCTCTCGAAAGGCACGGGCAGGGCAATTCGTGATCGTCCGCTCCCACGAAACAGCGGAACGCATCCCCCTCACCATTGCCGATTTCAACGGCGACGACTGGATCGAACTCGTGGTCCAGGAGGTGGGGGAGAGCACCCGCCGTATCAATCTCCTGGAAAAGGGAGAGGCCTTCCTGAACGTGGCCGGACCACTCGGAAATCCCTCCGAAATCGATCGGTTCGGAACCGTGATTTGCGTGGGGGGAGGAATCGGCATCGCACCCGTCTATCCCATCGCCAGGGCACTCGAAAAGGCGGGCAACCGGATCATCGCCATACTGGGCGCCAGAAACAAAGAACTCCTCTTCTGGGAAGACAGGTTCAAAAGCATATGTGATGAAATTACAATCACCACGGATGACGGTTCCGAAGGACGAAAGGGCGTGGTGACGGAACCTCTGAAGGAACTCCTGGAGGGGGAGCGGGAAATCAACCGCGTGGTGGCCGTCGGGCCCGCCGTGATGATGAAATTCGTGGCCATGACCACAAAGCCCTTCCGCGTGAAAACCATCGTCAGTCTGAACTCCATCATGCTCGATGGAACGGGCATGTGCGGAGGCTGTCGCGTCGGCGTCAAGGGGGAGTCCCGGTTCGCGTGTGTGGACGGCCCGGAATTCGATGCCCACCAGGTTGACTTCGATCTCCTCATGGCCAGGCTTTCCTCCTATCACGAGGAAGAACACGAATGCCAGTTACGCGGGAGCGGCTAACACGTTGAAGAAACGACCTCCCAGGCAGGAAATGCCGAAACAGGAACCCGGAGTCCGGGCACACAATTTCAACGAGGTGGCCCTCGGTTACTCCGAAGAGCAGGCTGAGATCGAGGCGGATCGCTGCCTCCAGTGTAAAAATAAACCCTGCGTGGCCGGTTGCCCGGTCGAGATCGACATTCCCGCCTTTATCCTCAAAATAAAAGATCGCGACTTCGAAGGGGCGGCCCGCATCCTGAAAGACAAAAACGCCCTTCCGGCAGTGTGCGGCCGCGTCTGTCCCCAGGAGGATCAATGCGAAAAAACCTGCGTACTCGCAAAAACGGGCCAGCCCGTGGCCATCGGCCGACTCGAACGTTTCGCGGCCGACTGGGAGGCGGCACATCTCGAACATCCGGAACAGGAAAAGGCCGCATCAGAAAAGGAAGCCTGTGAACTCCAGCAAAACAGCAATGCCTCCCCCGGAAGCGTCGCCGTGGTCGGATCCGGTCCCTCCGGCCTGACCCTCGCCGGGGACCTGGCCCGGATGTGCTATCGCGTCGTCATCTTCGAGGCCTTTCATAAACCGGGCGGCGTCCTCGTGTATGGCATCCCCGAGTTCCGCCTGCCCAAGGCCATCGTGGCCCGCGAAATCGATTATGTAAAATCCCTGGGTGTCGAGATCAGAACCGACCAGGTGATCGGCAGGATTAAAACCGTCGATGAACTCATCGAGGACGGCTTCGACGCTGTTTACATCGCCACCGGGGCCGGCCTTCCGCGGTTTATGAACATACCGGGCGAAAATCTGAACGGCGTTTATTCCGCCAACGAGTACCTGACTCGCTCGAACCTGATGAAGGCCTACCTCTTCCCGGAATATAAAACGCCGATCAAGCTGGGGCGTCAGGTGGCCGTGGTCGGAGGGGGAAACGTTGCCATGGACTCGGCTCGAACGGCCCTCCGCCTCGGTGCCGAAAACGTGCACATCATCTATCGCCGCTCCCGCGTCGAGATGCCCGCCAGGATCGAGGAAATCGAGAACGCTGAAGAAGAGGGCATCCAATTTCACCTTTTGACCAATCCGGTGCGCATCATCGGGGAAGAAAAGGAAAATCAAAAAGGCCGGTGGGTCAGGGAAATCGAATGCATCAGAATGGAACTCGGGGAGCCGGATGAATCCGGCCGTCGTCGCCCCATCCCCATTCCCGGTTCAGAATTCAGAATTCCCATGGACATCGTGATCATGGCCATCGGCACCGGAGCCAATCCTCTCATTGCCTCCACCACCAAAGATCTGGAGATCAACCGCTGGGGATACATTGTAACGGATCCGGAAACCGGCGCGACCTCGAAACCCGGTGTATATGCCGGCGGCGATATCGTAACCGGCGCCGCCACCGTGATCGAGGCCATGGGTGCCGGCCGCCGTGCGGCTCGCGCCATACATGAATATATTTCCGGTAAAAACAGGGAAAGTGACTGATCATTCGACATGAATTTGATTCATCGTTGCCCCTGTTTTTCGGATTCGAAATTTTCCGTTGCATTTGAATAAACGGGGGGCTATGATCTCTTTAATTTAGCTCAACAGCCGGACCGGCTTGAAATATTACATTCCCGATAAAGGAGGATTGATATGAAACAAAAACCCCAGAAGGTCAGCGTGATTCTTCTCTGGAACAAGGACGTTCCTTATACGCAGGCTGACTTCACCAGAACCCTGAAAAGCATCGACAAGCAGTTTTACCCTGCAAAAGAAATCATCGTAGTGGACGGCACCGGCAGGAAAGCCAAAAAATCTTACATCGGAAGAAGCAAGGCTCTGGCGAAAAGCGTAAGGGTCGTCGCCGGGACGTTCAAGAATCGCGCGGCAGCCTTTAATGCCGGGATTAAAAAGGCACGGGGAGAACATATCGTCCTGGTGGATTCCCTCGAAAATGCCGTTATCTTTCGCAGGAGCGCACTGGATACCTTTGTTCTCGCCGCCGAAAGAAATCCGAAAGCAGGTATGATCTTCGCCGACTATGAACGCATCGCCCCTGACGGCTCCACCTCCGAAGTGCATCTCCTCCCTTATCACAAGGGTCGTCTTCGCGATGCCGTGGATTTCGGAAAGGTCCTCTTTTTCCCCGGCGCCGCCATGAAAAAAATCAAGGGACTGAAGGAAAAATACGATGCGGCCGATCTGTACGACCTGCGACTCCGGGCGTCGGAAAAAGGCGAACTCGTCGGCATCGCCAATCGTTTTAACGGCTCCCTTTACAGCGTGAAAGAACAGGCTGGAGAGTTCGATGTCTTCTATTACCTCAAGGCCGGGAAAAACGTCCAGCTCGAGCTGGAAAAGGCCTGCACCGAACACCTCAAACGCATCAACGCCTATCTCGCCCCGGGCCAGAACTACCGCCCCGTGAAATACACCCCCGCGGAAAAAAGAAAATTCAAATGCCTTTTTACCGTGGTGATCCCCGTGTTTAATCGTCCCGAATTCATCGCGGATGCCATTCAGTCCGTCCAGGCCCAGACCCTCGGTAAAAAGGTCGAGGTTATCGTGGTCTGTAACGGCGGTCCCGAGGATCCCACCTGCGATGCCGTCAGGGATTTCATGAAGGGCGGAAAAAAGTACGACGCGAATAAACCCGCGGTCGATCTTATCGTCACCGATATCAACAATATCGGCCTCTGCCTCGATCTCGGACTCAAAAAGGCCAGGGGCAAGTATTATCTCCAGCTCGACTCCGACGATCAACTCACACCCGACGCCGCGGAAAAAATCCTCGAAGTTTACGAGAATGACCCCACCGTCGGCATGGTCATCGGATCCTACGAGGTGTGGGAGAAAAAGGCAAGATCCGGCAAACTGGTCCGCAGGGAGGATATCCCCGTGGTGACTCATGGAGAATGGACGGAGAAAAACGGACGCAACAACCTCCTCCGCATCAACGGCGCCGGAGCTCCCCGATCCGCCCATATCAAGGTCATCGAGGATGTCGGATGGTTCGGTTGCAACGATGAACCCTACTGCAGGAATTACGGCGAGGACTATGACCTCGTCGCACGCATTACCGAGAAATACCGCATGGGACGGGTGTGGGATCCCGTCTACAAGGTGGTGCGTCACGCCGGGGGAACGGATCACGCCATCGATCAGGGCACCATCGACCGGAACGACAACGCCAAGGATCACATGCGGTTCAAGGCCGTGGATCGCCGCCAGGCCATTAACGCCAAAAAGAAATAATCCGTACCGGAGTATGCTAGTTTGGATTCATGCCGGAGAGACCTGGCGTCTCTCCGGCTTTTCTTTATTGACTTTCCACTTTCCTCCTTTTCCTATATACTCATAAATCCAGGGGGAGGAAAAAAATGAAACGGTTTTGTAAATCGATTCTCGCCGGAGTTTTTGTCCTGATCCTGCCGGGGCTCCTTATGGCCAAAATGGAAGCCTCCGTGGTTCACGATCCGCCGCCGCCCTTCGAACCGGATCCTGCCAACCAGTATCCCTTTCCAACTACCAATGCCGTTCCCAGCGGCGATTCATGGATGAAACTTCCCCCGGTGGATTATACCCCGCCCCCTTACGCTCGATGCCTCAAGGGACTTCGCGTCTGCCTCGATCCCGGGCACGGCGGCTACCAGCACCTGAAAGGCTTCAAATCCACCAAGTCGGGTTACCGCGAAGCCGTTATGAACCTGACCGTGGCCCGCCACCTTCGCGATTTCCTGACCCGCTCCGGCGCCACCGTGGTTCTGACCCGCGACGGGGACTGGGATCTGAAAAAGCCGTATGGTGAGGCGCTGCGCGCCCGCCCCAAAGTGGCGGAACTCAACAAATGCGATTTCTTTATCTCCATGCATCATAACGCCCACTCCAGGGAATCAGCCAATTACACCGCCGCATTTTATCATGCCTTCCCCGGCTATTCCTATTCCAATATCGACCTGGGACGCTATATCATCGATGAAATCGAATACTGGCTCCGGCTCCCCGAGTTTGCCAATAAAGGACTCTACTCGGATTACCTGATCTATGATGGCGACGGTTTTGCCGTTCTCCGGAATGCCAGGGTCCCCGCCATTTTGATCGAGGCCTCCTTCTTTTCCAATCCTGACGAGGAAAAGAAATTGCGGGATCCCGAATACCTGAAACGCGAGGCCTGGGCCTATTATCTCGGGATCGTAAAGTATGTCCGGAATGGAATGCCTGAAGCCCAGCTCGTTTCTCCCGCTGACGGTATTCTGAAAGGCAACGATCACAGGATCCAGATCAAGCTGAATGACGGTTGTCCGGAGGGGTGGGGCTCCAAGAGTAAACCCCGCATTGTCAGGTTTTCCATCAACCTCGAGATCAACGATACGGATGTGCCGTTCGAATACGATGAAAAAACCGGCATCCTGACCTACACCCCTCCACAGCCTTTGCCTCCGGGGGCATACAACCTTTTGGTGCGATACGTGAACATGCACAAGAACTCGAACATTCCCGGGAACTTCCAGCTCACCATCCAACCGTAAAGGGGAGATGCCTGCAGCTTGCAGCTTTCCGTCTTCGTTCCTCGTAAACTCGGAAATGCGCCGCGACAGGGGCGGCTGGCGGGGTTGTTGGCTTTTCCAGTACTTGGATAACATCTCGGCTTCAAGGTATGAGTAAAAAACCATATAGGTTATATCCAGCCTCTCATTCAATCGTTTTGACTTTCCCTTGACTTTTCCCACCTTTTTTTCTGTTCTTTAGATTTATAGGATAAAAACGAATATTCCCGATTCAGGAAAGGAGGTGATTTTTGCATGCTCAACCACGTCTTTATTATCCTGATCGTACTCGGCATCGTCGTGGGTGGGATTACGGCCATCGGCGACGCCTCAGAGGCCGATACCCTCGATGCCCGCATGGAGGCGCTCAAAACCAAGGGACAACACATCACAAACTTTATCATCGATATGGCCAATACTTCGGTGGATATCTGCATCGGGTATATCGGGCTCATGGCGCTCTGGCTCGGTATTATGAAAATCGCCGATGAATCCGGACTTGTCAGCTCCATGGTTCGACTTTTAAGGCCCATCATGATCCGGCTCTTTCCCAGGGTCCCGGCGGATCATCCCGCCATGGGAGCCATGCTTATGAATATCTCCGCAAATATGCTCGGTCTCGATAACGCAGCCACACCACTCGGGCTGAAAGCCATGAAGGAGCTGCAAACCCTCAACGCCGAAAAGCAGACCGCCTCCAACGCCATGATCATGTTCATGGCCATCAACACCTCGAGTGTTACACTGGTTCCCTTCGGGGTCATGGTGTGGAGGACCACCACCGGTTCGGCCAATCCCCAGATCATCATGGGTCCCGCCACGCTCGCCACGATCTGTTCCACCATCGGAGGAATAACCGCCGCATTCCTCTTCGCAAAATTTTCCACACCAACGAAAGATTTCTGTGAGGAATACATGGCGGGGAAGGATCTTTCCACCCTGGAACCAGTCGAGCCGGAGGCGGAAGACAGCTAAACATTTGTAATGAGGAGACAAAGAATGAAATGCTCCATTAAAACCCAATTCATGATATTTGCGCTTGTTTTAATGATCCTTGCCCTCTCTGTTTCCCTGGCCATGGCCGGGGGGGACGGCGAGGAAAAGACCTTTAAACCGGTCGGTTTCGCGGGCATGATCATCAACATCATCGATATCTTCTCCCAGTGGTGCATTCCCCTGATCATATTCGGCATTGTCGGTTATGCCTATGCCGTGAAAAAAGTCAAGGTGTATGAGGTCTTCGTGGAGGGCGCCAAGGAGGGATTCCATGTGGCCGTGAAGATCATCCCCTACCTGATCGCCATCCTCTTCACCATCGGCATCTTTCGTGCCGGGGGGGCGGAAGCACTCTTCACCCGACTTGTTGCACCGGTCACCAACGCCCTCGGGATCCCTCCCTCGATCCTCCCTCTTTGTTTTATCCGTCCCCTGACCGGGGGGGGCGCCAGGGCCGTGATGATCGATATCTTCAAACAGTACGGACCCGACAGCATGGACGGCCTGATTGCCTCCTGTATTCAGGGGAGTACGGAGACCACCTTTTACGTGATCGCGGTATACCTGGGATCCATCGGGGTGAGAAAAACCCGTTATGCGGTGGGGGCCTGCCTGATCGGAGACGTGTGCGGGATGATCGCAAGCATTATCATCTGCAAAATCTGGCCCTGGCCGTTTTAAAAAAAAGAAGCGGGCCCTCGGCAAAGAGCCCGCCTCTTTCGGAAAGTGGTGCGTCAAAAAGACGCTATCGTTATGACCGGACTAGGGTTCTCCCTCTTCAAAAAAACGGTTTCTTTGAGAGGTGGGAACATCACCCTGGTCCCGGTTTAAAATCCAGACTCCTCGTACAGATCTTCGGGGTCGTACAGGATCCTGCCGCAATTCTGACACTGAAATAACTGGCTGGCGATTTCATTCATGCCGGAATTCGGCTGGCGGATGTAGCACCCCCCGCAAATGCTCCTTGTCACTGGCACAACAGCGCTTTTTCCATAGCGTTCTTCAAGAATCTGGTATCGTTTCAAAAGTTCCAGCGATAACTCTTCCCTGCAGCGGGTTTTCTCGATTTCCGTACGGGGTGAGTGCGCATTGTCCCCGTGGGTCAACTCGTGAAGTCTCACCAATGCTGACAGTGTATGTAGCAACACTTATTCAACCACCTTTCGTTCTACTAAGACATGTATAAAGCAATTTTTGTGCCTTAAATCTGAAAAGGTGGTTTTCCTCCTGGCAGTGATATAACTGTCCCTATCTCAATCATGTTAATACTAATCTCTTTATTCGCTTCCTGTCAAAGAAAAAATCGGAGTGAACAATTTTTCACACCACTAAACAGAAATTGGTGGGTTGGCCGGCTCTAAATGGCTCGAAACGCCCCCATGCGTTGAAACTTGCCGGGGCGGATTTATAACTCATCCGCAAAACGCATGGCATGGCGTTTGAAAACCCTCTTGAAAATGATGTACAGAAGGCAGGAGAGAAGAAAGGTGTAAAGGAGATAATAAAGCAGGCAGGCATCCGGCATCTCCGGCGGCTCCAGAAGGGGATGAAACAACAGACGGCGGTATGCCGCAATGATCGGCGTCAGGGGATTTAATATGTAAATGTAATAAATCCAGGAGGGAAGACGACCCGAACTCTCGATCTGCTGCTCCGCCAGCCAGAAGGGATAGATGATCGGGGTGGCGTAAAACCATCCGCTGAGAATGATCTCCAGGATCGATCCCACGTCCCGGTAAAAAACGTAAAGCGAAGATAGAAAAAGCGAAAACGTGATCATCAGAAACGTCTGAACCAGGATCACCACGGGCAAAAGAAAAATATATGGCGTGAAGGGCGCCCTGTAAAAAACCATGAAAACAAAAAGAACCAGGAGGGCCAGCACGTAATTCACCAGATTCGCCAGAATCGAGGAAACCGGGAAAACCGCCGCATTCAACTTCACCTTCTTCACCAGGTTGGCATTGACATACACAGAGTACATCGACTCGATCAGACCACCGGAAAAAAAAGTCCATGCCAGTACACCCGTAAGAAGGTGCAGGGCAAATGGAAAACCCGGGTTCCTGATCTTGAACTGGGGCAGACGGATCACCGTGGTGAATACGAACCACAGAATCAGCATCAGAAGCAGAGGCTTGGCAAACGACCAGAAAAAACCGAGCACGGACGACTTGTAACGCGTCTTCAGATCACGCTTCACCAGGTTCCAGACCAACTCCCGCGATTGCCACATCTCCGCGATCATCTTTTCTCGTTTCCCTCTCTTATCGGTCTTTTCACTGATGACATCTTCAGCTGAAGGCGGAGATCATCGCTTGATCTCCATCTTCCCCACACGGATATAGTGAACCAGCTGGCGACGGGCCGGACACGTGAATGCGCAACTCCCGCATTCCATGCAGTCCATGATGCCCAGCTTGACAAGGTCTTCGTATTCCCGGCTCTCCACACGGGAGGCCAGGGCCGTGGGATTCAACCCCATGGGGCATACCTCCACGCACTTCCCGCATCGCAGGCAGGGACGATGATCGAGCGTCACCACGTCGCCGGCACGGATGCACACAATCCCCGAGGTCCCCTTGACAACCGGAACATCCAGGTATTTCTGGGCCTTTCCCATCATCGGACCCCCCATGATCACCTTGTTCCCGTTCCGGTTGTCATATCCGCATAGATCCAGGAGCTCCCGGAAGGAGGCGCCCAGTCGAACCATCAGGTTGGCGGGACGGGATACCGCGGACCCCGTGACGGTCACAACCCGCTCGATGAGGGGTTTCGAGAGCGTCACAGCGTCATATACGGCCACGGCCGTTCCCACGTTCTGAACAACACATCCCACCTCCATGGGGAGCTTGCCGCTGGGGACCTCGCGACCCGTGATCGCGTTGATGAGCTGTTTTTCGCCCCCCTCCGGATACCGGGTACGGCATACCGCCACACGGATGTCCGGGTCCTCCCCGCATTCCTTTTGCAAAAGCTCGATGGCGTCCGGCTTGTTTGCCTCGATGGCGAGAAAGGTCTGCTTTACTTCGAGAATGGCCCGGATGATTCGTATCCCGGCAAGAAGCGACTTGGGGCGCTCGAGCATGAGCCGGTGATCCGATGTCAGAAACGGCTCGCATTCGGCCCCGTTGATAATCAGGGTATCGATTGTCTTATCCGGGGGAGGGGAGAGCTTGATATGGGTGGGAAAGGCGGCTCCCCCGAGTCCCACGATTCCCGCATTGCGGATCCTGTTCTTGAAATCCCCCAGTTGAGAAAAATCCGGATCAAGGGGAGCGTCCTGATCCAGCAGATCACCATTTACGCCCTCGATCCATTCATCGGTTCCATCCCCCTCGATCATAATGGATTTGACCCGGGGACCCAGGGGATGGTTCAGGTGTTCAATCTTCGTGACTTTGCCCGTGATACTGGCGTGAATCGGCGCCGAAACCGCCTTGTCGGAATCCGCGATGAGCTGGCCGGTTTTGACCACGTCTCCCTTTTTCACGACCGGCTCGCACGGGGCGCCCAGATGCTGGCTCAAAGGGAGTATTACCTTGCTGGGGATCTGCATCCGTGAAATGGGAGAACCGGAAGAATGCTCCTTCTCCTCCGGGGGGTGAATCCCGCCCATGTTGAAAGTTTTCATCGATTCCCTTTCCTTTTGGATCCTGATAATCTGTTTTAATGGGGAAATTACAAGCGGCTTGTCAATCGGATTTGCCTCCATATCCCCTGAAAAATGATGGGATGCACAATATTTCTATTGACAGCTCCACGATATATTACTATTACTATCATTATACTATTGTATTGGATGAGTTCATTTCCCGGAGAATTTTTCATGAAGATATCCACAAGGGGACGATACGGAACGAGGTTGATGCTCGAACTGGCAAGACATTTTGGAGAAGGCCCGATCTTTCTTAAAGAGATTGCCGGGAGTCTGGGAATTTCGGAAAAATACCTTGGGCAACTGGTGATCCCCATGAAAAACGCCGGGTTAATCAGCTCCGTTCGGGGAGCTCATGGAGGGTACAGCATAGCCCGTCCTCCCTCGAATATCACCCTGCGGGAGATCGTGGAAGTGGCGGAGGGGCCTCTCTCCCTCGTGGAATGCGTCAGCAATCCCGGTGTCTGTCCCAAATCCCAGGATTGCGTTCATCGCAGTGTGTGGAAGAAAGTGGCCCAGTGCATGGAAGGCACCCTCGCGTCGATTACGCTTCAGGACATGCTGGAAATGAAGAAAGAGTCGCCTGAGGCGCTCTTTTATTATATTTGATCGGGAGGTACAAGATGGCCCGTATTGCGGACAACATTCTGGAGCTGGTGGGAAACACCCCACTGGTTCGGATCAATAAAATAGCGGCGGATTTGCCGGGTCAGGTGGTCGCCAAGCTGGAATCCTTTAATCCCGTCTCGTGCGTGAAGGAACGGATCGGCGTCTCCATGATCGAGGATGCCGAAAAGAAGGGCTTGATCGACAAAGACTCGGTGATCATCGAACCCACAAGCGGCAACACGGGCATCGGGCTCGCCTTCGCCTGTGCCGCAAAGGGGTATAATCTCATCCTCACCATGCCCGATTCCATGAGTATCGAGCGGCGCCTGCTCGTTAAGGCCTTTGGAGCGAAACTGGTCCTCACCCAGGGCTCGAAGGGCATGAAAGGCGCCATCGAAAAGGCGGAGGAACTCTGCCGCCAGATGAAAAATTCCTTCATGCCCCAGCAATTCCGGAATCCAGCCAATCCCGGCATCCACAGGGAAACCACGGCTCGCGAGATCTGGGACGACACGGAAGGCAAGGTGGATATCGTGGTGGCCGGTGTGGGAACCGGGGGAACCATTACGGGCATCGCCGAGGGATTGAAGCCGAAAAAACCCGGGATCCGCATCGTGGCAGTGGAACCCGATGCCTCGCCTGTTCTCTCCGGCGGCAAACCCGGATCCCACAAGATCCAGGGCATCGGGGCGGGATTTATTCCCGAGGTCCTCAAAACCGAACTCCTCGATGAAGTCGTTCGCGTCCGGGATGAGGATGCCGGGGAGACCGCCCGCCGCCTGGCCAGGGAGGAGGGGATCCTTTCCGGCCTTTCCTGCGGGGCCGCTATGTGGGCCGCCATACAGGTTGCGGCAAGGGAAGAATCGAAGGACAAACTCATCGTCGCGATCCTCCCCGATACCGGGGAACGATACCTCAGTACCTGGCTGTTCCAGGAAAAGGGATCAAACAATATCCGTCATTCCTGAAGGAGGAATCCATGGCACATCGACTCGAAACCCTGGCCCTTCATGCCGGGTACAAGCTGGACACGGACACGCTTTCCCGCGCCGTTCCCCTTTACCGCACCAGCTCCTATATGTTTCGCGATGCAAAGCATGCCGCAGATCTTTTCGCCCTGAAGGAAAAGGGGAATATTTACACCCGCATCGGCAATCCAACCCAGGAGGTCCTCGAGAAACGCATGGCCGCCCTCGAGGGAGGCGCCGCATCCCTGGCCCTGGCATCCGGAACGGCCGCGATCTTCTACACCATGATCAATATCTGCTCCCCGGGGGACGAATTCATCTCCGCAAACAACCTCTATGGCGGGACCCACACCATGTTCAGTCATATCCTGCCCGGTTTCGGGATAACGCCCCATTTCGTTCCTCCCCGGGATCCGGGGGAATTCGAAAAGGCGGTGAACCCCGGAACAAGGGCCATATATGTGGAAACCATCGGCAATCCGGGACTCGATGTGGTGGATCTCGACGCCCTGGCCGACATTGCGGGAAAACATCACATCCCCCTTATCGTGGATTCCACATTTACCACACCTTACCTCCTCCGTCCCATGGAACATGGCGCGGATGTGGTGATCCACTCCCTCACCAAGTGGCTCGGGGGGCATGGCACGGGCATCGGCGGTATCGTGGTCGATGCCGGACGGTTCGACTGGAAAGATGAGAAATTCTCCCTCTACAACAAGCCTGATCCCGGTTATCACGGCCTCCGTTATGCTCACGACCTGGGAGATCTGAACCCGGTCGCCTTCATCATGAGAATGAGGCTTGTGGCGCTTCGTAACCTCGGGGCCTGCATCGCTCCGGATAACGCGTGGATGTTCCTCCAGGGGATCGAGACCCTCGCCCTCCGGATGGAACGCCATTCCGAAAACGCCCTCCAGGTGGCGCGGTTCCTCCGGCAACACCCGGCCGTGGAATGGGTGCGTTACCCCGGGCTCGAGGACGATCCCTCGCATTCCGTGGCGAGCCGGTACCTCGAACGCGGTTTCGGAGGCATGGTGGTTTTCGGGGTAAAGGGGGGGCGCGGCGGCGGTGAGGACTTTATCAACAGCCTCCGTCTCATCTCCCATCTTGCCAACGTGGGGGATGCGAAAAGCCTGGCCATACACCCCGCCAGCACAACGCATTCCCAGCTCTCCGAAAAGGAGCAGGAGCAGTGCGGTCTTCCCCCGGGATTGATCAGGCTCTCCGTGGGGATCGAGCATATCGACGATATTCTGCAGGACCTGACCCGGGCCCTGGAGAAGGTATAAGAAGGAGCAACGAATGGTTTTTCAGATGATCAGAGAGGATATCCGGACGGTGTTTCTAAAGGACCCGGCGGCGCGGCACTGGTTCGAGGTCTTGACCTGTTACCCGGGCCTTCACGCCATCTGGCTGCATCGGGTCGCCCACTTTTTCTGGAGGCGCAGGTTCATCTGGCTGGCCCGGTTCACATCTCACTTCAGCCGCTGGTTCACCGGTATCGAGATCCATCCGGGAGCCACGATCGGAAGGCGTTTCTTCATCGATCACGGCATGGGAGTCGTGATCGGCGAAACCGCGGAGATCGGCGATGGCTGCCTGCTTTACCAGGGGGTTGTGCTCGGTGGCACCAGTCTCGAGAAAAAGAAACGGCATCCCACCCTGGGGGACAACGTGACGATCGGATCCGGTTCCATTGTTCTCGGGGCCATTACGATCGGAAGCGGCGCCAAAATCGGGGGCGGTTCGGTGATCATTCGAGACGTTCCCCCCGGGGCCACGGCCGTGGGTGTTCCCGGCAGGATCGTCGGGATAGATTCCCCAAAGAGAAAACAGGACCTGCTTCATGGAAGCATACCGGATCCCGTGGCCGCGGCCATTCGGTTCTGGTCCGGTGAGCAGGATAAGCTGGAAAAGAGAATCGTCGAGCTGGAAAAGATCGTATCCCGTCTGGCAGGGAAGGGCAAAACCCGGCCCCGGAGAAAGATCAAAAAGAAAGAGCAAATCCAGCAGGAGCCGGAGACAATATCAAACACAAACCTCGCGGCATCCTCCCCGGCGAATCCCGGAAAGGAACAGGACATCAGGGGGTGAAAATCCGGAACCTGCTGCAGTTTCGGAGGTTTGCGATCTGAAATGTGTTTTTTGAAAATATCATTTGCATGGCTCGAAGGTTTTCCACCAGTATCTTCCATTCGATTATTTAAGGAGGTATCTGAAACATGACCGATCTCGTGACAGAGGAAACCATCCTCGGTGATATCATGAAAAGACCCAACGGCGCCAAGATCCTCGGACGCCACAAGCTGCCCTGTCTCAACTGCCCCATGGCCGCACTGGAAATGGGCGTTTTGAAACTGGGAGACGTGGCCAGGTTGTACGGGCTCGATCTGAAAAAGCTCCTGGAAGAATTAAACCAGGAAGAGGAAACGGATACGGAGCATTAATTCGAAGGAAAAAGGCAGGTGATTGAAAAATGCCAAGGCGCATTTATCTCGATCATAATGCCACCACTCCCACCCATCCCGCGGTGCTGGAGTCCATGCTGCCCTATTTCACCGAGCGTTTCGGGAACCCCTCCTCGGTTTACAAAAGGGCGAAGGAATCCAGAAGGGCCGTGAAAGAGGCCAGGGAAAAGGTGGCTAAACTCATCGGAGCCGATCCGGTGGAGATGATCTTCACCTCCGGAGGAACCGAATCGGACAATACCGCTCTCAAGGGCGTTGCGTTCGCGCTTTCCGATCGGGGAAATCACATCGTCACTTCGCAAATCGAACACCATGCGGTTCTCCATTGTTGCCGGTGGCTCGAAAAACATGGATTCGACGTCACTTACGTGGGAGTCGACCATAAGGGACGGATCGATCCATCCGAAATCGCCGCCGCTCTCACCGATCGAACCATCCTGGTTTCCATCATGCATGCCAACAATGAAACCGGAGTGATTCAACCCCTTTCCCAGATCGCCTCTGTTTTAAGGGAGAAGAATATCTTCTTCCACACCGATGCCGTCCAGAGTGTGGGCAAGATCCCGGTAAACGTCGGGGAACTCGGGGTGGATCTCCTTTCCCTCTCCGGTCACAAGATTTACGGTCCCAAGGGGGTCGGCGCCCTTTACAAGAGAAAAGGTACCAAAATAACGAGCCTCCTCCAGGGGGGAGGACATGAGCGGAATATGCGTTCCGGTACGGAAAACGTCCCCGGCATCGTCGGTCTTGGAATGGCCAGTGAAATCGCCCTTCGTGAAATGAAGGAAAACGCCGCAAAAGAACGGGAACTCCGCGACAGGCTCGAAAGGGGCGTGCTCGATCGCATTCCGGATATCGTTGTGAACAGTCAGGGGACCGAAAGACTCCCCGGAACTCTCAATTTTTGCGTCAAATACGTCGAGGGAGAGTCGATCCTGCTTCATCTCGACGCCCGAGGCATCGAGGCCTCCTCCGGATCCGCATGCACATCCGGTTCCCTGGAACCCTCCCACGTGCTCGGGGCCATGGGGGTTCCCGTGGAAATGGCTCACGGATCCCTCCGGTTCAGCATCGGGAGGAGTAATACAAGGGAGGACATCGATTTCCTTCTGGAAGTGCTTCCCCCGGTTGTGGAGAAACTGAGGGCCATGTCCCCCATGAGAACATGAACCACGGAGGCCGGCGCGAATTTATAGCAACGGAGAAACCGATGGAATATTCCGAAAAAGTGATGGATCATTTCATGAATCCCCGCAATGTGGGGAGAATGGAAAATCCCGATGGTGTGGGCAAGGTGGGAAACCCCCAGTGCGGCGACATCATGGAGATCTACATCCGGGTTAAAGACGATGTCATAACGGACGTCAAATTCCTGACGTTCGGTTGCGGGGCGGCCATCGCCTCTTCCTCCATGGCCACCGAACTCATCAGGGGCAAAACCCTCGAGGAGGCGTTGAAACTCACCAACAAGGCGGTGCTCGAGGCTCTGGAAGGCCTCCCCCCCCAGAAGGTGCATTGCTCCCTCCTGGCGGAAGAGGGCATCCAGGCCGCCATCCAGGATTACCGGGGAAAATCATTGGGGTCATCATTGGGGTCAGACTACCGAAAGCGTTGAAATTACGGGTTGTTTCCCCCTTGAATATCCCACCGATGTGTCAAAATGGTACAACTATCATATA
>Ga0272442_10003211_pt1 | contig 23109 bp, 23 predicted proteins | sample SSMForm2O_FD_200262 | JGI IMG/M metagenome (GOLD analysis project Ga0272442, IMG submission 200262) | Marine sediment archaeal communities from Little Sippewissett salt marsh, Falmouth, MA, United States - SSM-Form-2O | ecosystem: Environmental > Aquatic > Marine > Wetlands > Sediment ...
GCTAACCTTATAGACGTAGTCGCCCGCCGAAAGGGCTACGGTAATATCCCCCGACCTGAAATTACCCGTTATCATATCCGGTATGCCGTCCTCGTTTATATCGGCAGAAATCAGAGAGAAAGGCACCTGGCCGACCGGTACTCGTCTCGGAAGGGTAAAATCGCCTTTACCGTTCCCGTAATAAATAGCGATTTCGTCGGTGCCGCCGTTGGCCACCGCTATGTCTTCGAAAGAGTCCGCGTTAAAATCGTCTACCCTGACTGCGTGCGGGTGCGTCCCTTTTTCGTCTTCCAGCGTCTCGATCCTGAAATCCCCGTCTTCGTCACCCCAGAGTATCACAACCATATCATCCATGAAACAACTGACTGCCACATCCTCACACATATCATCGTTCAGACGTCCCGCGCTTGCGCATGTTGCGCCCCTGGGCACTTGTATCCGCTCGCCCTCTTTAAGCCGTCCGTCTTCGGCGCCGAGAAAAACGGATATGTCAAGGGAATGGCAGTTGGGAACAACCAAGTCTTTCAACGCATCCCCGTTCACGTCGCAGGACGAGATGAAATGAGGGGCGCTTCCGGAAACGTATGAAACGGGATTCCGGAAAGATGCGGAGAAATCAGGGTCAAACGCGGAAAAAACGCCGAAAGGAAAAAACAAAACGGCCGCGGCCGCGAAAAGTCCGGCGCATAGACCCGCCGCTACTACAAACATTAAAATCAGTGATGTACCTCTCTTCATTCTTTAAGACCCTTCCGGGCCGCTATACGGGGTCTTTGCTTCCCCCGTTTAGATACTCCTGCCATATGCGCGTCATGGCCTCGGATGCCCCAAGCGGCACCTTTATTCCCACTATCCCGCTTACCTCGGTTATGGCGGGATTTATCTCAACGGTAAGACACCCCATGCGCCCGGCGGCTATTATGGGCCGGCTTATATAAGGGAAGTAACTCGAGGTGCCGATAGAGAAATATATGTCGAAACCTCTGCGTAACTCCGTCTCCAAAAGGGCGAGTTTCGAGGCGGGCAGCATCTCTCCGAAAAAAACCACCTCGGGCCGGACTATAGAACCGCATTCCTGGCAGAGCGGCGGGACCGAAAGGCCCCTATAATCCTTCACCTCGGATGACCAGCCGCAAGAGGGACATAACAACTTATGCATATCGCCGTGTATGTCTATAACATTCTTTGAGCCGGCCTCTTTGTGAAATCCGTCTATATTCTGGGTGAGAACCCACGTTCTATCCAGCCTCTTTTCGAGTTCCGCAAGGACCTTATGGGCCTTGTTGAACGTGGTACCTCTCGCCTTCTTTTCTATCCGCGAAAGATATTTCCAGGTAAGTTCCGGTCTGGACTGAAGCGTCTCCGCCGCAAGCACCACTTCTATCGGAACTCCGTCCTCGGTGACATTCTCCTCGTATAAGCCGCCTACCCCTCGGTATGTAGGAAGACCCGATTCCGCGGATATGCCGGCACCTGTAATAAAGAGCGCGGATCGCGCCTCTTTCAGCGAAGCGCCAATCCTTTTTATCTTTTTTTCGCAATCTCTTTTTGACTCCATAGCTTGTTTTTAATTCCGCCTCCATACCTCCGCCATCACAGCCGCGGTAAATATGCAGATAAAGACGAAGCAGGCCGCAGGTATGGCCACGCGCTCGTTGAAATGTTTAAGCGCGAGCACCGTGCCGAGCCCCGCGTTCTGCATGCCTATCTCTATAGCCAGAGTCCTCCTGCGCGCAAGGTTCATCCTGAAAAGCTTCGCGAGGCCGTATCCGGATGACATGCCCCACAGGTTAAGGAGTATTACGCCGGCAAAGACCGTGGCTGTGAGCATCGCGAGAAATTCCCTGTTCAGCGCTATAACCAGAGAACATATGAAGATTATGAATGTGACGGATATCGCGGGAAATACGGGTTCTATCCTTTCTATAGCGCGGGTGAATCTGTATTTTAAAAAGAGCCCCAATAAAAGGGGCGCTATCACCATTTTTATGATGCTTAGGAACATGGCGAGGAAATCGACCTCCAGGATGGAATGGGCCAGAAGATATGTAAGGGCGGGCGTCATTACGGGCGTAAGGAGGGTGGATACCGTGGTAAGGCTTACCGAATACGCAACGTCCGCCTTTGAGACGTAACTCATCACGTTACTGGCCATGGCGCCCGGCGCTGAGCCTGTGAGTATGAGGCCTACGGTTATAGCGGGCGGGAGGTCCAGGATACGCGCCACAAGAAACGCCCCGAGCGGCATAAGCGTGAACTGCATCACGGAGCCTATCGCCACAATCTGCGGCCGTTTGGCTATCTGCCTGAAGTCCTCTATCCTGAGGACACAGCCTATGCCAAGCATCGTAAGCGCGAAGAAGAGGTCCATTCCCCCTTTCAGCGCTATGAACGAGCGCGGATAGAGATAGGCTATTAAACCGAAGATGGCCACCCAGACCGCCATGAAATTTGTATATACGCTTAAGACCTTTCTCATTCGAGCCCCTCGACCATCCTCTCGTGATCCGGCTGCTCAAGCTTCCTGCCGAACTCCTTCTCGCAGGCAAGCATCGAATCCCTCTTTCTTCGTGAGATAATCCATTGCCGGTATGAAGAAATGCTTGTCTTCCTTTTCTATGCGCCTCGGGCAAAAAAAACGGCAAGCTTCCTCAAGATTCTTCCTATATCCTCGAGCGCCGCTTTTTTCTTTCACGGATATTATAATGACACCTCACGCATTCTGCTATGAGGGTCTCTTTTCGGACTCTGGTAAACTTTTTTATGCAGCCTTCCCTTGCTTGCGCCCGGCTTCTATCGGGTGACAACTCTTCATATACCAGCTTTACGGGCCTGCGCGAACGGATGTAAGCGCAGCCTACTCCGTCATTGCGTTCCTTCAGGCGACGCCTCAAATCAACGGTACTCCCCGTATAAAGCGCGGCGTCAGCGCATCTAAGTATATAAACGTGCCACATGGAATTATTATAATATAAATACATCTCATTTAACAGAATTTTTCGAGACAGCCTCCGGTGGGACACCGGAGGCTGTCCCGAAAACCTTTGACATATTTCGCTTTTAAGTTAGAATAAGATTATACAGGAAAACAAGAACGGAATTGTTAAGCTTGGCTGTCTCAGGGCCGCACGTTGATGACCGAACTTGCGGCTCTTTTATTTTGCCATAAAAGGAACTGCAGCGGAATGAAAAAAGACCTCGCGCTCTTTGTCTTGATTACATTATTTTTATTCCCTTCCAAATGCTTAACTCAAAACAAAGGAGGAGAAATGAGTATCCAAAGCGGTAAGGAAGTATCCATCCATTACACCCTCAAAGTAAACGGTGAAGTAGTAGATAGCTCTAAAGATAAAGAGCCTTTGACTTATGTTCACGGCAAGGGCCAGATAATACCGGGCCTGAGCAAGGCCCTGGAAGGGATGGAAGCCGGAGACAAAAAAAGCGTTACGGTAGAACCCGGCGACGGCTACGGCGAAGTCAATCCAAAGGCATATCAGGAAGTGCCGAGAACCGAGCTTCCAAAGGAGATAGAGCCGAAGGTAGGTATGACTCTTCAGGCTTCTAGCTCAGACGGGAGAAAGCAGCTTATACGCATATCTGAGTTGAAGGATTCGAGCGTCGTAGTGGATATGAACCATCCGCTGGCGGGCAAGACTCTTGATTTCGATGTTGAGGTAGTCTCGGTAAATTAGTCTAATATCAGTGGAAGGTCTTGGTGGCTATACCGGCCCATCCACGCCAGTGCGCGTTGTAACATATTGCGGGGCAAGGTATTACATCAAGGTGCCCCGCCAAGGCTTTGCAGGACAGACGTCCACTTTATTTGGGGCGGGGTATTCTCTCTATTACGCTGCTTCTTGCGATGTCGCCGGGAGAGGTAATATCTGCTTCATCTGCTTCAGGCGCGATGTCGATCCCCGATGAGCCGAAAGCCTCATAGCAAAGCTCCGAGCAGAAATAGTCCCTCTCCTTCTGCCATCTGTTCGCTTTTTTCTTTAGCGGGATACCTATTTTGGCCAATAGCTTAAGTACGCCTAGGAATATAACGCCCAGATAGTCATACCTGTTATTGAGCTTATCCACCAGATAGGAGATAGTGATATCTACATTATACTCATACCCTTCCCTCACTCTGTAAACGTCGTAGCCTGTGGCGATCTTCCTTATATCGCGCGCCTTCACGCCGCCTCTTGTGGCAGCTTCTATCGCCAGGTTCATCTCAGCCGATACGCAGACGGCTACGTGTGAATACTCGCTATTTGTACCCCAGGCTATTATCTTCGATATGCCGCGCTCACCCTTAAAAAGGAGTATATCGCCTGCTTTCAACGCCGGCTGCCTCTCGTTATTCATACCTCAATGCCTCTATGGGTTTGAGCTCCGCCGCCTTTTTGGCCGGAAGAAGCCCGAAGAATATACCCACGCAAATAGAGAATCCTGCGGCAAGAACCACGCTGGAGAGTGTCACCTTCGTAGCCCATCCAGCCAGGAAAGATAAGACCGCCGATACGCCCGCCCCCAAAATTATGCCTATAAGACCGCCGCTCAAGGTCATAACAACACTCTCTATTAAGAACTGGGTCATTATGTCATTACCGCGCGCGCCAAGCGCCTTGCGCAGCCCTATCTCGCGCGTCCTCTCGGTAACAGAGACAAGCATTATGTTCATAATGCCTATACCCCCCACTAAAAGGGATATAGCGGCTATGCACCCCAAAAGTATGCTCATAGTCTTCGTCGTGCTCGTGAGCATCTCCTGTATCTCGCTCATGTCTCTTATATGGAAAGAGTCCTCGTCGTTCTTATATATGCGGTGCCTCCTTGTTATGAGCTCTTTTATAGCTTCTTCGGCCTCATCCGTTGAATGGCCTTCGCTTACCTCGGCGTATATACCGTCAAGGTAATCCTTGCCCAATACCCTGTACATGGCGGTAGTCACAGGTATATAGACCGTGTCATCCCTGTCGTTCCAGCCGCCGGAGCCTTTCTCGGGAGCCACGCCTATCACGTTGAAGTTGATACGGTTTATCTTCACCGTCTCGCCTACGGGGTTTATGTCGCCGAAGAGTTTGCTTACGACGGTGCGCCCCAATACCGCCACTTTTCTCCGCGATGTTATCTCCTCTGTGGTAAACCACCTGCCTATATCCGGTTCCGTGGCTCGCATCTCGGCGTATTCATACCCCACGCCTTCCAGATTGGTCTGCCAGTTTTCGTTTTGATATACCATTTGAGCGCTTCCGCGGACGTAACCCGAGGTCTTTTCCACAAGAGGCTTAAGCCGAGCTATGGCTTCGGCGTCCTCGAAGTTGAAACGTGTCACGGTCCCCGTGGCGCGGGCTACACCCCTCAGCTTGGCGGAACCTCCCCTTATGGATAAAAGATTCGAACCGAGTGTCTTAAGCTGCTCCTCCATGCTGGCCCTTGCTCCCCGGCCGAGCGCCAGCATTGCTATCACGGCCGCCACTCCGAAGAGTATCCCCAGCATGGAAAGAAAGGAGCGCACCTTATTTGCGAATATGGCTTTGAACGACTGGCGAAGATGCTCCTTGAATTCTGCGCCGGCCATGCAGGAATGTGTCTCATTAAGCACCTCTTTTACGGTCTCTATCTTGGAGGGGTGCTCCTTGCTTATTTCTCTTGTCTCATCGGATACTATCATCCCGTCACGCATGGTGATTATTCTTTTTGCGTGCCGGGCTATTTCCTGTTCGTGCGTCACGAGGATTATGGTTTTGCCTTCCTCGTTCAGGCCTTTTAGTATCTTTATTATCTCCTCTTCGCTCTTTGTGTCCAGGTTCCCCGTGGGCTCGTCTGCCAAAAGTATGAGGGGCTCGTTTATCAGGGCGCGCGCTATAGCCGTTCTCTGCTGTTCGCCGCCCGAAAGCTCACTGGGCCTATGGAGAGCGCGCTCTTTGAGCCCGACGGAATCGAGGTTGCGCTCAGGGAGACCCTTCCTGCATTTCTTCGAGGTGTAGATGAGAGGCAGCTCCACGTTCTCTATGGCGCTTGTTCTTCTTAAAAGATGGAACTGTTGGAATATAAAGCCGGCGAGCCGGTTCCTTAATATCGCAAGCTGGTCATCGGTGAGACCTGATATGTCGGTATTGAATATGGTGTATGAGCCCCTGTCCGGCCTGTCGAGGAAACCCAGTATATGAAGAAGTGTGGATTTGCCGGAACCGGAAGGCCCCATAATGGCCGTGAACTCTCCCTGTGATATCTTAAGGGATATTCCGTCTAACGCCTTTACGGATACCTTCCCTTTGCCGTAGGTTTTACTTACGTTCTTTAGCTCTATCATCTATTTCTTCTCGAGGGCATAAACGGATTGCCGCCTATGCTTTTAGTGGACGGCAAAAAGAGTTTATCCCGAACTACCACATCGTCCTCCGGGCTTAGGCCGGATACTATCTCCACATACTTGTCTCCGGTAAAGCCCGTCTTTACGTCGCGCTCTTTTATTTTTCCCCGCCCGGTTGGCACCATCACAAACTCTCTTTTTCCGTCATAATGGACGGCGCTTGATGGTACCCTAAGGACGCTTTCCGCTTTCTTTTCCACTACACTTACCGTAACGCTCATGCCCGAACGAAGGATGTCCGGCACTTCTTTCGGCAGTACATCGACGTCATATATAGTTACGTTGTTCTCTATCCTCGATTCATACGCTATATGGTCCACTGCGCCCTCGATACTTATCTCGGGATACGCGTCAAGGGTTACAAAGGCATCCTGGCCTTCTTTCACTCTGCCTATATCGGTCTCGTCGAACTGCGCGCTCACTACGAGCCTGTCCGATAGCACCAACACGGCATCTGAGGTCGTGATGGTCTGGCCCGGCTCCACGGAGCGCACTATGACCTCGCCGTCTATAGGGGATATGATTGGGGTCTTCTTGTACGCTTCTTCCCAGTATTCAAGGGCCTCCGCTCCTTGGGACCGTGCCGCGTCTATAAGCGCGGCTCTCTCTGTGGAGCTCATCCAGGCCAGTACCCTGCCCTTCTTCACATCGCTGCCCTCGGTCACAAGCATCTCTTCTATGCGCCCGCCTATGGAAGGCTTCACCTCGAGCCTGTTCTGGGGCTCCACCACTCCTGTGGTCGTAACGGTCTTTTTCACCTCGCCTATTTCCGGTTTTATCGTCGTCCGGCCGTTTTGTTCAGGCTCAGCCGGGCCTCTCTTCATCCTGATGAACAAGACTATAATGGCACATAAGATTACCGCGCCTATAATGAGCTTCCTTTTATCTCTTATCATATTCAAGCGTGCCTCCTATCGCCTGTATCCAATACGCCTCTTTTGAAAGTATCTGCGCCTGCGCGTCCAGATATTCTTTCTGGGCGCTCACGAGGTTATCCTCTATTATTATCCAGTCGTCAAAAGATATAAGTCCCGTCTCATACTGCGTGCCGGCTATCTTGGCCCGCTCCCGGGCGGCTTCCAAAAACTTCTCTTTTACCGAATATGTCTCCAGGGCATCCTTTAAGTCCTTCCAGGTCGTCTCAAGGGTCATAAGCACGCTGTCGCGGCCGCTCCGCTCTGCGGCCATAGACTCCACGTACTGCGATTTAGCCTTGGCCACTTCGGAAAAGCGGCTTCCCCCTTCAAAAAGAGGAAGTGATACGGAGATCCCCGCCGAAAGACTTTCGCCCCTGGGCAAAAGGGAGGAACCCGACCTGCCGTATGAGGTATCGAGATATACCTCCGGGAAGAAATCGGCCTCGGCCGACTGCACGCTATAGCGCGCCGCCTCTTTCTTGGCTATAAGCTCCTTAAGGAACGGTGTGGTATGGGCAAGTTCGTCGATGTCCGGCTTTGGGCCATAATCTGTTTCCGGGGAAAAATTCCCTTTAACATTAATCTCCTTGACTTCCCCAAACCCCAACTCCTTGGAGAGTCTCCTCTCTTCCAGGACTATGCTTCTTTCGGCCTGAGCCACCTCAAATTCAGCCTGGGCCAGGTCGGCTTCGGCCGTCAGAAGCGACCCTCTGTGCTCCCTGCCCGCCTCATACCGCAGCTTCACCAGCTTGAGATTCTCCTCCCTGCGCCTCGCTATCTCCTTTGTGAGCGAGATAAGTTCCTGGGCCTTTAAAAGGTTAACGAAAGCGTTTCTAAGGTCCAGCCTTATGTCGGATGAAGTGACGTTATAATTATATTCCTCGGCCTTAAGAGTCTTTACGGCATTCGATATCTCGCTCGCTGTTTTGAAGCCGTCAAATACAAGTAATTGGCCGTCGACCTTATAGGAATAAGAGTTGCTTGTCTTCTCGGTTGTTGCCGAGCGCGACCTTTTGCCGCTTGCGCTCGCGGTCACATCCGGAGAGGATGAGCTTATTTCGATATCAAGGTCCGCCTTTACCTGCTTTAGGTCTTCGCGGGCGATTATGAGATCGGGATGGTTCTCCCGCGCCAGCTTCACGCATTCACCCCAACTAAGCTTCATATCGGCGCTCTCAGCCAAAAGGCACGAAGAGGCCGCTAGAAGTCCGGCAACAAGGAATATAGACAGAGATACGCCTTTTGCCTCAAACCGATTCTTTCCGACCCTCATATTATCCCCTCACCTCTTTGGCGAGCTCTTTCTTGAGGCTCTCTATGTGGTCCTCAAAAGATCTGAGGAACCCTGATATCTTCTCAAGGGGAATCAGGCTAATTAATTCTTTTTTCCCCGGAGGACCCGAGAGCACTATCATCTGGTCCCCCTTCTTTATCTTAAGGGCCCTCCTCGCCTTCATCGGTATTACAACCTGCCCCCTCTGACCCACCGTCACCGTGCCGTATACTTTTGGCGCTTCCTTCATTATCACCTCCGAGAAAAAAGTCTTTCAACCATTCTTCCGGCCGAACAAATCCAAATAAATATGATATATATGATTTATCATACATATCATACATCGCTCTCCGGCTTTCTGTCAAGGTACTTCTTTAATATTCTTGACTCCGCGAAAGAGAGATATTAAGATGAGAGTACTGACCGCGCCAGGCCAAGCTCTGTATAGCATACTACAAGCCCATATTGGAAGGAAGATAAATTGATGAAAAGATTTATAGCGGCTGCGGTAATTCTTCTTTTGGCCGGCTGCGCCACCGTGCCCATAACGGGCAGGACGCAGCTTGCCATGGTATCGCGTAATTCGCTTATAAGGGCAAATGAAGATGCTTATAGCGAACTGATTGAAGAATCCGAGCTCTCCGAAGACGCCGCAGAGATAGAGTCCGTAAAGAAGACCGGTAAAAGGGTGGCCGAGGCCGCCGAAGACTTTATGCGCCGGCAGGGCCTCTCCCGGGAAATAGAGTATTATAACTGGGAATTCAACGTCATAAAAGACGACGCTACGGTAAACGCCTTCTGCATGGCGGGCGGCAAAATCGCGGTTTATACAGGCATGTTTCCCGTAGCAAAGGACGAGACAGGCCTTGGGGCGGTCTTATCCCACGAAGTGGCCCACGCCGTCCTGCGTCATCACAACGAGCGCTTAAGTCAGGTGCTCTTGGCGAAGATAGGCGAAGCTACGATAGCCGGGGCCGTCAGAAAGGAGCCGCAGAAAACAAAGCAACTCGTCCTTGGTTTATACGGTATAGGAACTCAGTTGGGGGTGCTTCTTCCCTACAGCCGCACGCAGGAGCTTGAGGCCGACCATGTGGGCCTCATCATAATGGCCATGGCCGGATACGACCCTCGCGAAGCGCTCAACCTCTGGGAAAGGATGGCCCAGGCCGAAAAAAGGCGACCCCTCGAATTTCTCTCCACTCATCCCAACCCGGATACGCGTATCGAGAGCATCAAGCAGGAACTCCCCGAAGCACTTGTTTACTACAAGGCTCAATAAGCTCTATTCCGAGCCGATATTATAAAAGGATTTTTTAAATAAACCCGATTAACCACATATGAAACTGTACAAAGTGTCAATCAGATTTACAATTTGTCCTCATGAAAACTCTGCCTGAAGCTCCGGCTCTTTTTGCGTCCCATGAAGCGATGTCCAGACAAGGTTCTGGGAAGTTTTACTCGTTAAGCTTTTTGTCCTTATAGTACTTTGTGCCCTTCGCTGTGAGTTCCAGCGCCAGGCCGGCGTCGGTCAGCTGATACAGCCAAACCCCGGGAGCCACGGCCATCGCACCCTGAAGCGCGGCGCCCGCATCATCATTTACCTTGGCGGCCGCCGAGGCCTGGGCACCTAACTCCCATCCGGAGTTTACAAAATGGTCTAAAGCGGATTCCGTCTCGAATACCCAGACAAGGCTGAACTTCTTCACGCCCATGCCGAGACCCGCCTGCACCTCAAGCATGTTCATAAAGATCTCCTCGCCGGTGCTGTTGTCCACGGCTATGCCGCTTCCCCTGCCTCCGCCGGCTATGAATATCTTAAGCCCGAAATTATTAAAGACGGCGTAACCCGCGGCGTCCTCGATAGCTTCTTCCGCGCCGGGCGTCATTTCATAAAGCCTCTCAAGGGTATTTTTAGCCAGCTTCCTTATATCGTTTCTTTTTTTCTCGTACTTATCGGCTCTCTCCGATTCCGCGCTCGCAGAAGGCGTTATAAAAACCGCCATAAAGGCCGCGAGAAACCAGATAGTCTGTCTTTTGAGCCATGCATTAACATCGATAATTTTAGTCATTGAATCCTTTCTCCCGCAGCCGATCAGCCGGCGGATCTTTATGTTTAACCCGTCCTTTTATCCCGGGCATAGATTAAGCGGAAAAAAAACCAAAATACGCGAGCACCAAACCAAAGAGAAGCGCGGCCGTGGAATGTACCGTCAGCAGCGTCTCTTTTTTTAAGTAAGCTTGCATTATGTCTTGCGCCGAATCCGGAAAGACGGTCAGCCATACGCCTTTCATCAGGCCGGCCCATCCTATTATGGTAATGACAACGCTCCAGTCCGCCGACCAGACATTATGCACGAGCACTATCACCACTCCCGCCACAAGCGCGAATATACCGGCCACATACACCAGGGCCGCGTTTTTTGAAAAATCCTCCATCACCTTTTTAAAGAACGCGCGGTTGATTATGAGCCCTGTCCCCAGGACTATATAACAGATACCGAATATCCTGGCTATAAATATTGAGTTATCCATATACACCCCCTTTAAATTATGCGTGCCTTAACAGGTTTCGCAAAACTCCTTTTGCGGCTCCAGGGCAAAGGTATCGGGCATTAATTGCTGCTTTGGTCTTGTCTTTGAGCCACTGAACCGCCCCCTGCCGGATTTGCCGCAAGCCATTTATATCTAAGGGCCAAAAGGTAAACCCCCTTTGCAAGGCATAATGTCTTTACGGAAATAAAAGACAACATAATCTTAAAATATATGCTACTGGCTTCCCCTGCCTTTGATTTTATCCTTTATCCTTTCATGCAGTCTTTTTCCTTCCTTTTCCGCTTTTTTCTTTTCCTGCTTTGCCTTTTTCTGCGCGCGCCGAGCGGCTCTTTCTGTTTTACGCTCAGCCAATATCGCCTCTTTCTCCTCTTCCGTCTTGCCGATCGTGGCGAACCAGTCGGTTACGCGATGGAATATCGCCTCATCACTCGCATGCTCATAAGCCTTGTCGCTTGCCCCCTTTCTGCCCTGCGCGGCATAGGCCGGCACGATGCCAGCTAAAAAGAGAAACGCCATAAAAAATACAAATATCCTTTTCATTTCCCCTCCTTTTTAATTTTATCAACCGGTAATTTGTGAGCTTTCTTGTCCCGGCAAGGTTTTCAGCTTTCAGAACGACAGTTTCACTTTTGTTCCGAGCACGTTGCAATCCGCCCAATTATCATCCTTTTCGCTTGCCTGCCATAGATAGAATATGTCCAGTTTCAGATTTTTCAGTATCTTGAAATCCGCGCCCGCGTATAAGCGGTTCCTATTGAGTTTTTCTTCGATAAAATCGACGAATATCTCATCCGCAATATACGGATTAATCTCGAAATCCCCTGCCTTGACGGGATATTTTACCGTAAATCTGTTTCTATATCTCCATCCGTCGGTTCCGTTCTCTTTATCGCGATACTCAAACCTATTTCTGCCTGTTAATTCAAGCCCTTTAAGGGCATATTGTAACGTCATATTCAGGTGCGGCCTGTTTTCATATACCCATTCGTTTTCCTTCTTTTCGAAGATCAGCATGTAATTCAGGCCTAATTCCAGCCAGTCGCCCATGCCCGAGTATGTTATTACGGCATCCGAATGATGGTGATAAAAGCGGCCTGCGTCCCCGCCGAACCTAAGCTCTTCCTCGACTTTTATTTTCCAGTCTTCGTTAAACTCATGCGAAACACTTTCCGAATTCCAGTACTGAAAGTCCCCGTCTTCAAAAGCGTTCAAACCGCAGGGAAATACCGCTAGGATAAAACCTATGGATATGATGAGTTTCCTAAAAATTCTCAGCCTCCTATGGTCTTTACAATGGTAAATAACCCCAAAATCACCGTAAGCAGCGCGATGGCCAATTTTAACCTTTGTTCGGTCATCCTCTTTACGCTCTTCGCCGACAGTGGAACGGAAAGAACGGCACCCGTAATGACGAAAGGCGCGAAGCCGAAATCCAGCCGGCTGCCCGAGATCATAAGATAGGTCGCGATGCCGACCGCGCACGTCAGTCCCTCCGCCAGCGATGTTATCCCTATTGCGCTTTTTCCGTCCACTCCGGAGAGTATCTGGCCGCTTGTAACCACGGGACCGTAACCTCCGCCGCTTATTCCTTTGTTGAAAGAAGCCAAGAGACCCAGGCTTATGATTTTCCTCCAGGAAAATCTGAATCTTCTGTTAAAGCATATGATTATTGTTATCCCCATTGAAAAAACAAGAAAACCTATATAAAGCTTTACCCAAAACTTGGGTATATTTATCGCAATGAAAACGGCGGAAACAGTGCCTATAATACTGCACGCGGCCAGAACCAGGGCAACCTTCAGGTGCCGGGGAATCCCCTTCCTCAGCGCCCTGATGTACGCCAATGGTCTAAGCTCCTCCACCACCTCGGGTATCCTTATAATCTTGGGCCTGAAATTTACGTTACCCTCCCTGTGGTGAAATATACCTGCCAGCAAACCGCTGATAAGCTCTGATACAAGTACCACCGGAACAACCTGCAAAGGCTCGTAACCTAGTATCAAAAGTAACGGCGTCAATGTGGTGCCGTATCCCATTCCCAATGTAGAATCCATGTACTCACAGATAAAGGCAATCAGCGCCATGCTTAAACCAAAGCCCAAAGACAATTCCAGCATAGTTCCATCCCCTCTATTTGTTTCGGCGTCCGTTTTAAAGTAGAAGCCTCTGCGGTTTACGCATTATACCAAATCCGAGATCTTCAACGATTCCATGCTGCCGCAGACGTAATCTCTGATGTCCTTAAAAACCCTCATGATCTTCGGTTCTTTTTCCAGGGGCGTGTGCTCAAAGAAGTATTTACTTACAGCCACGGCAGGCGCTAAGGCCCCGTCCATGTATCTTATGATTTCGGCCACGCATATCTTTCCGGCCGGCCTCGACAATCTGTATCCGCCCCTACAACCCGTTTTGGCCGACACATAGCGTGCCCGCTTCAAGGAAGCGAATATCTGGAAGAGATATTTCTTGGAAATGCCGTATTCGGAGCATATGTCCTCTATCTTTACATACCCCTCATCCTGACGGCGCGCGATATAAATTAGCGCTAACAGCGAATATTCGCTTTTCGTTGTCAATTTCAAGACGCTCTCCTTTGTTGACTATTTCGATAGACAAAGTTAACATATACGAGATCATCTGTCAAATAAAATTTTTACTTCTTAAAACGATCAGGCCTCGGAGGCGTCTTCCGCGGCGCTGCTTCCGGTAGTCTTTGATATTATGCAAAAAATGCGTGCGGGGAAGGCGATATCGTTAAGCCGCGAACGGATACCATCGGGCTTGGTATCGGTAAAAGAGAGCGATACAGCCATAGTTAAGCTTACTATCGCAGATAACCAATCCGCCGCGCGGGCGCGCGGCATAAAAAAATTGAATCATCTCAGGGTTTTCGCTTTTTCCGCAAGGTCTCTTCTACCCTGGCTATGAGGTCATTCATATCTACGGGTTTTGTAAGAAAATCAAGGACCCCTAATTTATACATCATTTGCTTGTCTTCATCCGTGTCCATGACAGAAAGCGCAATAACCGGTATTTTAGAGCATCCGGGGTCCTCCTTCAACATCCTGCATGCCTGGGCGCCGTCTACATCCGGCATGATAATGTCGAGTAATATTATATCGGGCTTGGATTTTTTTACGTGTAAGACTATGTCTTTTCCGTTCGATAGAGGGACCACCTCATATTTATCCGTCATCTCCAAATTCATCTTTATTATGTTGAGAAAATCTTTTTCGTCGTCTACTACCATAATCTTTTTCTTCTTCATGCTAGCCGCCTTTGTATAATCTGAAATATATAGTAAATTTTGTGCCTCTACCTTTCTCGCTACTCACATCAATAAAACCCTTGTGTATATCCATTATACTTTTCGCGACCGGAAGCCCCAGGCCGGTTCCCTTCGCTCTGCCCTTTGTAGTGAAAAATGGTTCAAAAATCTTATTCTTCGTATCCTCATCCATGCCGATACCCGTGTCTTCCACTTCCACCACAACCACTTCTTCCCGGGGTCTAAAAATATCTTCTTCCCTATTTCCTACTACTCCTTTTATCACCTCAACTTTTGCATGATAAGAGCGGACGCGCACTTCTCCCCCTTCGAAGAGGGCGTCGATAGAATTGTGGAATAAATTTATTAGTACCTGTTCTATCTTTCCCCGATCCGCTGCTATTCTTCGCAGGTCCTTTCCCAATTCCCGAACCACTTTGATATTCGCGATTTTAAATCTATGTTCCACCAAACCGAGGGCTCTCTCTATTATCAGGTTTATATCTTCGGGTTTTATCTTGAACTCCTCGAACCTGGAAAAATCAAGGAGCGCGCGTATAATCTTGTCGGCCCTATGAATACTATCTTTCATCACGCGCAGCATCTCACGCTCATCCTTTCCGGAAGATGATGGCTTTTCCTCAAGATAATTTATTCCCTGTAGCATAATTCCCAGCGGATTCTTGACTTCGTGAGCGACGCCGCTAGCCATCCTGCCGACTGCATCCATCTTTTCGGCATGGATAAGTTGGGCCTGGGTCTCCTTAAGTTTAACGTAGGACCTTTGCAGCTTCCTTTCTGCCTTCTTGCGCTCGACGATATCCTTCCCCACGCAAACCAAATTGATGACATTGCCTTTTTTATCCTTTATCACCGCGCCGCTTAAAAGAGCGGGAATATTCTTGCCGTCCTTGGTTTTGTAATCTATCTCATAACTTTTCAATGTGCCTGCTTCAAAAAGCTCCGCGAGTTTGGTTTCTTTAAACGGTCCCTTTTCTTCCCGAAACAAAGAGCTTGCACCCTTTCCGACTAATTCCTCCTCGCTATATCCTAAAACCTCCAATGCCCTTCTATTGACCCTCTCGATTTTCCCATCGGGGCTCATCACTACCAGGATATCAGCCATACTGTCTACGATATTATTGACATAATCTTTGGAAATAACGGTCTCTTGCAGCTTATCAAGCATCCTGTTGAAGGAATCGGCAAGCTCTTCGATTTCGTCGCCGGTCTTTAGGACTATTCTGCGATCCAAACTGTCTTTTCCTATCTGCAATACGGCATTGCGAAACTTCTCTATGGGAAGAGTGAATTTTGTGGTAAACAGATAGGTGAAAAATATCAACGAAATTATCAAAGCGGGGGTTAAGACAACCGCTTGCATTATAAGCTTTTTTGCCGGAGCGAACACCTCGCGGGCTTCCTGGTCTACGAAAACGAACCAATCCATGTTCGCTCCCGACAGATAAGGGTTCTTCACTTTTGCGCCTACGACAAACATTCTTTCCCTGTGTAGATGGGCGCTTTCCGAAAGAAGCCATCTCTTTTCGCCGCCTAATACTATCCGGATCTCTTCATCGTTTAAGAATTTAGTTTCGGAGGGATCTATCCCATGGTGAAATATTATATAGCCTTCTCCGTCAACCAAAACCGCGTGGCCCGTTTCTCCTACTTTAAAGTCCTCCAGCGGTTCCAAAAAAAGTTTTAAGTCCACGAGCGCTTTACAAATACCCAAGATACTGCCTTGTTCGCCATAGAGAGGCATCGCGACAGTTATGGATGGCACCCCTGCCGACTCATCGATATGTACATCTCCTATAAATATACCGCCCTCCCCTTTATTGAACGCCTCCTGCCACCATTCTTCGTCTGCCTGATAAAAATCGGATGTCCGGCCTGATGACGCAATGAGTCCTCCTTCAATATCGGTAATAAAAATCTCCGCCAGGCTACTGTTGCGCTGGACCAGTCTTTTCAGGCGGATGGCCATCGGTGTCTCTAAATACTCCTTTATCAGGCTGCTGTCACCCGATGCAACTTTCCATTCTTCGTCAAGATCTAAAAACGTTTTTTTTACGGCTTCCGGCGATAAGTTCTTATATCTTGAATTCGCCGCCCGGACGAATTCTTCCCAGAAGATGCTGCTGGAATAGATTTGTATATCCTCTATCTCTTCTGTAAAAATTCTGTCCAGGCTTCTCGAAAGTTGTTCCGCCATTTCAGCATGGCTATTAACAACCGTGACAGTTGCTAAATCAATCGCCCGATGATATCCAAGCCCCATTACTATGATTATAATGGATAAGGCTACTATCGAGACAAAGAGTATAAACCTGCCCTTAATTCCCATCTTCGGCTTTCCTGCCTTTATTTTTGCCGCTTTGCTTCCAAACCGCCTGCGCGCTTTTCAGGCAGCGCCACATTTAATTCCGGTTCGCAGCCACAGCCGGAACTCAAGCAAAGTTTGACATCACACTAATGGCCTATCCTGCCATTGCCCGCCCGCCGGGAAGGTGTCGATGAGCCGGCTAATCGCCCAACTTTACCCTTGACGGAATTGCGTTTCTCCAGGCATCGCTCAACGCCTTTGCGGAAAGATTTATTATCTCGCGGCCATCGCGTTTGACCGTGAATTGCGTCCCGGCTACGGATCCAAGCTGATAATACGGGACTGAATGCTTCTTTGCTATCTCTCCCAATTTCTCCAGGTCATCTTTGCTGAGAGAAACCACTATCCTGGAAGGCGCCTCGCCAAATAAGATATCATCCAAACGCATATCGTCTTGGCTCATGTCATCCAATTCCACGAGGACCCCCGTCATGCGGTCGGCCTTGGTTATGCAAGACTCCGCCAGGGCTACCGCCAGCCCGCCTTCCGAACAATCATGGGCGCTGTGTATAATCCCCGATTGCATCATTTCAAGGCAAGCCTCCTGAACGGATTTCTCCGCCGCTATATCTATCTGCGGATTGCCCTTTTTCAGGCTGTGCACCTGATATAGATATTCGCTGCCCCCGAGGCCTCCTTTATTCTCGCCCAGGAGGACGACTGCGTCACCTTCGTTCTTGAAGTCCTGAGTAACGCATTTATCCGCATCCTCTATCAACCCGACCATTCCCACTATCGGAGTAGGGTCAACGGGGCCCTTAGGATTTTCATTATAGAAACTTACGTTACCGCTGACGACCGGCGTTCCTAACACCCTGCAGGCATCGGAAAGCCCTTCTATGCACTTATGAAATTGCCAATAGTTCTCGGGTTTCATGGGGTTCCCGAAGTTCAGTCCGTCGGTAATGGCCAAAGGCCTGGCGCCCGCGCACACGACATTCCTTGCCGCCTCCGCCACGGCCATCATTGCTCCGTTATAGGGATTCAGGTAGCAGAATCGACCGTTACAATCGACGCTTATGGCTATAGCTTTCTTCGTTCCTTTGATTCTAACGATTGCGGCATCCGAGCCGGCACCGGCTATCACCTCATCCTCTTTCGAATATGTAAACTGCCTATATGCCGATTCCTTGCTGGAGATGGTAGATACGTCAAGCAACCGCAAAAGGACTTCATTATAGTCTCCGGGTTCGCTTAGAAGCTCCCAGGACAGGTTCTGATCCTCCTTTAAATAAGCAGGTTCCTTGATCTCCCTATCGTAGAGCGGGGCCTGCTTTGTCAATCCCTCGACCGGAACTTCGCCCACAATAACCCCGTTTTCCTTAACGCGCATGATGCCGTCATCCGTCACCTTCCCGATTTTAACGGCATCGACATCCCACCTGCGCAATATGTCTAAAAACTCTCCTTCATCTTCCCGCTTCAAGATGGCCAACATCCGTTCCTGGGATTCCGATAAAAGAATTTCATACGGGGTCATCCCCTTCTCCCTTTGGGGAACCAACGCAACATCTATCTCGATTCCCGTCTTGCTGCGCATAGCGGTCTCGCAGGAAGAGCAGGTCAGCCCTGCCGCTCCCATATCCTGCATGCCCACAACGATCCTCTTTTCGATCAACTCCAGGCATGCGTTGCGCAACCTTTTGCCGAGTTCCGGATCCCCTATGGCAACGGCGCCCTTTGTAGAGGCAGATTCTTCCGTTATTTCCTTCGAGGCAAAACTCGCCCCGCCCACGCCATCTGTGCCCGTCTTTCCGCCTATGTAATATACCGGATTGCCTACCCCGGATGCCGCGCCTCTTACGATATCTTTATTTCTGACTACCCCTATAACAAATGCGTTCACTAACGGGTTGCCCTCATAACTTTCATCAAAATACGCCTCTCCTCCCACCGCGTTGATCTGCGCTACATTGGCGTAATGGGCCAACCCTCTGAATACCTCTTTAAAGAGGTATTGCACCCGGCTATTCTCCAAGGGCCCAAAACGCAACGAACCCAGGACGGCAATAGGACGGGCACCCGTAGTGAATATGTCCCGCACGCAGCCTCCTATGCCCGTAGCCGAGGCCTCAAAAGGCTCGACGGCGGAAGGGTGATTATGGGATTCTATTTTGAAGGCAACCCCGAAACCATCGCCGATATCAACGATGCCGGAGTTCTCCTCGCCGGCCCCCACCAATACCTGTTTGCCCTTGGTCGGGAAGAGGCGAAACAACTTTCTTGAGTTTTTATAACTGCAATGTTCAGACCACATGGCAGAAAAAAGACCCAATTCCGTAACATTCGGATTCCTGCCAAGTAACCTCTTTATGGCATCAAATTCCTGACGCGTAAGACCCATCTCTTCCGCCAATTCGGCGTTAACCTTGACCTCTTCTCTCGTCTTCACTAAATGCCCCTCTCTTTCTGGCGTATGTCCGTCATTTTTAACAATAAATAAGACGCCTCACCCGAAAAAAACTTTAGAATATGGGATTTGTTTCTTCGCATTTGTGATATCTTTGTCAAATGCTCTCGATTAACCGCTCCCTAATACGCTAAATATCATACTATTAAGAAGAAGGCAACACAAGAAAAATATAAACCATCAAATGTGTCCCGGCTCTTTCCCATATCCGTTGTTATATCCTCCTGTTCCCCGCCTCATATATAACAGGCCTTTTGGCTATAAAGCCAAAAGGCCTGTTCGTTCGGACCGGCCCGCCCGAATGGAGAATCCCCGGACTTTTGGAGGAATTTAGGAATTGATGGACTCCTGGCAGAACCGGAAATCTCATGAAATAAAATTTAGTATCTCTTAAATCCTGTACAATTTATCTCCATATAAACGCTTTGGAATATGTTACTATCTGAGAAATAAAGAGATACAAGAAGTTAGAGATATTCTAGAGATATCTCTTTTTAGGACATACGGGGGCCGCAAGAGGCTCGAATTATTCATAGTCTTAATGATGGCGCCTGGGCCGGGGGCGTCTCTTATGGTGTGGTTGTCTATGACTTTTTCTTCTATGGAAATGGTCGCGCTGAGGCTTCTTCGAAGAATAATTTGTAAACCTTTCGCGCGGAAAGCCGGGATGTTCTACTATGGGAAGAGCCGTTTTGATGAGTCTCTCGATATTGCGGATATCGCCGCCCTGGTCGGGCGTAGCGAAAGAGATGGCCCTGCCTTCGTGTCCGGCGCGGCCCGTGCGGCCTATGCGATGAACGTAATTATCAGTATCATCGGGAATATCGTAGTTAAAAACAACTTCTATGCCTACAACATCTATGCCTCGGGCAGCTATATCTGTAGCTACGAGTATCCTATACCTGCCCCTTTTAAACCCTTCGAGCGCCTCTCTGCGTTGGCTAAGCGAACGGTCAGAATGGATCTCCGCGGAAGAGTGGCCGGTAGTCTTCAGAAACCGGCAGATCTTTTTAGCCCCTATCTTTGTGCGGGAAAAAATAAGAGCAGGACCGCGGTAGCGCTCCAGCAGCTTTAGCAGAAGACCCTTCTTTGAAATCTTTTGAACGATAAAGAGTTCCTGGGTTATGCCTTTCGCCGCTGTGCCGGACGGCGCGACTTCGACGTGAACGGGAAGTTTCATATGCGCGGCGCCTATTTTTATTACTTCTCCCGGTATAGTCGCCGAAAAAAGCAATGTCTGCCTGTTTCTAGGAATAACCCTTAGGATGCGCTCTATCTGAGGCATAAATCCCATGTCGAGCATGCGATCGGCTTCATCAAGAACTAAAACACTTATATCCGCAAGGAGAATGGTGCGCCGGTCTATGTGATCGACAAGGCGTCCCGGAGTAGCTATTATGACCCGCGGCAGTTTTCTCAATGACGATATCTGCGCACTTATAGACATCCCGCCTATGATAACGGATGTTTTTATCCCGAACGACGGAGCTATTTCTAAGAATGTCTCGTTGATCTGAAGAGCGAGTTCCCTGGTAGGAGCGAGAATCAACGTGCGGCCCTTTCTTTGGGAAAGGTGCTGGATAATCGGGATAGCGAAAGCGAGTGTCTTGCCGGTTCCCGTCTCCGCTACGCCTATGACATCTTTTCCCTCTATCCCGATAGGTATGGCCTTATGCTGAATGGGTGTAGGGTGGGTGATCCGCATCCTGTCCAGTATCTCCACTATTTTAGGAGCGATGCCGAGGCCGTCAAAAGAAATATTTGTGTCATCCCGGGACGTCCGATGTGTTTTCATTTATTTTTTACAGCCTTTCTCTGGTTTTACCGTCTTTTCCTGCCCGCTTGAGTTTCTGTATAAAATCATCCTTTTTGAACGCGGAAAACCATCTTTTCATCGTAATCCAGCCCGCGAAACGTATGGTAGACTGGCGCCATTGCCTGTACCATGTCCGCCATCCATATTTGATATTGTGCAAAAAGAACACCATATACGGAAAGGAGAATACATTCAGCGCAACCGTAAATACGTACCTAAACCTGTAGATTCTGCCCATGATTTTCATTGGGGCGGCCTGCATCTCTTCGGGGCTCATGGGATCATCAGGCTCAAAAAGCAGGAAGTTGCCGTCATAATATTCCCATCCCAGTTCGCGCAGTGGATAGATCCTGCTTGCCCGATTGAGTCTATTTCTTAATTCCGTTCCGGGCAGAGGGATCGGCAGCATTACCTGGAAAGTATCTAATCGCGCTTTCGTCACAAAACGCTTGAATTTCTTTATACGTTCTTTTACGGACATTTTAAAATCTATTCCTTCCGCCATGGGATAACCAAAAATAAACATACCATGCAACAAAAATCCGAATTTACGGAATTTTTTTGTAAGTTCCAGCATATCTTCGGGTTTCAGTCTTTTATTCATCGCTTTCAATTCTTCCGCGATAGGTGATTCAAGCCCTATGGCCACGAAATTGATTCCGGCCCGGCGCATTGCGGAAAGAAGTTCCGGATCTCGAGCCTTATCAAGCCTGATCTGAACGCCTAAATCCAGTCTTCTGCCGGTATCTTTCTGATATTCCGTGAGCATATCGCAGAATCGCATGGTCTCATCCCTTTGCTGGCCGAAAAGATCATCAACGATAAAGAATTTTCTGGCGTCTTTTGTCTCCAGGAGGAAACTTATGCACTCCAGAAGCCTTTCGGCGGATGCAGGGCGCGGCCTTCCTTTTACCGTGCAGAATTCACAATCCATGCCGCAGCCGCGTATTCTCTCAACCTGATATACCTGTATATGGGCATAGCGCACCAAAGAGTAATCCGGCAGGGGAAGTCTGTCAAAATCGGTTATGGGCTCCCTGGGTAATGTGCGCGCGACCTTCCCATCCTTTAGATATGCAATGCCTTTTATTCCATCCAGAGACGCATTTTCTGTTAGCGCCTTCAGAAGCTCTTTTATTGTCTCCTCGCCTTCGCCTATAACTATAATGTCAACACCGCTGGCCAATCCTTCTTCTATGGTTTCCTCCACAAAATGCCGGCCGCCGGCAATAGTCAAAACACCTTGTTTTTTATAAAATTGCGCTATTTCGTAAAGCCTGGGAATAGTACTTGTAAGCCCGCCATATAAACCGACAATATCTGCGCGCCGCAACTTTTGCAGATATCCATGATCGGCGCCTCGCGCGTCGGAATCGGGGCCGTATAAACGAAGATTGTTCTCATCAATAATCTCAACATCCCAACCTTTCATTTTATTCGCCGCGCTTCCTACGCATACAGGACCAAGCGGGGTCGTTCTTCTCGCGTTATATGAATAGATATTGAGTGCGGGATAAGCCGGATTAACGATCCTTAACCGGTATCTATCTTTTGATTTGTTAAGTGTAATCATAGTATTCACATTATAACATTGTTTGAATCAAAACCGAAGACAATAAGAGTTGAACCAATTTTTTGTTTACTGGAGATAAAGAGATAGATTCAGTCCCGAGACCGTGATAACTGTTTAAGGACCTTTAGGTCATGGGATATAAGAGCTAATTTCTTCTGACGAGACCATTTCTTGATTTGTGCTTCACGCTTCTGTGCTTCTGAGCGATTTGGGTAGGCTTCTTTGCAAACAAGCTTTACAGGCAGGCGTCCTCTAGTACATCCGCCTCCCTTCTTGCGATTATGCTCTTTTACTCGTCGATCTATGTCGGTAGTGCTGCCAGTGTATAATAGGCCATCGGCGCACTGTAGAATGTAGACATGCCACATGTTGGTCCTTCTGGCCCTTCGACGCGCTCATTTCATTCGCTTGCTCAGGGCCATCCCGAGCGAGAAAAGGACTCTCAATTATTATATCATGGAGAGGTCTTTTCGAGTCGAAGGATGGCCCTCCGACGCGCTCATTTCATTCGCTTGCTCAGGGTCATCCCGAGCGAGAAAAGGACTC
>Ga0272442_10003212_pt1 | contig 23100 bp, 34 predicted proteins | sample SSMForm2O_FD_200262 | JGI IMG/M metagenome (GOLD analysis project Ga0272442, IMG submission 200262) | Marine sediment archaeal communities from Little Sippewissett salt marsh, Falmouth, MA, United States - SSM-Form-2O | ecosystem: Environmental > Aquatic > Marine > Wetlands > Sediment ...
TTGGAAACAAAATTTTATGGAAATCAACGCATCAGACGACAGAGGAATTGACACTGTAAGAGATAAAATCAAAGGGTATGCAAGAGTTAAAACACTTGGTTATGATTTTAAGATTATTTTCTTGGATGAAGCTGATTCTATAACTCCACCAGCACAAAACGCTTTACGAAGGGTTATTGAAATGAACTCCAGTCAATGCAGGTTTATTCTTAGTTGCAATTATCCAAATAAAATTATTGACCCAATAATTGATAGGTGTGTTGTTTTCAGATTTAAATCTATAAAACCAGTTGAAATGAATATACTTTTAAAGAAAATTGCAGAAGAGGAAGGTATTGATATTACTGCATCTGCGTGTCATACACTTGCGACATTATCAAATGGTTCGATGAGACGTGCATTAAACACGTTAAATACGTTGAAACTTTCAAACTTGAAGGGTATCAATGAAGATGTAATATATGAAGTTACAGGGTATATTGATGATGATTACGTTAGAACACTTTTAATTGGTGTTGAAAAAGGAGAAATTAGTGCAGTTGATAAACAGATTGATAAATTACTAAATTTCAAAGTTTTTAGTCCTGCAGAAATCTTGGAATCATTGGAGAGATTAATAAAAGATTCTAAGAAGTTAACAAAAGATAAAAAATTGGATGCATTAACAAAACTTGGAGACCTTGAGTTTAGAATATCAATGGGTGCGACACCAGAAATCCAGTTGAAAACTTTTATGTGTTATTTAATGAGGTTATGGTAATGGCTAAAAAGAGACAGAAAAAAGATATTGTTAAAAAGATGCAAGAAAAAGTTGCTGATGAAGACCGTATCAAAAAAAGACTTACATTTAAACATTGGATGATAAGAACAGTTTTGATTGGTATTATATTGTTTTCATTGGTTTTAACCATAGAACATTTAACTGGAACAACCATATTTTTACATACAATTATTGCAGTGACAATTGTTCTTTTACTTGGACTTTTACATGAAGGGTTGCATTATTATAAAGCGGTAAAACTGGGATATAAACCAAAGTGGTGGAGAACAACATTTAGGATGGGTTTTACAATCGAACATGATAATATCAATACTTGGAAACAAGACAGAGATAAGATAGGGAAAATACCTTATGTGTTTATTATACCAATATCTATTGTAATATTAATAATAGGTGTTTACTTTAATTACCTGGGAATAATAGTTGCAGGGGTTGGTACTTTACTTTTACATGCTTTTACTTATAGAAAGGAGGGAAGAGAATTATGAAGGAAGGTGGTGCATTTGATAGGATGGTTCATAATCGGGTTTATGGTAGCTTGTGCAGTTTATACGATTGCAAAAATCTACTATATGATATGGAAATTTGAAAAAGAGAGGAACAAATAATGCCTAGAGGAATAAGTCAAAGTGGGATGTCGATATTCAGAGATTGTCCGTATGCGTATAAAATTAGGTATATTGATGGAAAGAAACCGATTTTCTTTGCACCGCAGATACTTGATATAGGTAAGTTTGTTCACGATGCGATTGACAGGTATTATAAGAATTACTTTTTAACTGAAGGAACTGCAAATGATGTTCTTTCGCATTCATATGGTTATCTTAGAGACAACTGGGATTTATCATTACAACCAGAAGACCTAAAGAAAGGGTTTGAGTGTCTTTATAATCACGCCAAATGGGAGGAGACGAACATAAACAACGGTATTGGTACAAAACCATTAAGTGAAGTTGAAATCAATGGAGAAGGGTTCTTTGGGATTATAGACTACGTTGATATTCCAAACAAAAAAGTTATTGATTGGAAAACAGGGAGAAAACCGTATTTATCACAAAACTATAGGATGCAAGCTTACGTTTACAAAGTTTTGTATGAATCGAAGTTCAATGAGGAATTAACACATTTTGATTTCTTTTTCTTGTTCCCAAATGAATGGAGAACAGTAAAATATGATAGTGAAAAACAGATAAAGGTTGGAGAGGAGGTAGAACAGATAAAAACAGACATCTTGAATGCAATACAAGATGAAAACTTTCCAAAAGAACCAAGAACACCTGGAAAGTGTAAAAGTTGTGAATACAAACTATATTGCAAGATAATTGGTGGTGAGGAAACCAATGTTGAGACGGAAGGAGAAGAAGGAACTGGAAGAATTGAGACAATGGAAGATGAGTAAACTTGAAGAAGATATGTCAATAATGAAAAAATGTATCAATGCATGTGCTAATGCAATACAAATGAATGAAGAAACACTTGGAAAATTAAAAGAAAAAACCAAAGAGTTGGAAAACAAAAAAGTTGAAGAAGAAATTGATAGGATGTTTGGTTAATGTTACAATGGAAAATTGATAAAGCAAAGGAAGTTATTTCAGATGTTGCATCTAAGTCAAAACATCCTTTGATTGTTAATTTTTCAGGTGGAAAAGATAGTTGTTGTGTATTACTTTTAGTTCTTGAAATCACTGATAATGTTGAATGTCTTTTTATGGAAAGTGGTATTGATTTACCTGGAAGTGTTGAGTTTGTAAAAAAACAATGTAAACGTTTTGATGTTAAGTTGCATATCACTAAACCAGAAAGAGATTATCAAGGAGATTTCAAGTATTGGGTGCGAAAGTTTGGATATTTTCCTGCAACTGATTATACCTGGTGTTCATCCAGGTTGAAACTAAGACCATCACGTGCTTATTTTAGAAAACTTTATGGAAAAGATGCATTATATAAAATCACTGGTGTCAGAAAACACGAAAGTAGTAGAAGAGCTAAAATTTACAAAGCAAAAGATTATGTTGAAGAAGATTATGAACATAGTGGAAGTTTTATAGTGCATCCAATCTTGGATTGGGAAGATAATGATGTAAGAGATTATCTTAGAGATAAAAATTTTGAGGTTAACAAAAACTACAATCCTTTTGGAGTAAGTGGTTGTTATTATTGTCCGTTTTATCAAGTTGAGATTTATGAAAAGATATTGAGGACATATCCAAATATTTATGATGAGGTCATAGAGTTGGAAGATGAAATTGGTAAACCATCAGTAAATGGTAACAGATATCTAAAAACAATAAAGAAAAAGGTAATGGGTCAAACATTATTGGAGGAATGGTTGTGAGAATTTTTGATTATTTAAACATATCAAATGAACGCAGTATCTGGGCGGATTCAGGGTTCCACGTGCAGAGGAATGTAATCCAGGAAATCTTGAAGAAACGTGACGACATACACTTTTATTTGACAGTTCCAACAGACCAATATACTGCAGTCAAACAGTTGGAATCAGACCGATTAACACTGTTAAAATACAATTATTCAAGTGGTTCTGGACATAAATATCATTTTGATATAAACCAGTTGTGGAACCTTATGGATATGTGGAGACGGGATTATGATTTGGTAATATCAAATGAAGTGATACTGGGAAATCAGTTCAGGAATCTCTTCTGTTATAAGTCGCATTTTGATATTCCTATAGTCAACTATATTCATTGGGTTGATACAAGTGATTCAGTAACGCAACAACAGTGGGATATGTACAGTTCGATTTATTGGTGTCATAAAACATACTGCAATAGTGTGTACGGTAAAAGACTTATTTTAGATAATATCTATAATATATATACTAAAGATGTTGCAGAAAGGATAAATGATAAACTTGGTATATTGAATGTTGGGTTCAACGACAAAGAACTGGACCAGTATAAGACAAAAGATAAGTTCGATGTTCCAACACTTGTATTTAATCACCGTATTTCGCAGTATACAGGGTACGAAGCTTTATTAAAAGAATGTAAAAAATTATATGATAAAGGATTAAAATTTAAATTAATATTTACGAATCCATCGGTATCACTTACAAGGAGTGGATTATCAAAATATCCGTTCCTGGAATTGAAGGAAGGTGGGTATACTTATCCAGAATATATTGAACTTTTGTGGAAGAGTGATATTTGTTTTGGGTTGCATAACGGACAGAATCAATGGAGTATAGCATTTTTGGAAGCATTGTACTGTGACAATATTCCGATAACATCAAACAAGATTTTCTATCCAGAAATGTTGGGAAAGGATACGTTCCTGATTTCGGACTTAGGGTACGTTATAGAAAATTTGGATGGAATTGCTAGTAAGCATTTTGATTTGGAAAAATATTATTGGAGAAATTTAGCTGATGATTATCTGCGTATGTATGAAAGTGAAATTGCAGAATATGAAAAGACTGCGGATACATTGAAAGACGAACAAAAATCGAAAGTCTTAAATGATGTAAAAGAATTATTTAAAGTTAGACCTGTTATAGATAAATCAGAGATTTTACGGTTACGTGCAAAAGAGGTTGGGTCTGGCATGGGATGTCAAACGCCTTACAGTAAATATAGACGTGCATTACTTAAAATATGTGATGATGTTATAGAAAAGGATGAATCTATGTATAAATTAAAGAATATGGATGAAAATCCAGTTAAATCAATTGATTGGTGGTTATAATGAAAAAAGAAATATTAATTGGAATGTTACTTCTAATAAGTGCGATGGGAGTTGTATCAGTAAGTGGTGAAGAAATGGTAACTACATCATTTTTTTGCGATAGAACATCAGTAGAAGTTGGTGAAACCTTTAAAGTTGAATTATGGGTTGATACAAATTTCCCAGTTACAGGTTTTACACTTCTACAACTACAATTTCCAGGTAATCTTGGAGATATGACAAATAGATTATTTGGTTATCAATGGAATTTATCATCGACAGATATAGGATATTTAGATAATGATGAAGGAAACTTGACTTATGTTATGGCATTTAATTTTGATGGAATAAGTGGAAATCAACCAGTTTTGGAATTTACATTTAGAGCAGATAGTCCAGGAACTTTTACTCTTCATATACCAGAAAAAATAAATTTTGGACCAGGTGCAGGTAGTAATGGAATGGAAATAGCATCTGACGAAGGACATGTTTTTGGTATTACTCCTGAAGATATTTCTATTACAATAAAAACTGAAGACAGTGGTAATGGTGGTAGTGGAAGTGGAGGAAGTGGAGGAAGTGGTAATGGTGGAACTACACCTCCAGTTGATTCTGATGGTGATGGTGTTCCTGATGGTGAAGATATTTGTCCAGGACACGATGATAACCAAGATTCTGATGGTGATGGAATACCAGACGGTTGCGATGAATTTCCTTATGGGGAAGATGAAATACCTGATGAACCTGATGAACCAGACGAAGAACCAAAAGAATTAATTGCAATTTTAGGCGGTCCGTATTTTGCAGGAATTGGAGACACTGTAATTTTTGATGGGTCTGCAAGTTCTGGTGACATAACTTTATGGAGTTGGGATTTTGGTGATGGTTCTGGGAGTAATTATGAAACTGTTACACATAAATATAATAAAGAAGGTACTTATGTTGTAACATTATCAGTTGGTGATAAGTGGGGAAATTTAGATTTTAATATGACATATGTGTATGTAACAACAGAATATGAACCAGAACCTGATAATGGTCAAGAAAACGGAAACGGTGGAGACTGGACATACCTTATAGTGTTGTGTGTTGTTTTTGCAATCATTGTATTTATGGTGTTTTTCTTGAAGAATAGAAGAGAGTATGAATAAACGTCACGTGGAGGTGATGGGTAGTGGAAGAAAAAGAGGAGACAATAAAAGTAAAAGTGTTGAAAATACAAATAGAAGTGAGCTATGATAATGAAGACCAGTTGTTTTATCAAGTTGCGTGTGAGACGAAAGGTGCGACTATGGGACAGATAGGTTTAGCCATGGTTGCGTTGAAACAGATAGAAAGAGATTTAATAGACCAGTCTGAGGATATAGAACCAACGTTTTATATGGAATCCTGATGCGATACGATGGGATTGGGTCAGTCGGAATTCGTTGGGATAAGTTACGATAGGATTCAAAGGAGGAAAGAAAATGAATATGGAAGATATAGAAATGAAACATGGAAAATTGTTTTGTGATGGGAAATATTATCAAGTTGAAATGATTAGGGGAAAGCCTATTTTTAAAGACATAACTAAAGATGTAGAAGATAAACTTGAAGTGGTTGATGATATAACAGACAAACTTTACAAGAAGGTTGATGCGAAAAAAATACTAAAAGAAGCATTAATGCGGATGGAGAAAGACGATGTTAACAAACTGTATATGATGCTTTTCAAAGACAAAAAACAATACAAGGTAAAAACAAGAGAACATCATTGTTGTGATTTGAAAGTTGGTAATTTCATAGTTCCAATCATCGAATAAAAAGTTTAAAGAAAGTTTCAAGTAAATTAATCGCAGACTAAATTAAAAAGGTTTATAAAGAAAGTCTGTATGTAAATTAAAAGGTGGAAAAAGTGGAGAAAATGTTGGGATATGCACGTGTTTCGACTTTGACTCAAATTGAGGGTCATAGTTTGAATTACCAAAAAGAAGCTATCACGAAGTATTGCAAAGCAAACGATTACGTGTTAGACAAGATTTACGTGGATGAAGGTATATCAGCATACAAACATAGACCAAAGTTTGAGATAATGATGAACCGTTTACTAAATGAAGATGATATCAATGGTGTTGTAGTGCAGGACTTGACCAGGTTTGGAAGAAGTACAGATGATTTACTGATACAAATAAAAACAATAGATAAGAATGGTAAGAAGTTCATATCAATTAAAGATAGTATAGATATATCAACTAAAACAGGAAGATTGATGTTAACAATGTTATCTGCAATTGCAGATTACGAAAAAGAAACAATCCAGGAACGTATGCAGGCTGGAAAGGAATATGCTAAGGTACATGGAACCAAATCAGGAAAACCGATGTGCAGACCAAAAGCAGATATTAATTGGGAACAGGTAAAGGAGTTAAGAGAATTAGGTTTAAGTTGGAACAAAACTGCTAAACAGGTTGGAGTTTCGACACCAACTTTGATTAAAAGAGCAAAGGAGGAAGGATTAGATGGGAATATTTGAAAGAAAACCAGACAGATATACTAAACATCATAGGACAGATGTACAGATACATGGTAGAAAAAGTTTTGATACTGGTAGAGAAATTACAGATAGATATAGAGGTCGTATTAATGCTGAAAGGAAAGAACTTGAAAAAACAATTTATAGAAAGTTTAGAGGATATGGTTGGGGATTTTTTGAATCCAGAAGAAAAGCAAAATTAGAAGCTGCAAAAATAATGTTAAATAGATATCAAAAACCAAGAAGAAGGAAAAAGAGGCGATAGGTTGATGAAGATGAAGGTTATTTTTCGAGTGCATCCCATCCCCGAAATCTTTGTCAACCCGCCAAATCTAGGAGAAAAGAAAAATGGAAATGAGTAGAGGAGACAAAGTATTCCTTGCAAGTTGTATAGTGATATTGATAATTTTGATTTCAGTATCAATCTGTTGTGTTTTCAATCCAAGAATAGTTCCTTGGTATCCATATGGTAAAGAAACATTTGAATATACAAATATCACTGCAGAGGAAGCTGATTTGTTAATTGCAAACGACAACATTACAATACTTGATGTTAGAGCATTGGAAGGTTGCGGTAGTTGTCAATTTAAGAATGGACATTTACCTGGTGCGATATTAGAAAGTGACCCAACGAAGTATTACAATGCATCATATGACATTCTTGTTTATAGTGTAGATGGAACTGTTGGTGCAGAGTTTTGTGAAGATTTGATGTATAAGGTCTATGGAAAAGTGTATAATTTGGAAGGTGGATGGAACGATTGGATATTGTGGAGTTGATATTACGAAAACTTTTAGGAGAACCAGAGAGGTATTACACTTCATATTCTTTGGAGGAGATAATAAGGTACGAAAGTACACATTTCTTGTCATCTGCGTTAGTGGGTTATTTAGCGTTCTTGTTGACCTGGACCATATTATCTCAGAGTCGCTTAAAGTATCCAGACCGTTACATATTCCGTATTTCATTGTTGTGGGCTGTGTTTGCATCAGTTACCATGCATATGTGCATAGACGTTTTCACAAAAATAGCTTGAGGAGAGAAAATGAAAGTTCCACTTAGTGTCTCAACAATAATAAAAAACAACAAAGAAATGTTATCAATATGGTATAATGGTAAAAATAAAATTATCAAGTCACCAATTAAACCGTATTTTTATAGCAAGAAAAAACTGGACTTACCTGCAGTTTCGACTGAAAAACAGGGAGTAGCATTATCAAACTACCAAAATAGACGATTTTTTAAGTATGAATTCAACACACGAAAAGACCTTGTTCAATATCGTTCTGATGATACTTTTGAGGACAACATTCCATTTGTTTTGCGTAACCGCATCGACATTCCAGACCTTTTTACAAAGTTTCCGCATACAAACGATTTGAAGTTCTTGTTTCTTGATGTTGAACAGTATACAAAACCAGAAGATATGTTTCCAACATACGAAGACCGCATCATATCAATTTCGTGGTGTGGTAATGATAGGATTATCAAAACCATTTATTTGAACAAGGAATCAACAACTGATAGTAAGTTACTTAGAAAATTCATTGAGGAATACCAGAAGATAGACCCTGACGTTCTTGTGATGTATAACAAGGGTTATGATATACCAACAATTTTGAATCGTTGTATCCGCAATAGAATCAATACAGGTGCATTTTCAAAAAATGGTGTGAAACCATATATCGGTGGAAAACAAGACATATCACTTGAAGGTGTAGTTATTTATGATGTTCTGGATTCTGCACGTGCAGACCAGTCACTTACAGGTAATGTTCCAAACAAAGGATTGAAAGCTGTATCAGATTACTTTGGGTTCAAAACTGATAATCCAGAGTTTGAAATGAAAAAGATACACGAACTTGTTGGTACTAATGAATTAATTAATTATAATAAAGATGATATTAGAAGACTATTATTATTATTTGATATATATTGGGATAATATAGAGTTCAATGCAAATGACCTGCAGATACCGTTGAATGTTGCATTGGATTTGAATATCACTGATTTAGGATTAATCGTTATCGGAGACGAATTCAAAAAGTATGGTGTCATCGCAGACGGGACAAATTATCATCGGTATCCAGAAATATTTCAAGAAAAACGTGCTGGAGGCAATTATGAGGGTGCATTGATAGGGATAGACAGAACTGGTGTGTTTGAACCAGTTTACAAAGCAGACTATTCATCAATGTATCCCTCCATAATGGCTAGCTTTAACTTATCACCTGATACCACTACACTTTTGAATTTTGAATCATATGGAGAGTTCTGGATAGAAGAAGAGGACTTGTGGTATATTTATCATATACCTGATAAGGTTCTAAACAGGAATATGGTTATCCAGGTTTCTAAGAAGAAAGGGTTCTGTTCAGAATTGGTAAAAAGGTTCTTGCAGGAAAGAGCTGAATATAAGAAGAAGTGGAAGGAAACAGGAGAAAAGAAGTACCGTGCAATGAGTGATAACCGTAAAGTTAAAGCAAACGGGGGAGTTTATGGTATACAAGGTTCAGCTAATCATGCATTCGGATTTGCACCAATAGCTGTTGCAACTTGTGGTATAGGAAGAGAATGTGCAAAAGCTTTAATTGATGTTATCAATGGATTGTATCCGAAATCTGTGATAGAGTACGATACTGATGGTGTGTATTTTGCTTGTAGCAATTTGGACAAAGAAAAACTGATATATCACTTTAAAGATAAATTACGTGATATATTCAAAGGAGAACTGGATTTATCAATTGACATTGATGATTACGATAAAGGATATTTTTACAAAGCAAAGAATTACATCTTACAAAGAAAAGGAACGACAATTTATCATGGTGCAGCTATGAAGGCAAGTAGTAAAGATTTATTGAGTAAGAATCTGATAAAAGAACTTGCAAATGCGAAGTTGAATGAACAACCAACAAAGGAGATAATTGATAGATATATCAAACTGGATTTTCCTTTGCAACACTTTGCGATGAGTGTGACAATGGGAATGCATATGAGAGATTACAAGAATTTGAATGTTCTTGCACCAAGACTTGCATTACAAGCTAAGAATAAACTTGGTATAAAACCAGAAATGGGAAGACAGTATCATTATGTTAAAACAATCAATGGTTATCAGTTATTAGAACTTGCAAAGAAACAGGATTTGGATACAAAGTATTACCAAGAGGAAATCCAAAGGATAGTAAAAGTCTTTGATGTTGAGTTGCCTTTAGATGGTGGACTTGACAAATGGTTGTAAAATATTAAAAATAAACAATGATTTAAATATTAAAACACCAATCTGGTGATTAGTAAATGATTGAAAATTACATATGGCCGATTGCAATAGTGTTACTATTTGTAGTCGGTATCTTATTGATGTTAAAGTCAATGAGAAAACTAAAAATAAAAAGGAGGAAAAAACCTATGGAAAACCCTAAGAAAAAAGGATACAATCCTGGTGCATATAAACCAAAGTTGATTACACAAAAAGACATGCAAGATTCATTAAAGAAATCAATGAGTTATACTAAAGGACAAGGACAACAAGCTTTCAAACCACGACCATTGTTTCAACAACAACAGAGAGAACAATATCCAAACATAAGAAGACAACCAGAACAACCAACAACATATAGACAAACAACACTTGATGAATTTACCAGAAAAGAACCAGAACCAGAACCCGAACCAGAAGAAGAACCTTATTGGTCTTCAGAGGAATGGGAAGCTTGGGCAATGGAAATATATAAACAATATCCAGAAATAAGACAGTTCTTACCTGATTGGTTTATACAAGCAGTAGAAGAATAAGAGAGAGTGGAAAAACTCAGAAGATGGTAATCTATCTCATCCTTGTTTACTTTTGTTTACCATTTCTCTCCAAGAAAAACTTCTGAGTTCCATAAATCTCTTACAGGAGGAAAGAATGCCAAAAACACGTGTGTTTAGTGAGAACGAGAAACACAAAATATTATCTTTATATGCACAGGGAGTACCTATAAAACATATAGGAAAAGAAATGTGTTCTACATATAATACAATAAAAAAGTTTTTAAAAAATCTTGGTGTTTATAAAGATAATCCAGATAAACTTTTATACAGAAAAAAATGTTGTATTTGTGGCAAACTTTTTTGGTCTTATAGTTCTAGGAGTAGATATTGCAATGACCCTTGTGGTTCACAATATGATAAATCAACAACTTCTTTTATGGGTTGTATGAGATATCATTACGTTAAAATTATGCGATGTGACCTCTGGAAGATAATAAAATCTAATCCAAAAAAGGCTATAAAAATAAGAGATAAAATGATAAAAGAAGAAGGAGAAGAGTTCACAAAACTTATTTTTGGTAAAATGTTTGAAACAGATGATTTTGAAGAAATGATGAAAATATATGAAAAGTATGAGGATGTTTTTAATGAAGACGATAAATGATTTTTTAGGAAACCAAACGCAGGTTAAACAGTTATGTGACTGGTTAAATAAATTTTATCACGAACCGACAAGTGAAGTCCAAGGGTATGCGATTGTATATGGACCGTCTGGTAATGGAAAGACTTTGCTTGGAAAATTACTAGCAAATAGTTTTGAAGTTGAACTGATGTTGTTCACGCCATTGGATACTAATGTTGATGATATTATAAAATCAATAAACATGAAAACTTTGGATGGTATGGAACATAAATTAATTCTTATTGATGACTTAGATGAGTTTCCATCTAATATGAAAAAGAAACTATTTGAATTATCTAATATATCTAATCATCCTATAATATATACGTGCAAAGGATTGTTCTTTCCACCAGAATTTATTTCTAAAGGACTTGTTGTAAAGATAAAGAAACCGCTTACAACAGAGATATATGACCATCTGAAAACAATCAGTAATTTACCACCAGAGAAACTTATGGAGATTGCAAAGGATTCACCATCGGTTAGAAGTGCGGAATTATCGACTTACAATGCAAGTGTCAATGATTTGACTAATCCAACACAGACCAACTATGATGTGTTTAAAAACGCAAAGGCACGGTCTCTGAGTGGAAATCTTGGAAGAGGAAAGGTTGCATACCTGTTTAGTTGTATCGAAGGATATGACCTGGATGCATTGAAGGTAAGAGGTAAGTTTGCAGAGTTTGATTATAGGACTAAAGTAAAGTTCGAGGAAATTGATAGTTACTTCATTAATTATATGAGGGAACCAATTGAAAAGGTTCTTAAATATCAAAAATATAATGAAAAAGAAAAAGATAAAGAAAAATCAATTGATTTAAGAAGTATTAAGAAGAAGGAAGTTAAACAACCTTCATTAGAGGATTGGTAAAATGGGAAAGAAATATGATACATGGTATGAAAGTATAATGTTACCAACAAGGAAGATAACACATACTGGAGGAAGGTATGTTGTTACTATTCCTGGTAATATAATTAAAGACAAAAAACTTAGAAAAGGTTCGCACATCGGTGTTTGTATCTTTATACGCAGGAAAAGATTTAGTGATGAAAAGATAGATTCACCAGATTTGGTTGAAGAAGATAGTTGGGATATTGATATATAAAATGTTAAAATATAGGAGTAACTCACCCAGCTGAATGTTTAACTCTTATTGAAGGGATATTGTAAATATCAATTGATTTGCACCATTTGAACAACATAATAATAATATGTGAGGTGAGGAGAACCTTGCGGTTCCTCCCCTCACCATAACATATCGCAAGGAGGAAAGAAGATGGAACACGCAACGGTTATTAGAGGATATGTTCTTGAACTTTTAGAAAAGTACGATACTCTAACAACACAAGAAAAGAAAGATTATTTGGAAAGGATATTAGAACTTTTGAATGAAGAGTGTGAAACACTTGGTGAAGAAAATTATTTTGAAGAGGAGTATCTATGAATTATTGCAACTGCAAGAAATGTAACACTATCGTTAAAGTTGAAAACTGGAAGATAGATGAAGACGACAGATTAAATGTTTTTTTAGAATGCGGACACAAACGTGTCTATCAATTAATAACATCCAGTGAGGACTACAAATGAAAGCAACAGTTGGGATGAAGGTACACGTATTTTCACCAGACAAGAAAGATTATCTTGGTGTTGGTAAAATCATTCGTGTAGAAAACTTAGACGTAGAAGACGAAGACGGAAACATCGAAACACTATCAACCAGTTACCCAATAATCAAATTGGAAGATGGTAGAGAACTCGGTGGATTAGATTGTTGGTGGGGTAAGGTATCAGACCAAGACCCAAACAAAATCGTTCTGTTCGATGCACAGGATGTCCAGGACATCACTGAGACATTGGTTGAATATATGAATTTGCCGTGGCGACAACGAGTGGGTATGCTGATTGACTACAAATATCAAAACATGAAACCAAAGAACAAACGTATGATTAGGATGATACCACGTGTGTTCATTCTAATGTTCTTTGCTACGTACTTCGCTGGTTTTTTGTATTCCACGGCCGATTTGCTAGTATACATGTTTGGTGTTATTTTGCTAGGTATTTTATTGTTTTTTGTACCACTTAATAAGCTTTTATAGTCATCTATATCATCAAACTTGAGAATATACGCCCTATAATTAATAAGAATATATCATTTTAAAGAAGTAATTGAAATACATATAGAGGGGGGGTAGCTACGCAGACCAACATAACTTATATATATGCAAGCCACGATTTCCCATACATGAAAAAAATTCACAATAAACTCATATCGTTGCTAGAGCAACACAAATCACTTTCTATGCGAGAACTCCAACTACTTACTGGCCAAACTAATAGTGGTCTTCGTGGTAGGCTCAGCGAATTGCGTAAACAAGGATACCAAATAGATTTAGAGGACCATATCGTCAAACAATATGTGTATAAAGGTAAACCCGAAGAAAAAGACGAAACCACCGCAAAACTGGAACATTTACTTGAATCTGAAAATCTCTTCGGAACACCCATCCAGTACGACAAAATTGCAACCATACTAAAAACAGACCCGACTGCCGTAAAAAATTCTGTTATCAACCTATTCCATAGGTATCACATAATGCAATTATCACCAACAAAAGTTATTATCTCAAAAAAGTAGAAAACCTTATATAATCACAAAAAATTCATTATATGACCTGACCTGTTGGACAGTTCCGAAGTAACTCTGTGAAGGACTAAGAAACTGGAGTGAAGTTAAAGGTTCTCCCAATGGGTATGACGGTCAGGGAAAAAGGGTGTTGAGTTGGTGAGGAAACTTTACACGGATGGGTTGCCCGATTCCTCTTGTTTTTTACTCAAAAAGTATTAAAATTTCAAAAACCTTTATATATGATGAGTTACATAACTATGTTTGTGATTTGAATGGAAACCGAAAAAAATATTAAAAAAACCATTGACATCTACTTCATTCAGGAGTGGTGTTAAAATGTTTAGTTGCGAACAAGAATGGGAAAAAAAGTGGGAAGATGCAATTAAGACCCACGAAGATGCTGTTAAAAAAGGAACATACATTGGTAGAAAAATTTCAACATCAAAATACGATGGATACGCACATTACATCATCAAAGAAGAATTACCTAACGGTGACTTCAGAGTCGAGTTACTTGACATCTGGGATGCATATCAAGATGAAGTTATTGAATTTTTAGAACGCAGATTACCACGCAGAGTTGTTATCAATTATTTTGAAAAAAGAAAGAAAGTTTATGGATGTGAATAAATGCAGGAAACACTACAAGATTATCATACAGTAAAAAACCTTAAACAATTTGTAAAGGTCTATAGTGACGACAATTGGGACTACAAGTCCAAATTCACTATGGGATTCGGAAAACACAAAGGAACCAAAGTCGACCAGGTTCCACAATCATATTATTTCTGGGCGAAGAAAACAGTCGAAGAGACTTGGTATTGCGAATGCGGTTGGAGACTAGGAAACAAGAAACCAGACCCAGGTGTCGAACACGCAACAGTATGTCCACGATGCGGTAGAGACCACTCATGGGGGACTTAAAGTGAATTTAACAGAAAAGTGCAAAACTTGTGACTTCTGGAATGAAAGGACAGGTTGTGTAAGATATCTTTCCTATGGTGTCCCCGACACTGATTTTAAAACTTATTGCAATAGTTGGGCGAAAAAATTTTCAACAGATAAACATAGAATTGCATATGAAAGAACGCATGGAAAAATGGAGGACTAAAAGATGCATTACAACTGTCCGTTTTGTGGTAGAGGAGTAGAAAGTGACAGTCCATCCGAAGAAGACCATATTTGTGTTGTTTGCAGAACAATAAGGGAGGATTATTAAAATGAGAAGTAAAACAGACTTTGTTTGTCCGCAATGCGGTGAATACCTTGATTTATACGTTAATACAACAGTCAAGGTAAATAACATTGATGTTCCACTAGAATATCATTTGGAGTGTCCATTAGGACACGATATACTTGGAGATTAAAAAAATATTAAAATTCTCCAAACTTTTTTATATTACATCATTATTTCTCTTTTTATGACAACCTATGAATGGGGTAAAGGACAGAAACATCAATCTGACGGTGATATCAAAGTTGCAACCAAGAAAATGGATAACTGCAAAAAACAACTTACAAAAACATACAAACGTAGATATTTCCCATCCAAGATTGTTTTAGATATCATATTAGTCGTTTTTTTTATGTTTATGGTCGGTTTCTTTGTCAACACAATATTTGTCGTTGGCAACGTTGAGGCACTCTTTAAAGAGGTCTTTGGTGCATCCAGTGGTCTAGTAAAGTTTATTTTCTGGTTTACCCTTGGAATGTCAATTTTTTGGTTCTTTAGTAGATATATATTAAGAGGAAGGAGTTATTATGAATGATTTGATACCAAGAGTTATTTTCTGTCCAGGCGGTAATGAATACTATTCTGCGACAGGTGATGCTCAAACATCAATGATAATCGGTATAATTTGGACAGTAACACTGATTTTCCTTGTTGGTGCAATATACGGTTATTTTAGAAAAGTAAATACTCTAAAATCAGTTATTGTACTAATATTAATTGTTTTAGTAGTTTCTATATTAAATTTACTTGCTTTAACGGTATGGTGAAAAAAATGTGTTTTACTTTAGTGGTTCCAGTGTTTTATCTCTTGATATGTGCAATATCAGATGATATGCACGTGGAATTCATACCTTTTTTAATAACACTTATATTAGGTTTTATAATTGACTTATGTGGATGTGTTTGTGATGATTGAAGAACCAGACTGGTATCAAAAAGACGAAAAAAAGAAAATGCAAGAAAAATGCAACCAACTCATAAAAAAGACAAAAAGATGGATATATATCAATATCGGTGTCGCCACCTTTGATTTAGTATATGCAATATTTACTGATATGATGATATTCAAATTTATGTTTAGTTTACTTGCATTATTTTTAATATATATAACTTTCAAGAATAATATATCAACTTTAGATAGATTAGAAAAATTAAAAGAAAGAATAAAAAACGAAGTATGATTGGATGAGGTCCGATGCGATTGGTTGGGTTACGATTTGATAAAACCACAAAAACTTTATACAAAAAAACCAATATCAATATTGTCTATAACGACCAACAAATCCATTCCAATTAGTGAGTTGGAAAAGAAACTCTTGCAAACTACAAAACAGGATGGTAAGGTTAACACTGTTATAGAAGGGTGGGTAAAGTGGAGGGATAATAAAAAACTATAAATAAGATGAACACCATAGGATATATAGAGGTAATTAAAATGCCAGGTTATGATGGAACAGGACCAAGAGGTCGAGGACCAATGACTGGATGGGGCAGTGGATTCTGCGGAATGACTACAGAGGAATACGAAAAACTCAAAAAAGAACATCCAGAAGACTATCCAAACGAAGACTACCCACCAAGACAAGGTTTTGGATGGGGTCGAGGTTTTGGTCGAGGTCGAGGAATGCAATGGCGACACGGAAGAGGTCAAGGTCGTGGTTTCGGATGGGGAAGACGACACCGACATCGTGGCGGTTGGAACCGTTGGTAAAAATATTAAAAAAAGCGTAAATGATAAAAACGATAACGCAATTACAGTCACTTGAGAAGTGCAGTAAGGAGTTACTTCGATTGGAAATCGCTCAAAAACCACTCCTTACAAATATCTCTCAATGCATTAAACATATCACGGATAAAACGGGTCATTCCCGTCAATCCGTCTAAGGAAGTGAAGTGGAGAGTTACTTCGCATGTATAGACAATATATGAATGAAACAGACCGCACAGCGGTTTGATATATACTCTTCACGTCTATCTCCCTATAAAATTAAATGGAAAGTGAAGTAAAGGGTTACTTCGCACACACATGTCCGAACCCGTGCATCAGGTTAGGAACCTGAAACGCAGGGAACAATACCCTTTACGCATACCTTCCACCACATATGAGTAAGTCCAACCTGCGGATGATGTCACCCTGGTGTGATTGGGACAAGGGTTGGGTTCATATGTATCTCCCGTTAAAAGGAAGTGATAAAAAATGTCCAAAATAAACATACGTGGTAGAAATACCACAAAAACCACAAACTATGAAGCAGGTGAATCTTACAACCTTTCTCCAAAAGCAGAACTGTTACATCTAACAACAACTTGTCTTTTTAGAGAACCAAAATTCTACGGAACAGTTGATGAACAGGAAAAGAAAATCAATCTTGCAATTCAAAAGGTTGCATCCAAAGACCCAAAGTTCATTCTCCAACTAGCAAATTATCTAAGAAACGAACAGTACATGCGTTCAGTTTCAACATATCTTCTAGTTACAGCTGCTAACATTCCAGTATGCAAACCATATGTTCACAAGTACACACCAAAAATCCTTAATCGTGCAGACGAAATCAATGAATCACTTGCAATGCATTTAGAACTTTTTGCTACAGACGGAAAGAAAGGAATTCCAAACAGTCTTAAAAAAGGTATCATAGATACCTTTTCAAAGTTCGATGAGTACCAGTTCTCCAAGTACAACAGAAAGGGCATCGTGACATTCAAAGATGCAATTATGCTAACACATCCAAAAGAACCTTCACAGGTAATTAAAAAAATCCTGGATGACAATCTTAAAACACCATATACTTGGGAAACCGAGTTATCAGAAAAGGGTAATAAACCCGAAGTATGGGAAAGGTTAATTGATTCAGGAAAATTACCTTACATGGCTACACTAAGAAATCTAAGAAACATTTTAGAATCTGGTGTATCACCAGAACATATCAACAGAGTTGCAAACTTTATCAAAGACCCACAAAAAGTCAGATACTCAAAACAGTTCCCATTCCGTTTCTTATCTGCATATAAACAGTTAGAACACGTTTCTTCACCATACACATCAAAATTCATTGATGCAGTCGAATTTGCATTAGAGGAATCATTCTACAACATTCCACACTTACCAGGTACAACATTCATTGCATCAGATGTTTCAGGTTCAATGTCTTGGACATCACTATCAAAAAACTCTTCAATAGTTCCTGCAGAGGTCGGTTTAGTTCTATCCGCAGGTCTACACAAGTTCACAGACAATGGATTATTCGGTTTATTCGCAGAACAGTGGAAAACAGTCCAATTACCAAAATCTGCAAGTATTCTCCAAAACGTTGACAAACTATCAAACATCAATGTCGGTGGTTCAACCAACGGTTGGAAAGCAATCAGATACCTAAATGACAACAACATCAAAGTCGACAGAATCTTCATCTTCACTGATTGTCAGTTATATGATGATAACGGTTGGGGATGGGGAAGAGACCACGAAAGAACAATCCGCAAAGAACTCAACATATACAAACAAAATATCAATCCAGATGTAAAAACATACGTCTTTGATTTAACAGGATACGGTACAGTCAACTTTCCAGAGTCAGACCGTTCAGTTGCAGAAATCACAGGTTGGTCAGACAAAACGTTCAACTTCATTGAACTGATGGAAAAAGACCACAACGCACAAATAAAATACATAGAGGAAAAATATTAATACTCCTCTTTATTTTCTTTATAACTCTAAATCATAATATGATGCGACTGGATAAACAAAAATAAGTCAAGTTCCGTTTGAGACGGGATATGTTTGGATGAGACGAGTTTGGTTAAGATTTGATATTAAAATTTACAATACTTTTTTATACTACTATCACATTTTTATAATAAACAATTTGTTCCAATCCGATGCGTTCAGGTTTGGCACCATAAGATGTGTTAGGTGTTGCAAGTTCCAAACCTTGCAATGCTTATCGTCATAGTATATGAGACGTGATGTGTTCCGATACAATCCGATGCAACAAGATGGGTTTCGTTAGACTACGTTCATATTCGTTCCGATTTGATAAGCACTTTGATGCAACTTCAACCTTGCATCAAGGTTTCAATCAATTTGCGATAAGATGGCATGGGTTGAACTTTGATTAGGTACGTTCCAATCGGTTGAGTTGTGATATGTCACTTTCCTGTTTGGTCAAACAGATGGGAAGGTTTAAATTTGATTTGTTAGACTTCGATTCAATTCATCTGCGGTTGGACAAACTTTGGTTAGGTTGGTTATGTCAGGTTTCGATACGATTAAAATATTAATGCCTTAGAAATGTTTATAAATAATGAGTGTTATTCACTGTTCAGTCGTAAATCCTAAATGGTCGACAAAAAGTGCCAATTATGAACTGTCGTTCCTCTGATTGGTATACCAAAACTACCCTTTCGGGCAAGGAGGTAATAAAATGGCAAAAAGAAGAAATAAAAAAGAAGAAATAAAAAAACAGAAGCAAGAAACAAAACAAGGACAACCTATTTTTTTGGATGTATCAAACAATAACAAACCATATATTTATAAAATAAAGGAAATTTGTGTGGATTTAGAAGGAATTAAAAAAATACATACAATGAAACCGCCGTTTGGTCATGCAAGAAAAGTTAGAACAGGTCAAGTGAATAAATTATGTCAACTTCTTAAAAGAGGAGAACATTTTGAATCACCTCTTCAACTTGAAAAAGTAAATAATATTGGTGATTGTAGTTATAGAAATATTGATGGTGAACATAGAAAACAAGGTATGTACAAATATTTAGAAGAAATTGAAAAGACAAATCCAGGTAGTACAGTTTGTTTTTATGCAGGTGTATATGAATTCAAAGAAGGATTGACAGATAAAGAAAAAAAGAAATTAAGAAGAGAAATATATAGAAGACATAATATCGGAACAAAACAAAGTACAGATGATTTTATTGCATCACATCAAGATGTCTTACCGTTTTTTGATATCACTGCAGGAAATAATAGAATCATACCTTGTGAAATATATGGTAAAGAAGTTCCAAAATTAGGGGATACATTGAAATACAAGGATTTTGTTGGAGGGTACTTTGCAGGTATATATAAAAAAGGACAATTAGATGGTTTTCAAGGTGGTTATTCAGGTAATGCAGAAAAGTTTGTTGATGATTGTATAAAAAAATTAACAAATGAAGACATAGAGGAAATAGTTTTTGTTTGGGATACAATTTGTAAAACTTGGAATTTATCTGCACCTTTTGATTTCAAAAAGAAAAAAGGACAACCAAAAACAATAGAAAATTGTATATCAAAGACTACACCGTTTTATGCAGTTATGCGTTTGATACTTGATAACAAAAACAAATTTACTCAAGAAGAATTGATATCAAGACTTCAAAGAGATACAATAAAAGAGACAATAAAATCACTTTCAGAGTTTGGAGGAAGAAGTTCTTGTAAAAATTGTCATAAAATGTTGCATCACCATATCAATGAAGGATACGAAGATGACCCAAAGAAACAATTTATACCAGTATTAACAAAAACAGAAATAAACAAAGAAAAGAAAGAAGTTGATGATTTTATATTAAACGGTGGAATAGATATAACTAAAAAATCGAAGAAACAAAATATGACAATAAAAGAAAGTGATGTAGAAAAGGAAGAATTGAAAGGTGATAAAGATAAAACAACTTGGTCAAAATTTAAGGGAAAATATAAATAATATTTTCTCTTTTTTATTTTTTTTTATATGTGGAGGAATTAAAATGGATGAAATAGAAATAAAAAACAAAAACGTTATTATCAATACTATTGATTTTAAACAAGAATATGTTCATATCTCTGGAGAAAACATGGATTTATTATTAAATACTGTTGAAGATATACTTAAAAAAATAGAAACTGTTTTAGATAAAGTCAACAATCCAGATATATATGAGGAAAAGGAAAAAATAAGAAAAGAAATATTAAAATGAATATAGGTCTCATACATATTGATGGAACAATGCCCAACCTTGCGTTGATGAAACTTAGTGCATATCATAAAAACAAAGGAGACACTGTTGAATTAATAGACCCAGATATAAAAACTGGTTATGAAGGTTTTCTCAAAGATGGGTATGATAAATTTTACATTGGAGTTATTTTTGAAGACAACATCGAAAAGACCAAGATTTTTGCTAAACAGTTTGATAGTGTAGAAATAGGTGGATACTACTATGACCCAGAAAAAGTTCTACCAGATGAAATCGAACATATAATGCCTGATTATGATATTTATGTAAAACCAAAACAGGTTTTGAAAACATATAGTGGAGATTATTCAATGGGATTCACTACAAGAGGATGTATTCATAAATGTCCTTGGTGTATAGTTCCAAAGAAGGAAGGTAAGATTAGACCAAATGCAGACATATATGAATTCTGGAATAGAAAACACAAACACCTGGAAATCCTGGATAACAATCCAATGGCACATCCAGAACACTTTAAAAAGATTGCACATCAAATATCAAGTAACAATCTTACTGCATCTTTTCATGGTCTTGATGTTCGTTTACTCAACGATAAAAACACACCAATACTTGCAACAATGAAATTCAAACCAGAACCACGTTTTGCATTTGATACAATGGAAATCGAACCTTATGTGTTGCGTGGTATCAAACTATTACAGAAACATGGTATCAAACGTGCCTTGTGGTATGTTCTTGTTGGGTTTAATACAACTTGGGAAGAAGACATGCATAGAATATTATTATTGAAGAAATTAAATCAAAGACCATATGTTATGAGATATAAAACAGTTAAGGGAATAAGAAAGTATGCAGACTTAGCTTCTTGGGTCAACCAACACCAATTTTTTGCATCTATGACTTGGGAAGAGTTTTTGGTTTGTAGAAATGATAGAAGTAAATTACACTACAAAAAATATAAACACGAACCTTTAGATGACTGGTTATAAATATTAAAATTTCACAAACATTCATAACCTCTTTTTACCATTACTCCAAATTTGATAAACTAAGATAAGGAGGAAAGAAAATTGATAAAAAAATACGAAATCGAAATAGTCGGAAACGCACCTATCATCTATAACAGGATGAAAAAGGAAGTTGAAGACGAGAAAAAGAAGTTGAAGAAAAACGAAATGTTAGAGTGGGAAGAAAACGAGTGGATGAAAAAAGCAGAAACAAACAACGGTAGTGCAGTTTTACCCAAAGAATGGGTGATGTCTATGCTAATCAATGCTTGTAAATCCACTAGAATGGTTCCTCATTTTGAAACCAGAAAAAGTGCAACCTATACAAAATATGTCCAAAGTTGCATTATCAAAGAAACTTCACCACTAGGTAACACAAAAGATTTAAAACCATACGGAAAATATCTTCCATCCCAGGGTGCAAAAGGTGGCGGAAAAGTCTGGAGAGTCAGACCTATGATGGAGAACTGGTCCGCAAAATTCACATTCGTTGACCCGTTTGGAAGAATGAACAAAGAGGAACTCAAAGAACTACTTGAATACGGTGGAATGTTCATCGGTATCGGTGATAGTCGAAACCAGGGATTCGGAAGATTTGATATTGAATCAATTAAGGAGTTGAATTAATTGGATAAAAAACAACAAAAGAAAGGTGAAATCCAGGAACTAAGTCTGGATGCAATCCGCAACTATTTATCAAAAGGACAAGACGAACTCATCGCAATCCAACCCGACACACTACGACATATACATCAACAAGCGAAACTTGGGATGCAATTTGAAAAAGAAATGAATCTCAGTGACCGAGCTAGAGTTGCAAACCATCTTCGTGTGTTCAGAATAGTTGCAGAC
>Ga0272442_10003213_pt1 | contig 23098 bp, 18 predicted proteins | sample SSMForm2O_FD_200262 | JGI IMG/M metagenome (GOLD analysis project Ga0272442, IMG submission 200262) | Marine sediment archaeal communities from Little Sippewissett salt marsh, Falmouth, MA, United States - SSM-Form-2O | ecosystem: Environmental > Aquatic > Marine > Wetlands > Sediment ...
TCTTTAAGTCCCTTCCGACTTTTCTTTTGCGTTTTCCACTTATGAATAAACGATTGCAGAAATTTTACATTACTTTTTAATTTCGTAATCTTGCTTACATTGTACTGTATATTTTTCCCGGTTAGATAGACATTTGTCTCCCTCGTCTCGTAACTATAATGAAACTTTGATATGTACGGTAAGCCTTCCTTCTCAGAAAAAATCGCTAAGAAAACAAAACATTCCTCTGTTTTAGTGGAACCAGTATCCAACATACCTATTGAGAATGTGGAACTGTTTGTGGAATCAACTGAGATTATATCTTTGAACGTCCCTAGCTGGATGTCCTTATCATTAAACTGTTGTTCGTACCAGAATTTGTAATCTGACAACAAACGTATGATGGATAGTATCGAAGTTTTGCCAGTACTATTCTCACCCACTAAAAAAGTCACTTGTCTCAACGGAATAAGTGTATTAGTGAAACCTCTATAATTGTCAATAAATAGATATTTCATTATTTGCACCCGTTAATAAACTTATGGATGTTCCAAGATTTCGCAACTTCCTTGTTCTCGGCTACACAACCAAGCCTTTCAATGCCTCGATAATACCAAAGTTTTCCTCGAATTACATTTTAACTTTGCAACATCACGATGTAAATTTATTTCTCGCGTTTCTTTCTATCAGGCCGTTGTATTAATACAGAGGCGACTCTGCTAATTATTGATAATATAATGGGAGCAGGCCCAAAATGATATAGATTATTCCAAACAAAATATTTTTCCAATGTGTATTCTGTTTTATACCAAGTCCTTCAACAGTTGGTTCTATCTCATGACCTTCTCCAGTTACACCCCGATATTTTTCAGGCAGTTCGCTCTGTCTTTGATTATAGAAACAGTTTTTAGGATTTATCTCAATAATTCCTAACCATACTCTATAGAAACCAAATGCGGCGAATGCTGGTATCACACCACGGCAAACAAATCTAAAAGCTATCTTGCCTGTCCAAGAACTATCCACAAGTTTTGGTCCACTTAGGAACCATATTATTAAACCAAAGAATACGACAGGACATATGTTTAATAGCATAAAGGAGAGAGCTACACGGTACCTAGCCTGCTTAAGATCGAATATCAACGGCCACTGAAATGCCTTCCATCGAGGCTGAACGTTAGCTACTAATCCCCAAAAAATAGCATAGAAAACAGTAAAGATTGTTTGTGTTTCATTCATTGAATACCTCCTAACTAATTGCGAATTAATCTTTTTCAAAACACTTCAACTATCCCACACTAATACACTCTAAGTTTGTATTCCAAATTTGTGCTAGCGAGTCACAACTTTTCCTTTTTCCGTCCGTGTTAATCTCCGCAGCTTTTCTTAACCCCGCTGTTGAAACCTCCGCAGTTGATTTTCTCTATAATAATTTCGCTTTTTTCCTTTCCACTCTCTAATTACTATATCCTAATCACGATCCACGAATCACGATCCATCCCGATGTCTTGTATCGGGAAACCAATCCTCCGCAGTTGATTTTTTCTTTATATTCTCCGCTTCTTTTTCTCCTTTCCGCATTAACTTATTAATTTAAACAATCCACTAATCACGAGGCACTAATCACTAACCCATTCCTCCATAATTTATCCCGATGTCTTTTATCGGGAAACCACCAACTACAATCTCTTTATCCTTTTTAGTCAGCTTTAAATCCTTTCTTCGCGATCTTCGTGTCCTTCGTGTTTCCCAAATAATATTAAATTCTTTTCTTTGCGCCTTTGTGTCTTAGTGGCTATATTATTCGTTCTTTTCGCTGTCGCCTCAAGTTGTCCATCGCATTATATGTAAATCAAAAACTCTGTCAAACAAATTTTAAATTATTTTTCCTCCACATAATCACCGACTTTGGCAGCATTTTCCCGCCTTTTTAGTCAGCTTCAGACATGTGCCGTAGGCACGGTGGACGCAGGCAAGCCAGGGTGATAAAGCTCGCTTTAAGAGGTTTGCTTGCCAAGTACACCCAAGCTGACTTAACTCAATTTTTTCTTCGTGTCCTTGTGTCTTCGTGGCTCAAGCTTTTCTTCCCCATCTTACCTATCTTACCTATTTTAACATTTCATCCACCCTCCGATGTTGACCTCCTCTTTGTCATCCCCGGGTGGTTTCTATCTTGGCAAGCAGCAGGGGACCACGCGGCAATTTAGCCCGATTTTGAAAACACACCGCCCAAAGCACGTCTTTTTGTAACTTTTTTTTCAATTTTTCTTCTTTTCTTTCTTTTTCCACCTTTTATAAAAACTTTTTGTCGTTTTTTTTTCAATTTTTTGACGTTTTTAAAACCCCCACCCTTGATTTTAGCTCAAAAATAAGGGTGCACAAATTTCCCCCACACAATATCACCCCCATTTTTAGCCCAAAAACAAGCCTTCTTTTTTCAATCTGACTACTTTATTTTCGAAGAAATAAACTTCCCGGCAATTGTTTTACAAGCCCTTTAAGTTGCAGGGATACCAGGCCCGCATTGATGCTTCCCGGCGACAAATCCGCCTCGGAAATTATATCTTCTATATGAACCGGCTCTTTACTAAGGCAGTCATAAATCATTCTCTCACAATCACTTAAGTTCAACTGCCCCACATTGAATAAAGGCGTCTGAATTCTTTCATCTGCCTTTTCCGCCGCATCAGCCGTGTGGCTTTTCAATTCCTCTCCTATATATCCTAATGCCTCCATCACGTCACCGACCGAATCAATTAGTTTGGCGCCGTCTTTTATCAACCGGTTAGAGCCTTTACTAAGCGGCGAATCTATTTTCCCCGGCACCGCCATCACTTCGATATTGTTCTCAAGTGCTGACTGGGCCGTGATTAACGCGCCGGAATTGTACCCGGCTTCGACTACAATTGTCCCTAATGAAAGCCCCGCTATTATTCTGTTTCGCGGCGGAAAATTCTCTGACAGCGGTTCATATTCCAGTGGTAGTTCACTCATACATGCCCCGGATTCAGTTATAATCTCGAACAGCTTTTTGTTTTCCGGGGGAAATACATTTGCCAACCCGCATCCCTGCACGGCGATTGTGCGGCCGCCAGCCGACAATGCTCCCTGATGAGCTGCGGTATCTATGCCGCGCGCCATTCCCGAGCAGATTGTAAATCCTGCTGAAGCCAATAGATACGCAAATCGGGATGATTGCTCCTGGCCGTACAAGCTGCACCGGCGCGAGCCGACTATTGCAACAGCCAAGTTGTCAGCGGCGGTGAAATCCCCCTTGATATAAAGTACCGGCGGAGGGTCGTAAATCCTTTTCAATAAAGGAGGATAACGCTCATCATTAAGATTTATTATCCAGACGCCGAGTTTGTCCGCCAGTTCTAACTCCTTTTCTATATTGAATTTATCGCGGGTTTTTGCAATTAAATCAGCGGTTTTGAAGCCGATACCATCTATGCGGGTTAGTTCACTGACTGAGGTGCCGAGGGCACGGTCAACGGATTTGAAGTGCTTTATGAGCCTGGAAAAAGTGGTTGGGCCGACACTTTCAGCCCTGATGAGCTTTAGCCATTTTCCAATATCGGGCGAATTTTTGTGGTTTTTTGTCATATTATCCGCGATTTTGAGAGTCGGAATTCTTGCAAGAGTTTATCTATGTAATTAGTAATGGTCAATAAAAAATATCCACAATTTTAAGATTATTATCATTTTTTATTTCTTCGGAAATAGGGTGGTTAGATTTAAAAAAGAGGGTGTTGTTTTTGGGGTTGAAAATGGGGGTGGTTTTGTATGGGGAATTTTGGGCACCCTTGATTTTAGCCCAAAATCAAGGGTGGGGTAGAAAAAAAAGACGATTTTTTGAAAAAAAAGACGAAAAAAAGAAAAAAAAGAAGAAAAATTGAAAAAAAAGATGCAAAAAGCTGTACAATTTTCCGCTCAATCGCCGCGGCGGCATTGAGGACTCCGCTCAGGCGCCGCGGTGGCTTTGAGAAGGCGGGAGCCATGGAGGAGAATGTTAAAATGGGTAAGATATGCTTCAGATGTGCAGGGTCAGAATAGAGTACAAGGATGGAAAGTCAACTGCGAAAAATTCTTGTTCATTCATCAATAACTTCGATACAGTAGCGTGGAGTTACAAAATATCCAAGTTAAGGGACTGAAATAACACGATAGGGGCAAAAAATCAGCAACATTATCATAAAGATATGTTCATAACACTTTTTTTTTAATGACTTATGTTACAGTCCAAGCTTAAGACCTCGAAAGCAAATTTGCTAAATAAAATTTTTTATTATTTTTTTTAGTATACAGTTGACAATCCCCGATGAATAGTACATAATGTACTATAAGCATTAATACAATTATCGGCATCTATATTATTGACAAATTGGATTTAACAAAAGAGGAAAGACTTAATGCCAACACTGTGGATACAAATATTATCCGGTTCCGATAAGCCCATATACAAACAGATTGTGGAACAGATAAGCGAGTTAATAGCCAAAGGAGAGCTTTCCATGGGAGACAAACTGCCGCCGGTAAGAAAGCTGGCATCGGAACTGGTGATAAATCCTAACACTGTCGCTCGTGCTTATAGTGTTTTGGAACAGTCAGGATTGGTAGTTACGAAAACAGGCTCTGGTACATTTGTCAGCAACCCTGAGCTTAGAAGCAGTGACGCTGCTGATATCAATGCACTTACAGAGAGGATGGATACACTCATTACTCGAGGTCTCAATCTTGGTTTTAAATCCAGGGATTTAGCCGCAATGTTCAAAGACAGATTGTCGACATTTGTTAAGAAAAGAGAAAGCGAGAAGAAAAAATGATTGATACTGTATTAAAAACTGAGGCCCTGACAAAATACTATGGTAAAGATTTAGCGCTTGACCACTTGGATATGAGTATTCCGCGAGGCTGTATCTGCGGTTTTGTCGGTCGCAATGGAGCGGGGAAAACAACGGCTATAAAGTTAATGCTGGGCTTATTGAAGCCCACGGCTGGGACATCTAAGTTATTGGGATGTGATTCCCGGCAATTAAAGCCTTCAATTCGCCAGCGAATTGGTTATGTAACGGAAGGTCATCGGTTGTTCCGTTGGATGAAAATTTCTGAATTGGAGAAATTTCAGCAAAGGTTCTACCCAAAGCAGTGGGATTATAAACTTTTTGCCGATATGATTGAGTACTTCGGTCTGTCAAAAAAGAAAAAAGTAAAACACCTGTCGAACGGTCAGCGTGCACAGGTTTCCTTAGCTCTTACTTTAGCTCCCAATCCCGAACTTTTGATAATGGATGACCCAACTCTTGGTCTTGACGCTGCCATTCGACGTCAATTTCTGGAGGGGATGATTAAGCTTATTATGAGCGAAAACAGGACAATACTTTTTTCCAGTCACATCCTTGCAGATGTTGAAAGAGTGGCTAATAGGATTGTTGTCATCGATAAAGGGGTCCTGAGAGCAAATTGCACTCTTGAAGAGTTCCGGCTCGCAGTGAAAAAGGTGAAAGTTAGTTTTACACATCGCGTGCCGGATGAAGTAAACATTGACGGCTTGCTTAGCTGCAGAAAAAGCGAGAAAGAGCTTGAGTTGACCCTGGTTGGTACTGATGATGAAAAAGTAAAGCATTGGGTTCAAACCGTCGGAGCTGACAGATACCAGGTTGTCAGCATGAATCTGGAGGACCAGTTTATTGAATTTACAAGACCCTCCGGCCGTAAAAGACTATTTCAATGGGAGGCAAATTAAAATGAGATTTTTAACCTTGATGTGGAAGGAATTCCGTGAATCTCTGCCGTGGTTATTATTAGCGACAATTGTGCTTCTTGCGATGGGCGGCTTTACCCTGAGGTTAGAGATACAAAATCCAAGACCTGATTGGTATTACTCAGGTATTACACCCGGGGAAACAGTAGATACTTACAGGCTTATTCAGTCTACAGTTCTTTCAGTACCCGGCGCATGGTTGCTTGTAATCTCTATCGGGCTTGGTTTAGCGTCAGGGATTAGACAGTTTTGGATGCCATATTTTACAAAAACGTGGGCCTTTGAACTACATCGCTCCGTAAGCAGGGCGACTATACTCTCTGCAAAGCTGTGTACTACCCTGTTAGCTTTTTGCTTGCCGGTTGGTATGGTGTGGACAATTTTTTACTATTATTCCTGTCGTCCGGGACTTCTTATTATGCCTCCGCCATTAAGAATATTTATTGAAGGATGGATTTTTATAGCTTTAGGTTTTGTAACTTATCTGGGCACGGCGCTTGTGGGTTTAAGTGAAGCAAGGTGGTACACAACAAAGATATTCGGCCTGGGCCTTGCTGCAATTGTTTTTCTTATGATTTTTCACTGGAAGCTTAGCTGGGTCTTTACGTCGATGACTATTGGTGCCGTCATGTTGCTTTCACAGATTATCTATACCTTTCATAACAGGGAATTTTAATCGAGGACAAACACTATGAAGTTCAAAAACTCTTTAAAATATACTGCGGTGTCATCAAAGGTCATTATGACTATTATGGTATTCTTGTTTGTTCTTTTTATTTTGCAAATAATCACTATTGAAGTCAGCCGTGAAATTTATCGCATTTCCAGGTCTGAGAACATAAAAAAAGAAGCGGTGGAAACTCAAAAACAACTCAGCGAAGCAGAAAAGCAGCTTAAAAGAATAAGGATTTCATCAAAAGTATATTTGCCGGATGGGACTCTTCTTCAGGTTTACGATACATCGGAGCATCTTCGCCGCTATGGTCGTAGAGTGAATCGTGAAAAAGACAAACTGCAGATATATGATGTAAACAGTAATCTGCTCTGGGAAGGATTAAGGAAAGATAATCCCTATGAATACCTGTCGTGGCCTTCTCGAACAAACGTCCATTTAGATTACAGACGAATCAATAGTTACCGTATGATTACACCTGAATTATCCCGTTCCCTGGAGATACCTGTCAGGTCACAGGAAAGGACATTAGAAGTCTGGCGATATCACTGGGAGAAAGAATATTTTGTTGGATATAATACTGCAGAAGGAAAGATAGGATACATTGGCTCAGAAGGATTTACTGAATCAAAATCAAATGTAAAGCCGTTCGGTACTGTTAAGTTTTTCACCGCATGGTGTTCCGAAGATTCTTACAGTCCGATGTTGCTGTGGCAGACGAAACGTAAAATCTATCAAATTGACTTTGAACGTCAGAAAATAAATTTAATTTTTGAAAGTCCGCAATCAGATATCAAAATATTCAAATGGCATAAATGGAAATTAGACACAGAAGAATTATCGCAAAAACCAGGCCTGATATACAGACCTGCAATTCAATGTCAGACTGAAGACGGAAAACATTACCTGATAATGCAGGAGCCTGAACAACAGGTTGCTGTCAACATACCTGAAGATTGGCAAAGTGACTTTGTTCGACTGACCGCAACAAAAAAAGATGTCTTTCTTAACTACAATGGCCGTAGCCCGGTATTCTCTCGGGAGTATTTAACATCACCCAAACTTATTCAACAGTGGATAGAAAAAATTAAGGGAAAGCCGACAAATCACTGGGTTGAGCTTTACAAAGTAGATGATGCGGGCAATCTTGAATTAAGAAATCGTTTCGACTGGACAACGCCTCCTCCAAAAGGCCGCAACACAATCATGCATCCGCTAAGAAAGCTACAATGGTATGTTAACAGCACTTCTACAGTACTGTATGATATAGTATGGGAAGTTTTTGGCCAGTCATTACGGCAAAAAAGTCGCAGTTCAGAAAGTTTCATAGCTGGTTGCTCAGAAATAATAGTTCAGGGCCGACCGTTCAACAGCGTTTTGAATTGGGTACTGTCCGTACTAATGATGGGATTTGCCTTATGGCATGGATGGCCAAGGCGAACTAATTTGTATAAACTTATTTTCTGGATTATTTTTGTTGGAATTTTTAACCTGGCTGGTCTACTGACATATCTGGCTTTGAACCATACCGTCGTTATCAAATGCACCGTTTGCGACAAGCGTCGGGGATTGGAGCGGATAGACTGTGTTCGCTGCGGCAAGCAGCTACCCTTACCTCAACGCAGTCAACTCGATTTGATATTTAACGTTTAGACTGATATGTATCGTGTCAGAGTTTTGTTATCAATCCAATGACGACAGCATAGTCGATTTTGAGGACCTTTCCGGACAGTTAGAGGGTTGGTTAAACAGCAGCAGCGAACAGGCGGGAGCAGTCAGGGCTGATTGTTAGTTTTTGGTGTATCAAAGAAGCGTGGCGGATTTTTTGGCCGCCACGCTTGAAAAAACTTTCCTAACTTTTACAACAGCTCTATTGGGCCTGTACTACAAGGGCTGCAATAACCTGACGGTTAATGTTGGAGTGAGTAACGCTCGGCGTTTCATTAGCACCTGTAGCGGCCTTGTAGCCGGCAACTCCATCGGCAGATGTCATATTCCCAAACGCCACACCACATCCAATCGTCCATCCAAGCCCCCAGATAGTTGTTGCCATTTAAAACAGGATGGTCGGGCGGAAAACCTCCAACCGCGTATGACCTCCGACAGAGTCGTTGTGGACATGGCCCCAGATTCCGCCATCAGTAACTGCATTGTCTGAGTCACCCGTCGCCGTACTCCAGTTACTGGAGAAGAGTACTCCTCCATAAGTAGCTGTACCTGTGACCTGAGCCAGCAGTACAACAAAAACCATCAAAAAAAATAATTTCTTAGACATGATTTGCCTCCTTAAAAAGTGTTAATGATTTGAAATTTCCCATTCACTCATCGCCTAAATCTGCTGCCGAATGATTTTTTCGCTAATGTGCAAATTACACAAAATCATTGCTTCAATGAAATTACAGCACATACTCCCGCATATTGGAAGTTTCGAGGAAAGTCCGCCGAAATTTCGCACGTTCGTATTATAAACTGTATACCCCCCCCCGACTTTTGTCAAGAAAAAAATTGAAAAAAACCGGGATGGCCAGGAAACATCGTATACCCATGATGGCAAGGGTAAGATGTATGTCTTGGGATTAGTTCCAAAAGTTGAGGAAAGTGTATAATGGCAGGGCTTAATCCCTGCCTCCACGAAAAACTCAAAAAAGCTTGAAAAAATCAGGCCCTTTGAAGACCATTACGGCTTTGTTGAGAGCCAGAGGAATGAATCCTCTCAACTACTTTGAACAAATTATAAAGACGCTGAATAGAGATAACAAATTCGACTTTATTAAGAATGGTAAAACATGCCTTTGTCAGCGGTATAAAGCTCATCATTATGATCTGTGATACTACAGTAAAAATGGTTTGAAATTGGTTGCGGCGTTAAGAAGAATTGTTAAACATTATTTCCTTAACCATTGCCCTATTGGTAACTGAATCAAGGCAAAAAGATGGTAATGATTCGAGCAAATTGGTATCAAAATGAAAACATGAATCAAGGAGTTGAAATTCGATTAAATGCAACTGTTTATCTTATAAGATATTATGTAATGAACGGTTTCTTTACAATAGTATATAAAATACGATAACCATCTTTTTTGGCAACCTGCTCAAAAATTCCTGTTTTGACACATTTATTATATGGATTTGCACTGTGTTGCCGATAAAAATCTTAAAGATGTTTTATTGAAGCGTGTCAATTACATAATCATGGAGGCTGAAATGAAAATCAGAATATCACTTTACTTACTGCTGTCGCTCACAGCTATCATAACCGGTTGCAGAACACCGGCCGAAAGAGTCAGTAAACCCCCTTATGACAACCCTTTACCGCCCGGCCAATACGCTCTGCGTAAAATAACAGACTCTGCCCTCATTCCCGACTTTACTATGGCCTCTATGGATTTGAGCGAATTGAATTCAACTGTCCAAAAGAGCTTAAATTACCTCTCCAAGCCGTCGAGCAAAATGTTTTTCCCATCCGGTGAAATAACCCACCAGCAGGCGGTGGATAGTCTGCGTGCCTTTTCAGACCTTTTGGATTCCGGTCTCTCAGGCCCCGAATTAAACGCCGCTATACGCCAAAATTTTGACGTTTATATGTCCGTTGGCTGCGATGACCGCGGAACTGTCTTGTTCACCGGCTATTACTCTCCGATTTTGGAAGGCTCTTTCGAACCTGACGAGCGATTTAAATATCCGCTATACAAACAGCCGGAGAACCTCGTTAAGAACTCCAGGGGTGAAATACTTGGACGGCGCTTCAGGGATGGAACTATCGGCCCATATCCCGAACGTGCTGTCATCGAAGACGCAATGTTGCTCAGAAACAGGGAATTGGTCTGGCTCAAAGACCCGTTCGAAGTGTACATCGCCCATGTACAGGGCTCGGCAAAGATAAAATTGCCCGACGGAACCCTGACAACGGTTGGCTATGCCGCCAACAACGGCCATGAATATAAAAGTGTCGCAAAAGAACTCGTTAATAACGGCTATATGGACAACTCACGAATGAGCCTCTCGGCAATGATAAACTATTTCAAAAGAAATCCCGACCAGGTCAAATGGTACACACGTATGAACCCGAGATTTGTCTTTTTTAGAAAAGAACAGGGCGAGCCGCGGGGCAGTCTGAACGAACACGTAACGCCTATGAGAACCATTGCTACGGATAAATCCATTTTCCCGCGGGGCTGCCTGGCGTTTATCTCGACCAACCTGCCTCAGGTTAGAGGCAGCAGCGTCCTTACCCAGACTTATACCGGCTTTGTCTTGGATCAGGATACCGGCGGAGCAATTCGGGCACCGGGACGCTGCGATATCTATATGGGACAGGGCGACACAGCCGGAGAACTTGCAGGAAGAACTTATCAGGAGGGCAGGCTGTACTATCTGTTTTTGAAGTCAACAGATTATTTAGTCAAATCTTAATCGTCCGCCCGTAATATCGAAAAAAAGGCTGCCGATACAATTTCCGGCAGGCTCAATAGACTTAAAGCTTCAGTTAGAATCAGCCGCGTCTTCTCAATCTGCGGACAACTTTTGTGCCTGTTACCTTCCGGCTGCCTCTCGAAGTCGTCAACTCTCCGGTAAGCTTTGATTCCTCCAGTTTGCCTTCAAAGCTCATTTCGAATTCCCGCTCACGAAATTTCATAACAGCCTTGAAGTTCACCTTGTCCCCTTCGAGGTTCACTTTTTCAAGTGGAACTGCCCCGTACAGCCCGCTCATATCCGGATTGACTCTTAGTCTTTGTTTACGGTCGCCACGCTCCGATGCTATGTCAAGGTTCCATGTACCGATTAGGGCAGCGCCGGCCAGTTTGCCCTCGGCTTTAATCTCGCCTCGTTCGGACTTAAAAACGCCGGTAAGAGTATTGCCGCCTTCGATGCTTCCTTCAAATGTCGATTCCCACTCGCGCTCGCCCATCTTGCTTTTTCTCTTGAAGGTTAGGTTGCGCCGCTGATAAGCCAAATCGCTAATCGTATGTTCGCCGCGTTCACTCTTCCATTCGCCCGTCAGTTTGCCTTCCTTGTCCGCCTTAATGACAAGCGTTCCGGTAAATTCCCGCTCACCCATCTTCAGCTTCATTTCCCAGTTCCCTGTAGCCCTCGGAACTCTTGGACTCCTTGTCCCTTCCAATTTTCTCTCGCCTCTGTCGCTCGACAGCGTTCCTGAGAGTTTACCTTCCTTGACTGTCCCGGTAAACTTCGACGTGGTAGTTCCACCCTGGCGGTTTCGTCTTTCCTGTACAAAGCTCACTTTTCCTTCTTCGAACTTGACCTCTTTCAGTTCGCTGACTCCCCAGAAATTTATCCATTGCCCCGTCTGATTGCCTTCCCTGTCCCTCGAAAACGACAGAATCGATTCACTCTGTCTTCCATTGAAATCTACCTTCACCTTCCAGTCGCCGTATAATCCGCGCCTGCGTCCCCGCGCCGGTCGGCTCGATTCCTGGCCCCAAACCTGCGCCGAAAGTACGACCGCAGTCAAAAGTGAAAAATAAAAGACCACCTTCAAACTTCTTTGCTTTTTCATAATATATTCCTCCAGAAAAAGTTACAATTATTGGTTGGCTTGTTTTGTACCTTATCTGCTTTAACCTGTCAAGAGAAATACAGGTAATCCAGACTTTTATCTATATCCACAAAAAACCCTGCCCCCATTGATTTGCAGCGGATTATCCTTTCCGCTAATAAGATAAGCAGGGCTGAAGATGTATAAAAACACCTAAAGCCCTGCAAAAAATCCCCGTTTTAGCAATGAAAAACTAAATCATCAGCGATTGACCCGGATATCGTCAAAGAATACCGGGCCGGCTCCGACAGGACGCGGACTGACACAGTCACCGACACCAACTTCGAGTGTTTTGACCTGTGTCAAATCGAAAGCGGGGTTGAAATCAGTAAAATAATTCAGGTCAATAGTCCACTGCTGCCACTGCTCTATCTCCAAATCACTGATGTCCCAGGCGTCGCTGTATTTGACAACAGCCTCTGCGTCGCTGGTGTCTGTCAGTTTAACATAAATCTCGTCAATGCTTGGAGTTCCTCTATACCAGAGAGATAAACTTGCACCGGTTCCCTCGAGCGTGTAATCTTCAGCAGTGCCTGTTCGGCTGATGCCGCAGTAATACGGTTCGTAACTATTGTCTGCAAAGATTACCACAGCCCTCTCGCCGCCGTGTACAAAATCAAATTCAAGATCGTAATAAGATTCCGTCGCACCATTTGGGTCCCATACAGTTTTCAACTCGGCTTCCGAGTTGTAAGACTCAAAATCCTCCAAAGGCTCCGGCAGCGGCAGCGGTGTGTAGAACTGGCAGTCATCCGGCCATTGCGAGGCAAAATAAGCATAGTCATCAAAATTGATAATGGCGTCTTCGTAAAGATTGGCGAAAGAATAGTATCCGTTCTTAAGCCAGTCGTTTGCCATATACCTGAGAGACTCCATACACTCACTGGCCCCGCACGGCGTTGGTACCGGCCGCATTTCCACCCCGTCAGGTATCCCGTCCACTACATAAACGTGACGTTCAAGGCCAGCGAAATCATCGACAATAACACCGCTGCTGACCGGCACAGTCCGGCTCTCGAACAGAACCTCCGCAACGCTGGCGTGAGAGAGAAACGGGGCTGTAATTTGCACATTACTTCGAGCATAAGGCTTAATATTCACCGTAATAAGCGCCGTCTGGTCCTGCTCAACCGCTGCACGGCCGATACCCCTCACCTGCCCGGCATCGTTTGCAAAGGCAAGCCCGTCCACAAGCTCCATTCCGACAAGGAATTCTTCTATCGAACGAAGTTCATTGCCAAGGTCCACAAAATCACTCCACTTATTCTGAGCCCCGTCGAACTCGAACCACATTATCCCTCCCGCCCCGCTGACTATGCACATATACGCCTGAGCCCAGTTCTCTTCCGGCGTAATATCAGATTGCGCCTTTGGTACGAAGATGTTCACTTCACCGTTGCGAGCAGAACGCCTGAACATCTCGCTGGAACGCCAGACTTTACACAAGTTAGTGTTGTTTGGAGTTCCCTCAACCACGTATGTGTCTCCGCCTGAAATATCGGTTACATCGCGGAAGCGATAGATATTGGAGGGGCACCACGGTATTACGATGGTCTGGGTCGGATGGTAGCAGTCAATCGCGCGTATAACATCTGCGGCTCGTGCCAGGATTGGAGGCTCCACCGCCACTGAAGGACTGGCGTGGTCCGGCTCGTCGCAAAGGTAATAGCTGAACAGCGCAGGGTGGTCCTTGTATTTTCGTGCAAAGGAAGCCGCCGCCTCAGGGGCCAAGCTGCGCATCGTTGCCGTAAGATTAACGCTCGTCAACAGGTTATACTCGGCGCATTTATCGAGAAATGACATCTCCGGCTGAGTCAACTCTCCGGGGAAGCAGAGATTAAATGGTGAGTCTTTAATAATTTCCGGGTCCGAACGGACGAAACCCAGCATAAACGTCGGCACGCGGTTAACGTAACAAATCCCGTCCGCCCATGTCACCACCGTCGGCTCGCCCGTTGCCTCCGACACCGGCTCGATGCTCCCCGTCGCCCCGTTCAGGCTCACGGTATAGTCGTCAAGCCACGCCGCTGCACCGTTAAGGTTACGGGCCTCCATAACAAAACGCTTGGTTCCCCCCGCAGACATCGTAAACTCCCACTGCACGTGCTGCCAGTCACCGGTCATCGCAATAGTCGCAGGCTGACCATGGTCGTCGAAAAACGCCCCCGCTGGCCCTTTGAGCCAGTAATCAACTGTATAGGTTCCGGTTTGTGTGAACGTACGCGCAGAATCCCATATACTTATGTCCTGGTCCTGTCCCAGCGGCTGGAACTTGAGAGCTCTGCCCGTCCCGAGACGCCCCGAACCCGGAGGCGAAATAAGTTGGTAATTTGCCGGGTCAATCGCCCACGTGTGGTAACCCGCTTCGAAACCGGGAAACTCCGGCAGATAAAAACCGTCCGGCTTGACCATCTCGGCATCTTCCGGATAAGCCGTATATGGCTCGGTATCTTCCGTCGATATCCGAACGTTATCGATATAAAGCCCCTCGGTACTGCTGTCATAGTAGTGGCGTGTTCTGAGAATGATTCCGATTCGGTCGATACTTGAGGTATCAACCCCGATAGTAATGCCGCTGCTGGTATATTCATAATCAAGACCGTCGATGCTGACGTGCTGCGTTGTCGAACCGGCGTAAGCATTATACTCCCACGCACGGGTGTTTCTGCCATAGGTATCGTAGGCGAGAATCTCGATCATCATCACCTCGCCGGGATTATAAACATCGAACTTCAAGTGCACGTAGCTGCTCCAGTCGGCACCGCCGAGGTCGATATAGGCCGTCGCATTCTCAGCCACATGATAAGAGCGTAAACCGTCTGAAGGATGATTGGTTGATATCGTCCCACCGCTCCAGATAACCGTTTCGCCCGACTCGAAAGACGTAATTAGCACATCGGCCATAGCCGAACCGCTGATAAACAGTAATATCGCCGAAAATAAAACCAAAATTTTTCCCTGCTTCATAGCATTGACCCTTTTTTCCCCGTGATTTACTTGTGGTTTAAGGTTATGAGATACGCTTGAAAACTGCCTTTCCCGTCAAAAGAATCCCTTTTAACGAGACGTACCTCCTCCTGACTATAACTAAATCATTATACTCTATTTCACGGCCGAAATAAAGCCTTTTTTTGCCTTTGATATGCAAATATTATCTTGCTGCCGCCGCACCGCGGAAAACTGCCCCCCTACCGCCTTAAAACCCGACCTGTTTCCCGTTCACGGTTTGCAGATGGAATCTATCTTAGAATAAGCTCCAAACTCGTCTCCGGCCCCCTCGCACCGCCCTTGTTCACGGTGCGCACCGAAAGCCTGTTCGCCCCTTTCTTCAATGGCCAGACAAGACGATACCCCTCAACAACCTCCCCCCACCTGTCCTCTCCTGTCTTTGCCTCATAATAACTGAAATCCGGACAATAGCTGTCAAGACTCAGAATTATTTCCCCCCCGCTAGCTCCCTCCACACTTGCCTCCACAACCCCAACCGTCCAGTAAACATCGTCGATTCGTTCCGTGGCCTGGAAAAGTTTTTTCTCATAACCGGCGTGAAGATGCCTCTTCTCTCCCCCCTGATACCACCTCTTGCCCGAATGGGCGCTGTCCTGTGGAAAAAGCCATTTGGAGGGGCTCCCTTCGTCCCAAGTGGCATAGTTGTCATAATAAGTCAGCCAGAAAAAAAGCCCCGTCTCATCCATCTCCGGCAGCTTCCACCACACGATTGCCGGATTTTTCAATTCCCTCTCAACCGGCATACCAACCACATGGTCCACATCTGCCCCTTCGTTTCTAAGCCACTCACCGCGTATCTCCCACGCCGAAAGCGGCACACCGTCCTTTTCAAAATGAAGGTCGCTTTGAGGGTCGATGAAAACCCATTTGCGATAATAATTTGACCACACCTCCGCCGCACCATGATGCTGGCTGCCCGGCCCGCCCTCCAGCCCATGGTCAATATCCAGGCACACCTTCCGCGCCTGCCAACCAAGAGAAAGCGCACACTCGATATACGTAATCGCATAGAACGTGCACCAGAATTCCTTCCCCTCAGCCGCATATCTCAAAATATCCACCGCGTGAATCGCATCAACAGTCGGCGTGCCGTTCGTTATCCGCCCGTGCACCCAGTGTTTCAGCGCAAGCTGCCCCTCCCACTCATTCTCAGCCCCTTTCACTAAATCATTGAGCTTGTAACGCTCCCGCAAAGGCGCAATAAGGTCGTCGTCATACCCGAAGGTCTTCCACTCAAATCGCGGCCGAATGCTTCGCGGAATATCAGCCTCCACTTTAACAACCTTGAAACCTGCCGAAGCCCCCGCTTCTGCTAAAACCTCCCGGCTCAAAGCCCCCCCCTTAAAATCTTTGTACTCTGCCTCCGGGCTGCACGACACCGAAATAACCGTAAACATCAAGACCGCTGCATAAGCCGTTCTTTTCATCGCATTCTTCTCCTTATAAGACCGTTCCTTTCAATTTGCACCTAACCTTTATCCGGGCCCGTCAAGCTGATATTGCCGCGATAATATCAAAATTTTCTTTCAAACGCAAACAATGTCAGGGGGCGCTTTCTTTTTCCTTGATTAGCGCTTAAGAAACTGTATGCTCATATTGTCATTGTATTTTGTTTTTTTATTGAGGATAAAAATGAAAAACACTTTTTTTACAGCTGTCTGTCTCTTGACAGTATCGTCTATCCCCTTGATGGCTCAGCACAAGCCTCAGCGACAAAACGCCGCCCAAATTCTGAGCACTACCGGTATCAAAGGCGGCCTTGTAGTCCACCTCGGCTGTGGCAACGGAAAACTGACCGCCGCCCTGCGCCACAATGACAGCTATATCGTTCACGGCCTCGACACCGACGAAAAGAACATCGACTTGGCGAGAAAACACATCCATTCACTCAATCTTTACGGCAGTGTCTCCGTCGCTCAATTAACATCCAGCCGCCTGCCATATATTGACAACCTCGTCAATCTCATCGTAGCAGAAGACCTTGGTGAGATTTCGATGAACGAAATTATGCGTGTGCTTGCCCCAAACGGAATCGCTTACATCAACGACGGCGCCAACTGGACAAAAACTGTAAAGCCGCGACCGAAGGAAATTGATGAATGGACGCATTACCTCCACGATGCAAGCGGCAACGCCGTCGCACACGATTCCGTTGTCGGCCCGCCAGAGCGATTGCAGTGGATCGGCAGCCCCGGCTACGCGCGTCACCACGACAGGATGTCAAGCGTCAGTGCTGTCGTCTCAGCCGCCGGACGCATCTTCTACATCCTGGATGAAGCCTCGCCGGCATCAATCCTGCTTCCGCCAAAATGGTCCCTCGCAGCAAGGGATGCCTTCAATGGTACCATTCTCTGGAAGCGGCCGATTGGCAAATGGCACACCCACCTATGGCCCCTAAAGAGCGGCCCGGCACAGCTGCCCCGGCGTCTCGTCGCTGTCGGCAACTCCGTATATGTCACCCTCAGCCTCGACGGCCCTCTGACTAAAATCGATGCCGCCACGGGAAAAACCATTCACACATACAAGAATACAAAGGGTACCGAGGAAATTATCCTCTACGATGGCATCCTGTTCATTCTGGTTAACAAAAAGGCAAAGGAGCCTGAATTCGCCAACCCCGAGAAAATCAGGCACGCCTACCGCGCTAAGTTTTGGGACGAGGCACCAAGACAGATTATGGCCGTAAAGGCGGACACCGGAGACGTTCTATGGACTGCCGAACATCAGGTTCTCCCCGTCACTCTCGCCGCCGGCCGCCAAGGCCTGTTCTTCCATAATGGCCAAAGCGTCGTCTGCCTCGACCGAACCACAGGCGACCGGCTCTGGCAATCCGAACCCGTCGCACGCACAGAAATAATCCGCTCCTTTTATTCACCCATATTGGTTAGTTACGAGGATGTGGTTATCTTCTCTGGCGGAGAAACAGCAGGCAGCCAGACCGGCTCATGGTACACCAGCGGCGAAGACACTATGACGGCTTTGTCCGCAAAGAACGGCGATGTACTCTGGAAAGCCTATCATCCACCCTCCGGCTACAGGTCACCCGAAGACCTGCTCGTCGCTGACGGCCTCGTCTGGACAGGAGAAACTACAAGCGGAAGGGTTGAAGGCTTGTTTACCGGCCGTGACCCGTACACCGGACAGGTAAAAAGCAGATTCAAGCCCGACTTCAATACATACTGGTTCCATCACCGCTGCTATCGAGGCAAAGCGACAGACAAATACCTCCTTATGTCTCGCGTCGGCATTGAGTTCCTGGATATAAGAAATAAGAAGTGGATGCCCCATCACTGGACACGGGGTGCCTGCCTGTACGGCATTATGCCCGCCAACGGTTTGGTCTATAATCCACCGCACCCCTGCGCATGCTACCTTGAGTCCAAGACATACGGATTCAACGTGCTGGCGCCGGCGGCAGCCGAACCGCGAGTACCTGAGAATATAAAAGCCGAAACCCGCCTCAAAAAAGGCCCGGCCTACAACGCAAATATCACCTTCAAAACAACCAAAGACCAATGGCCAACATACCGCCACGACGCCGCAAGAAGTGGCACCGCAAGCACAACCGTACCCACATCACTAAAGCGTAAATGGCAAACCAGCCTCCGTGCAAAACTCACAAGCCCCGTGATTGCCGAGGATAAACTCTTCGTCGCCTCACCCGATACACACACCGTCTATGCCCTCGATGCCGCTTCCGGCAGCCCGCTCTGGCAATATAACGCCGGCGGACGAGTCGATTCCCCACCGACTATCTATCAGGGGCGAGTACTATTCGGCTCAGCCGATGGCTTCATCTATTGTCTCCGTGCATCAGACGGCCTTCTAATCTGGTGCTTCCGTGCTGCCCCCATAGACCAGCGGCTGATGTCATTCGAGCAGCTCGAATCCGCCTGGCCCGTTAACGGCAGCGTACTAATACAGGATAGCGTCCTCTATTGCGTCGCCGGAAGGTCAATGTTCCTCGATGGCGGCCTGCGACTCTTGCGCCTTGAACCAAAAACTGGCCGGCTCCTCTCAGAAACTCTCCTCGACGACAGAGAACAGACCACCGGAAAAAACCTCCAGGACTATGTTAGCTGGCTGAATATGCCCACGGCCCTCCCCGATATCTTATCAAGCGATGGTCGTCTCGTTTATATGCGCTCCCAGCCGTTCAATCTGGACGGCTCAAGACTCCCTCTCGAGAAATTCCCAAGCGGCAAAGACGCCGACCGCGGTGCACCCCCCGCAACCCAGCGCCCCGAACACGCACACCTTTTCTCACCGACAGGCTTCCTCGATAACAGTTGGTGGCATCGCACATATTGGCTCTATGGAAGCACATACGTCAGCGGCTGGTGTGGATATTACCTCGCCGGCCAGACCGCACCCGCCGGAAGAATCCTTGTCTTTGATGACTCGAAGGTATATGGATTCGGCCGCAAACCACAATACTACAAGTGGACAACCCCAATCGAGCATCAACTCTTCGCCACCGACAGAACACTGCCGTCTCCGGGCGAGGGCTCCGACGACAAATTCTTAGTAAAACACCACTGGACAAAGGACTTGCCGTTGTTTGCCCGTGCGATGGTAAATGCCGGCCGAACCCTCTTTGTTGCAGGCCCTCTGGACATAATCGATGAGCAGCAGGCATTCAAACAGATAGACGATCCAAAGGTCTTCAGCAAACTAAACGAACAGGCCGCCGCTTACAATGGCGAAAAAGGAGCACTCCTTCTGGCGCTCTCTGCAGACGATGGAAAGCAGTTGGCCCGGTATGAGTTGGAAAGCCTACCTGTATTTGACGGAATGGCCGCAGCTTCGGGTCGCTTATACATCACTGCAACAAACGGCCAAATCGCTTGCTTCGCTGAAGAAAACTAAAAAACAAAAACATATTTTTCCCCCAACTTTATTTCTGACGCAGTTCTTATGTTAAATTATGCTTCTCTACATAAGCTATCCTTGCACGAAGAGATTTCTCATCGAAACAATACCGCTTATCGTACCCACTTGTCCATACTTTCCCTACAAACCCATTTCTCCGCAGTGCTAATACTGAGGCATTTTTATAATCTCTCACACACCGGCCAATATCTCGTTCCGTATAACTGACAACGACATGAACATGGTTCGAACATACTGCAATTGCATAAACACATTGTTTCCGCTTCAAAGCTGATTTAGTAATCGCATCTTTTACAATTATACGCTCTCTTTTTCCCAGTCTTACCGCTTTACGTTTAAGCTCCTGTTTGTTTGCCTCTCGTAATCTCCGGTTCTCTTTTAACTCGCTCCCGTCTTTCACATATCCGTTTTTATCACCTTGCAGCCACGTCCCGTACGCAGTCCATGTCACCATATATCCGACCATCTTTCCCATTATATATCCATAATAATAAAGATGCTCTGGTTTTACCAGAGCTTTCCATCTCAATTAGCCCCCGAACGACAGTTCGCGGGGTTCTGTCTCTGTGTGATTGTTGTTGCAGGCCGGAATGAAACCTGTTAGTATTACTATTTTACTGAGATGGGCGATTTTTTCTAAATTTCTTAGGTGATATATAATGGATAAACAATTTGCCGAGTTGGGTTTTTTGTTTATATTAGGTCTTACTGTTATATCAGCAGTTAGGTGTAATGTCTTACACCATAAGTTCTATAAATATCTTGGAGAAAAACATACTGAAAAATGGATAGAACTTAAAACTATACTTGGTTTTGGTCCTGGCACAGACTATGATCAAGATATTTATTGGGACGAACCTCTTTATTTAGAATGAGAAATTTGATACAATGACGAATCTAAACAATTATTTGAATTTAATAATATTTTGTTACAAGTGAACTGATGACAAACGAATTTATGATAATATTTTTGTATTATCCAGCACGAATCATATTGTGGTTTGTAATAATAGTCTGCACTCTGAATTTGGCTACGAATATAGTCTTAACTTACTTTGGTTATGGCACTAAAGAGGTTTTAAAAGGTTGTATCTTACGAAAAAGATGGACTGCAAGTCTAATAATAATACTGTCATTTGTAATTTTAAACATAAATATTTATTTAGAAAAACTCGTTAATCATAGTCCTTTTCCGATTGATAAATATAATCTAGTAGGTACATGGAAGAAAGATAATCGAAAATTCAGATTAAATGATGGGGGAACAGTTGACTTTTTTGAAAAGCCAATTATTGCTACAAAAAAAGTGTACTGGCAAGTGGATGATGTTAATTGTGTTCTTGAGATAAGAGACCAGGCCAATGACTTACTGTTCAAAGGAAAAATAAAGACTTTTAATGGGGCGTATAGAATAGTAGAAACCGGCAAATATAATATTGAGGGAAATTGTGTAACTGACCTCGGTTTTTCTAAAGAATAAAAATAATACTAAGTTTATTTCGCCCTGTGGCGAAAGTGAAGATGTATACCATTCAGGTGGTATTCTCGTAACAGATCTTGCAGATGAATATATTACGACTCCAGATTCATATCATAGTGTTGCCGATGAGGATCAAAATGATTGACGTTGCCGATAGCAATACTGTATTGTAGTTGCCACTACTTAACCTGACAGACAGCATCTTCTGTTTGTAAGTTTTGGGTTAGCATTTTCTTCTTTCCCACTCCCCCCATCTTCCCTATTTTAATATTTTAAACCCCCTAATTTTGAGACCGCAATTTTCCCCCACAATAATCCGCCTATTTTAACATTGGAAATGGATTTTGAATCGGGTGTGTTAGAAAGCACGTTTTTTTGCATCATTTTGTAACTTTTTTTTCAATTTTTTGTCTTTTTGTTCAAAAAGTACACCGTTTTTTGACTTTTTGTCGTTTTTTTTTCAATTTTTTGACGTTTTTAAAACCCCCACCCTTGATTTTAGCCCAAAAACAAGGGTGCCCTAAAACCGCAAACCCCATTTTTACCCCAAAATCAAGGGTGCCCGTCAAGTTTGTAGGTAGATTTTTCAGGCCGCCAAAGGCTTTTGTGACCATAGTTCATTCCATCTTTTATTCAGCCAAGTAACCCGCAAGGCTAATGTTGCTGACGAGCCGGCCCTGCTCCAGATCATCCCTGACTGTTTCAATCGTTTACCAACCACATGTTTACAAGCACCCTCAACTGCACCCGAGCCTATATCATAACCTTTGTCTCGAAAAACATCATAACGCATCTCTTGTTCGTTATCTTGGATATACTTGTGCAACCTTGCCAATTCTTCCCTCTTTCGACCTCTATGACATTTATGCTGTAGTGACATCTACGGCCAAATACATCCTTTCGGGATTAGCTTCGGCTTGAGGTATTTGCCTGTCGGCGAAAAAGCTCTCAAGTTCTTGGTTGTGCTGTTGTAAAACCACCGAACCGGCCCGATGTACAACCCTCTCGACTGTTCGCTCTGAAACTTTTTGGCTGAACAGTTCCTTGATCTTCCGCGAGGTCTGGGCGAAGATGTCAACTGCCAACAGGCAACAAGCCTTGGCCAAACCGGGACTAATTTGCTCACTGCCCAAACCGCTGTTAACATCATAGTGGGTTAAACTGGCCCTGCACCCTCGGCAATTATAGTATGCTCGTTTTAGCCTTATCCATCCGAAAAGACTGTGTATATCCCTGGCTCGATGCTGCACGAACTTCTTTGAACTGCCACATTCACACGGTATAGAACTGCCTTTATAACCGTTGGGACCACAATCGAGAAGCCGCTGCAGCAACCCTTTTACGAACGACATCATCATTGCCATTACTGCCTGCTCAAGTTTGGCGAAATCACTGCCAAGATTTTTGATTTCATCCTTTAACAATTCTTGCATTTGGTCTAAAATTTCTTCATACGTTTTTTTGCCCTCCGATGGCAGGAACATTTTTTAGGTAAATTTTAAGATAATTTACCAAAAATGCATCTATTGGAGGGCTATTTTTACCTACAAACTTGAAGGGCACCCTAAAATCTTACCTATTTTAACATTGGAAATAGTTTTTGTATCGGGTGTGTAATACGAATCATAATTAGTTTTTGCGCTTAATATAAGAACAACTGCAAATGTTTTGAACAAGCTTTTCATCAAGACAGACAGATTGCCAGCTATCACAGGCAGCTTCACGCAAAGCATCATAATTTTC
>Ga0272442_10003214_pt1 | contig 23094 bp, 21 predicted proteins | sample SSMForm2O_FD_200262 | JGI IMG/M metagenome (GOLD analysis project Ga0272442, IMG submission 200262) | Marine sediment archaeal communities from Little Sippewissett salt marsh, Falmouth, MA, United States - SSM-Form-2O | ecosystem: Environmental > Aquatic > Marine > Wetlands > Sediment ...
CGCCAGCGTCTACTTCGTGGCCGATCCCTTCCTCTACCGCGATGCGGGGAACGGCGAGCCCTGGTGGCTCTTCTTCGAGGCCGCCTGCTTCGAGAACGGCAACATCGCCGTGGCCACGAGCACGGACGGCCTCGCCTGGGACTACGCCGGCATGGTCCTCGACGAGCCCTGGCACCTGTCCTATCCGCTGGTCTTCCGCTGGGGCGACAGCTACTACATGGTGCCCGAGAGCGCCGAGGCCGAGGGGGTGGGGCTCTACCGCGCGGAGAGCGGGCAGTTCCCCTTCGAGTGGACCTTCGTCGCCTGGCTCGCTCGGGGCCGTCCCTTCGCCGATCCCACCCTCTTCCGCCACCAGGGCCGCTGGTGGCTCTTCGTGGGCAGCGGCGACAGCGCCACCTGCTGGCTCTACACCTCGCCGGTCCTCGACGATCCGGAGGCCTGGCGCGAGCACCCTTGCAGTCCGATCGTCGTCGACAGCCGGAGCCGCGCGCGCCCGGCCGGACGGGCCTTCATCTACGACGGCGGCCGCCTGGTCCGCCTGGCGCAGAAGTCCGACGTCTTCTACGGCGAGATGGTGCGCGCCTTCGAGGTGACGGAGCTGACGCTGGAGGCCTACGCCGAGACCGAGCTACCCGAGAGCCCCATCCTGGCGCCGGTGGGCGGCGACGCCTGGAACAGCGAGGCCATGCACCACTTCGATCCCTGGTGGACCGGCGACGGCTGGCTCTGCGCGGTGGACGGCCACGATCCCTTCTGGTGGACCATCGGCATCTACTGCTGCCGCGCCAGCCTGACGGCGGCGCCCGCTAGCGCGCCGGCCGCCTGCGAGCTGCGCCCCGGCCGGCCCAATCCCTTCCGCGACCGCGCGCGCCTGCGCTACCGCCTCGCGCGGGAGACGTCCCTGCGGCTGACGGTTCACGACGCCCGCGGCCGCCGGCTGGCGGTCCTGGACGAGGGCGTGCGTGCCGCCGGCGCGCACGAGCTGTCCTGGGACGGACGCGACGCCCGCGGCCGCCTCCAGCCCGCCGGCGTCTACCTGCTGCGACTGGAGACCCCCGGCGGCACCGCCGCCCGCAAGCTGCTGCGCCTTCCCTGATCCGCCGGCGCTCGCAAGCGACGCCCCGGCGCGCGGCGTTCCCGCGACGCTCCAGCCGTATCGGCCGCGCCGCGTTCCCCCAAGCCGCTTCTTGACAGAGGCTTAAAGTTTCTCCCCAGGGCAACCGATAATAGAGCGTGATTGCCTGACACGCGCGGGACGGGTGGTCCGTCCCCGGTGGCGTCGCGTGCCCAGCCATCGGTTCGCACCGGGAGGGAGAAAGGATGAAGAAGGTCACGGCCCTGGTCGTGGACGATTCCAAGGTCATGCGCAACCTCGTCAAGCAGACCTTGAAGAAGACCGGACTGGCCGAGTTCGAGTTCCAGGAGGCCGAGGATGGCGAGGAGGCCCTCGAGCAGTTCGACGAATCGGTCACCGACATCGTCTTCGCCGACTGGAACATGCCCCGCATGAGCGGAATCGCTCTCGCCAAGGAGATCCGCACCAACGAGAAGAGCCACCGCGTGCCCATCATCATGGTCACCAGCGAGAAGGCCATGGGCAAGGTGGAGCAGGCCCTCGACGAAGTGGGGGCCAACGCCTACGTCACCAAGCCGTTCACGCCCGAGGAGATGAAGAAGAAGATCGAGAAGATCATCGCGAGCCTCGGCGCCAAGGACAAGAAGCAGAAGGGCGAGAAGTCCGGATTCTTCAAGAACCTCGTCAGCTAGCAGCGATCGGAGCGAGCGATGAGCCTGGATCTCGAGCGCCGCGAGTCGGCGCCCAGCCTGCCAACAAGCCTGATCGAGACCGCGGAGGCGTCTCTACGGGAGACCTACGCCAGCATCTGCGGCGAGGCGCCGCGGCGCGGGGGTGACGGCGACCTGCCCGTGAACCAGTCCGCCGTCTCCGGGATGATCTCCTTCGTCGGCGATGTCGACTGGGCCATGGTCCTCTGCCTGCCGCGCACCATGGCCGTCGCCCTGAGCGAGCGGTTCATGGGGCACGCCATCGACTTCGAGAGCAGCGACATGAACGACCTCGCCGGCGAGCTGGCCAACATCGTCGCCGGGGACGTCAAGGCGCGCCTGGGCGAGCTGGGCATCGACGTCGATCTGTCCCTGCCCACCGTCGTCAAGGGCCATGGCGTCGAGGTCTTCTTCAGCGACGAGGTCCAGACCGTCGCCCTGCGGTTCCGGGCGCCCGAGGGCGACTTCTCGATGACCCTGGCCACGCCGGCGGCGCTGAGCCTCTCGGCCCAGTCCATGGAGGGCGACTAGATGGAGGGCCGCGCGGCGCAGTGGACGGCGAAGCTGGCGGAGATCGTCGCGGGAGCGGGGGCGCTGGACGCCGGGGACCCGGCGGCCGTGGCCGCGCTCGGCGCCGGTCTCGAGGAGCTGTGGCAGTCCGTGCCGGAGGGCCTGCCCGGCGTGGATTCCCTCCTGGAACGCTGCCTCTTCGGGCTGCAGGTCCTCTACCAGGGGGAGTGCGGAGCTCCCGCCGACCTGGCGGCCGCCGTCACCGAGGCCCTCGCCGCCGCGCTGGGCGTCGCCGACGGCAGCAACACGGCGCCCAACGCCATGCTGCGGGAAGCCGACCGCCTGGAGACACAGCTCCTGGCGGCCGAGCACGCGCAGGCGATGGCCTCCGAGGAAGGATCCGGCGCGTCGGCGCCCGCGGCGCCTTGCGGCGCCGCGGAGCTCCGCCCACCCGGTCTCGACGACGTGGCGGCGCGGCTCGTGCTGCTCGACGACGGCGATTCCGAGGCGTGGGCCCGGCTGCAGGCGGATCTGGCGCGTCTGGTGCCGTCCCTGCCCGGGCCGGTCCAGGAGCTTTTGGCGCCCGCCGGCGCGGACCTGGCCGGGCGTGTCGGGGCGGGCGGCGACGCCGAGGCGCTCCGGGAAACCCTGGGCGCGGCGCTGGAGGAGGCCATGCTGCTCCTGGAGGAGGCCAGCGCCTCGGCCGGGACGACGGCCTCCGCCGGCGACGCGCCGCGCGCTGACACCGGGCCGGATCCGGACATCGAGGCAGCGCCCGCGCCGCGCGCTGACGCGCCCGACGCCGCGCCAGCCGCCAAGACGCCCGACACCGCGCCCGACGCCGTGCCGCCCGACGCCGCGGGAACGGAGCACGCCGAGTCCGACCTGCCCACGGAGATCATCCTGGGCACGGACGCGGATCCGGAATTCATCGGCGAGTTCCTGACCGAGAGCAACGAGTACATCGAGGATTCCGAGGGCGCCCTCCTGACCCTGGAGAGCGATCCGCAGGACATGGAGGCGGTCAACCGCGTCTTCCGGGCCTTCCACACCATCAAGGGGACCTCGGCCTTCCTGGGGCTGGACGCCGTGTCGGAGCTGGCCCACAAGGCGGAGACCGTGCTGAGCCGGGTGCGCGACGGGGAGATCCAGTTCACGCACCAGTACGCGGATCTCGCCCTGCGTTCCGTGGACATGCTCAAGGACCTGCTGGTCAGGCTGCAGGACCGCGCTCCGGGCGACCGCATCCCGCTGCCGGCCGACTTCGCGAACCTGCTCTTCGACCTGGTGCACCCCGAAAGCGCGGCCGCGGATCCGGCCGCGGCCAGGCGCGACGCCGCCCAGGCCGCGGCGCCGTCCCGCAGCGCCGCGGGCGCCCTCGCCGAACCCGCCGCGGAGCCCGCCGGCGAGAGCAAGGCCGCCGCGGGGGCGGCGCGCATCGAGTCCTCCGTGCGGGTGCGCACGGACCGGCTGGACCGCCTCATCGACATGGTGGGCGAGCTGGTCATCGCCCATTCCATCGTCGCCCAGGACGAGGTGGTCGACGAGAGCCGCCACCACGATCTCGCCAAGAAGGTGGCCCACACCGGCAAGATCGTGCGCGACCTGCAGGACCTCAGCATGTCCATGCGCATGGTGCCCCTCAAGGGCACCTTCCAGAAGATGGCCCGCCTCGTGCGCGACCTGGCCGTCAAGGGGGGCAAGGAGGTCCAGTTCCAGCGCATCGGCGAGGACACGGAGATCGACCGCAACATGGTCGATCTCATCAACGATCCGCTGGTGCACATGATCCGCAACGCCGTGGACCACGGCATCGAGCCGCCCGGCGAGCGCGAGGCGGCGGACAAGCCCCGCCAGGGGCGCGTGGTCCTCACGGCCTATCACGCCGGCGGCAACGTCATCGTCGAACTCGCCGACGACGGCCGCGGCCTGGACCGGCGCCGGATCATCGAGAAGGCCGTGGATCGCGGCCTCATCGAGTCGGACAAGAACATGTCCGACTCGGACGTCTTCAATCTCATCTTCGAGGCCGGCTTCTCGACGGCCGCCAAGGTGACGGACGTCTCCGGCCGCGGCGTGGGCATGGACGTGGTGCGCCGCAACATCGAATCCCTGCACGGCCGCGTGGACATCTCCTCGCGGCCGGGGCGCGGCACGACCTTCAGCGTGCGCCTGCCCCTGACGATGGCCATCACCGACGGCATGCTGGTGCGCGTGGGCGATCAGCGCTACATCGTGCCCAGCCTGAACATCCAGATGAACCTGCGTCCCGAGCGCGAGAACATCGCCACCGCGCTCAAGCAGGGCGAGATGCTCAAGCTGCGCGGCGACCTGCTGCCCCTGTACCGCCTGCACCGCATCTTCGGCGTCCACGGCGCCATCGAGGATCCCTGCGACGGCGCCATCCTCGTCATGGACGACGGCGACGCGCGCTTCGGCGTTCTCGTCGACGAGCTGCTGGGCAAGCTGCAGGTGGTGGCCAAGCCGCTCGGCGACCTGCTCGGCCGCGTGCCGGGCATCTCCGGCGGGGCCATCCTCGGCGACGGCCGCGTCGGCCTGATCCTCGATCCCGCCGGCCTCTCCAACCTCGCCCGCAGCCAGTGCCCCGGCTCCGAATGCGCGGGCGCGGTGGGGGCCGCGACCTGACGAAGGGAGTTCCGAGAATGACGGAGACCAATGTGGAGAATCCGACCCTCGAGTCCGCGGAAACCAACGCCGCGACCGGGAGCCGCGTGTGCCAGGGGGGCAAGTTCCTGACCTTCTTCCTCGACGAGGAGGAGTACGCCCTCGAGATCCTCAAGGTGCACGAGATCATCGGCATGATGCCCATCACGCCGGTGCCCCGGACCCCGGACTATCTGCTCGGCGTCCTGAACCTGCGGGGCAAGGTCATCCCGGTTCTCGACCTGCGCACCAAGTTCGGGATGGAGAAGGTCGAGTGGACCGACGAGACCTGCATCATCGTCGTCCAGATCAACGACCGCCAGCTCGGCACCGTCGTGGACAAGGTCTCCGAGGTGCTGGACATCGCCAGCGAGGACATCGAGGACACGCCGGAATTCGGCATCGAGGTGAACACCGACTTCATCCTCGGCATCGGCAAGTCCGAGGACCGCGTCAAGCTGCTCCTGGATATCGACAAGGTGCTGACCACGGACGAGCTGGCGGAGCTGAGCGCCGCCACCGCTCCCGCCGAGGCCTAGGGGACTCTGCCGGTGTCCGTGCAGCCGGAATCGGGGATGCAGGCGCGGTTGACCCGGAGCCAGTTCGGCGCGATCCGGGATCTGCTGTATAACCACAGCGGCATCAACCTGCAGCCGGGCAAGGAGGAACTGGTCAAGGCCAGGCTCGGCAAGCGGCTGCGGATGCTGGGCCTGGCGGATTTCGCCGCCTATCTGAACCTGCTCCGTGACGACGCGGGCGGCCATGAGCTCTCGTTGATGATCGACATCCTGACCACCAACAAGACCAGCTTCTTCCGGGAGCAGCCCCACTACGATCTGCTGCGCGACCGCCTCCTGCCGGACTGGCGGCGTCGCGGCGGATCTCTGCGCATCTGGTCGGCCGGCTGCAGCACGGGCGAGGAGCCCTACAGCCTGGCCATCCAGCTGCTGGCCGCCGCGCCGGACGCCGCGGGGCGGGACGCGCGGATCCTCGCCACGGACATCTCGCCGACCACGCTGGCGGTGATGCGCGAGGCCGTCTACCCGGCCGAGGGTCTGGCGGACGTGCCCGGCGAATGGCGCCGGCGCTACTTCGAGAAGCTGGCCGGGGATCGGGAGGGCTGCTACCGCGTCAGGAGCGAAGTGCGCGACCTGGTGAGCCAGGCGCGGCTGAACCTGATGGACACCTGGCCCATGGGCGGGCCCTTCGACATGATCTTCTGCCGCAACGTCATGATCTACTTCGACGCGCCGACGCGGGAGCGGCTCGTGCGTCGCTTCATGGCCCTGCTGCGGCCCGCCGGCCACCTCTTCGTCGGCCACGCGGAGAGCCTCAACACGTTGCGGGGCGAACTGACCTACGTGCAGCCGGCGGTGTACCGGAGATGAGCGAGATCCTCCTGGAAGCGGCGCCGGCCGCCCGACACGTCGTGGGAGTGGCGGACCTCAAGGTCTCCGCGGCGATGAGCGACGTCATCATCACCCACGCCCTGGGCAGCTGCCTGGGCATCACTGTCTACGATCCGGTGGCGCACGTCGGAGGACTTTTGCACGTGATGCTCCCGGACTCCGGCATCGATCCCGAGAAGGCGGCGGGCAATCCCTACATGTTCGTCGACTCCGGCGTGCCGCTGCTCTTCAAGGACTGCTACCGGCTCGGCGCCCGCAAGGAGCGCCTGATCGTGAAGGTGGCTGGCGGTGCGGCCCTCCGCAGCGTGGCCCAGGAGGACTACTTCCAGATCGGCAAGCGCAACTTCGTCATGCTGCGCAAGCTGCTCTGGCGCAACGGCGTGATGATCAAGTCCCACGACGTGGGCGGCAGCGTGTCGCGGACCATGACCCTGGACGTCGGCAACGGAGAGGTGACGCTGGCGATCAATGGAAAGAGGGTGCGGCTGTGAGACGGCCGCCGAATCCTGCGAGGACAGGCTGACATGTCTCTGAACGTCCTGATCGTAGACGACAGCTCGGTGATGCGGACCATGATCAAGAAGACGCTGAAGCTCAGCGGCTTGCCCGTGGGCGAGATCTTCGAGGCGGAGAACGGTGCCGTCGCCCTCGAACGGCTCGACGAGCACTGGATGGACCTCGCCCTGGTGGACATCAACATGCCGGTCATGAACGGCATCGATCTCATCGAGGAGATCCGCCGCCGGCCGGCCATCGCCGACCTCGTGATCATGGTGGTCTCCACGGAGAGCAGCGAGACCCGCATCGAGGCCTTGAGGAACATGGGCGTGGACTTCGTCCACAAGCCGTTCACGCCCGAGATGATCAAGCAGAAGATCGAGAACCTGACGGGAGTGTGTGCTGATGCCGGACAAGACGACAGCCCTGCTGTTCCGGACAGCGGTCCTGACTTTTGAGGAGTTGGGCTTCCTGCTGCCCAGCGAGGAGGTCGACGCCCGCCAGGCCGCGGCCGCGCCGTCGGCGATGGTGAGCCTCGACTTCGTCGGTCCCTTCGCCGGGACGCTCCTGCTCCGCCTGTATGGCGACCTCCTGCCGGAGCTCGCATCCAACATGCTCGGCGAGGAGGAGGCGCCCCCGCTCCAGGAGCAGCTCGACGCCCTGGGCGAGGTCACGAACGTGATCTGCGGCAACCTGCTGCCGGCCATCGCCGGCCGCGAGCAGGTCTTCGACCTCGGCGAGCCCCGCGTCGCCGCGGGCGCGTCGCCGGCGGACGACGCGGACTTCGGCGAGCTGCGGGCCGAGACCGTGGTGGGCCTCGCGGGCGGCCGCGCGGAGCTCAGCCTCTACGTGCGGGCCGAGGTGAAGGTCTAGGAGCGTGGCCATGATCCGCGTCCTGGTGGTCGACGATTCCGCGCTGGTCCGGCGCGTCCTCACCGAGGAGCTGTCGCGGTTCAGCGACATCGAAGTCGTGGGCACCGCGGTGGATCCCTTCGCCGCGCGGGACAAGATCCTGGAGCTCCGGCCCGACGTGGTGACGCTTGACATCGAGATGCCACGCATGGACGGGATCTCCTTCCTGGCCAAGCTCATGAAGTACCACCCGCTGCCCGTGGTGATCGTATCCTCCCTGGCGCCGGAGAACAGCGACACGGCCATGCGCGCCCTCGCCATGGGCGCCGTGGAGGTGGTCAGCAAGCCGGGCAGCCAGTACTCGACGCCCGACGTGCCGCGGCGCCTGGTGCGGGCCATCCGCGCCGCCTCCCGGGCGCGCCTGGACCGCGTCGCGGCGGAGGCGCCGCCGCCCTTGACCGACATCCGTTTGGCCACCACGCACAAGCTCATCGCCATCGGGGCCTCGACGGGGGGCACGCGCGCCATCGAGGACGTGATCCGCCCCCTGCCGGCCGACGCGCCGGGCATCGTGGTGGTGCAGCACATGCCCAAGAACTTCACCGCCAGCTTCGCGAACACCCTCGACGGCGCCTGCGCGATGAGCGTGCGCGAGGCGGCGGACCGCGACGCCGTGGTGCCGGGAACGGTCCTCGTCGCGCCCGGCGACTGGCACATGGTCCTGGAGAAGAGCGGCGCCCGCTACCTGGTGCGCCTGCGCAAGGGGCCCCAGGTCCACTTCCAGCGGCCGGCCGTGGACGTCCTCTTCCAGTCCGTGGCCCGCCACGCGGGCGTCAACGCCGTGGGTGTCATCCTGACGGGCATGGGGGCCGACGGGGCCCGCGGCCTCCTGGAGATGCGGCAGGCCGGCGCGCACACCATCGCCCAGGACGAGGCGAGCTGCGTGGTGTTCGGGATGCCCAGGGAGGCCATCGCCCTGGAGGCCGCCGCCGAGGTCCGGGCCCTCGCCGACATCCCCCGCGCGCTCATGCAGGCCATCGCCGCGCCGGCGGACGGCAGGGCCGTCCCTTCGGCGGATCGCGCCTGAGGTCCCGCCGCGCCTCGTCCCGGCGCGCCTAACCCCGGTTCTTGATGGACTTGCGGACGAGCACCAGGCCGCCCTTGCTGCCGGGCACGGCGCCCTTGACCAGCAGGAGGTTCTCCTCCGGCCGCAGGTCCACCACGCGCAGGTTCTGGACGGTCCGGCGCTCGTTGCCGTAGCGGCCGGCCATGCGCTTGCCGCGGTAGACGCGGGCGGGCGTGGCGCTCTGGCCGATGGAGCCGGCGTGCCGCATGACCTCGTGGGAGCCGTGGGTCATGCTGAGGGTGCCGTGCATGCCGTGGCGCTTGATGACGCCGGCCGTGCCGCGGCCCTTGCTCCAGCCCGTGACGTCCACCTGGTCGCCCTCGCTGAAGAAGTCCGCGCCGAGGGTGTCGCCGGGCTTGTAATCGCCGGCCTCCGCCTCGTCCACGCGGCACTCGCGCAGGTGGCGCAGGGGGGGCAGGCCCGCCTGCTTCAGGTGGCCCTGCTCGGGCCGGCTAATCCGCTTCTCGCGCATGGGCTCGAAGCCGAGCTGGAGGGCCCGGTAGCCGTCGCGCTCGAGGGTCTTGACCTGGGTGACGTAGTTGGGGCCCAGCTCGATGACCGTCACGGGCGTCAACTGCCCGTCGTCCTCGAAGATCTGGGTCATGCCGAGCTTCTTGCCGAGGAGTCTCAGTGACATGCTTCACCTCCGGGCTGGCAACCTTGCGGCTGAGACGACCGCAGCGGGTTGCGGCCCCGCGCCGCGGGGCCTGCGGATGCCCCCGGCGCCGCGCCGGGGGCCGGGACAGGATAGGGAGTCGGGGGCGTCTTGTCCAGCCCCGGCGGCCCTATTCGTCGCCGCGCGCGACGATCCAGGCGGCGATGCGGTCCAGCAGCCCGGGGGGCAGGGCGCCGGGCAGGCCGTACTCGGTGGGCCCGGGCTCGCCCTCTCCGGGCAGGAAGAGGTGGTTGAGGCCCGGCAGCACCGCCAGCTCGCCGCCGGGGCGGGGCGCCACGGCCAGGGCCCGCTCCCAGGCGGGCCGGTCGGAAGCCGTGATCTGGTAGTCCCGGTCGCCGAAGAGGATCAGCGCCGGCGCGGGCTGGGCCGCGTAGTCCTCCCAGGGCTTCCAGTACACGATGGAGTCCCAGTAGCGCGAGCGGGCGAAGAGGATGAGGTCGTCCTCGCCGATGCGCCCCTCGTAGTAGCGCTGGGCCTGGTCCTGGTAGGCGCCGAGCTGCTCGGCGGTCACCATGCCCCGCTGCTGGAGGTAGGCGTACTGGTCCAGGGTGATGGTCAGCAGGTCGCGGCCCGGCGGCGCCAGGAGGACCAGCCCCGCCGGCGGCGCGCCGGCTTCGGCCAGCTCCCGCGACACCGTCGGCGCGGCGCCCGCCCCCAGGCTGTGCCCGACGATGATCAGGCGGCCGCCGTCCACCCGCGGATCCTCGCGCAGCAGGCGGCAGGCGGCCACGGCGTCGTCCAGGACCTCCTCGCGCAGGGTAATGTCCCGGCCGTAGTCGCGGCCGCGCCGCTCCTGGCGGTTGATGACCCAGGTGCGCTTGTCGTAGCGGAGGCAGGCCACGCCGCGGGCGGCCAGGCCCTGGGCGAGCTGCCGCAGGATACGGTTGGGGCCCAGGGTGGCGTCGCGGTCCTGGGGGCCGGAGCCGTGCAGCAGCACGGCGGCCGGCCAGGGCGCGTCGCCCGCGGCCGGCAGGGTGAGGGTGCCCCCCAGGGGCGGGCCGCCGCCCGCGACGGTGACGGACTCCTCGGGGCAGCGCGAGGCCGGCGCGGCGCCCAGCTCCTGCGTCACGTAGTCCTCCCGGCGGATGACGAAGCGCTGGAGGGGCACCCGCAGGGCCAGCAGCTCGCCGGCCGCGTCCGTCTCCAGGATCTCGAGGAGGCCCGCGAGCTCCAGGTAGTGGCGCCGGATCTCGACGGGCTCGCCCGCCAGCAGGCCGGCGGCGGTCTCCGAGCGCAGCCAGCCGATGGCGCCGGTGTAGAGCTGCTGGGGCACCAGGGCCAGGAGGCCCTCCTCCCCGGCGGGATCGCGCCGGCGCTGCCTGGCCAGGAGCCACATGTGCTGGGCGACGGCGTTGTCCAGGGGCAGGGCGCGCCGTCCCGCCAGGGCGCGGTCCGCCGTCCCCCGCTGTCTGGTGCGGCGCAGTCGCACGCTGTCGCCGGGCAGGACGCGGGCGAAGGCGCTGTCGCCGAAGCTGCTCACCAGGCGGTAGGACAGGAAGCGGTCGTCCGGCAGCAGCAGCCGGGTCTCCAGGAAGAGGTCCTGGGGGACGGGGTGCTGCAGGGAGAGCTTGCCCTTCACCACCAGGGTGTCGCCGCGCTCCTCCGCGCGGAAGGACTCCTCGCCGATGAGCTGGCCGGACAGGTGGAAGACGAAGCGGTGGGGCCCGGCCGCCGCGGCGGCCGGAGCGGGACCGGGCGCGGCGAGGCAGAGCAGGGCGAGGCAGAGAACGGCGCGGCGCATGGATACCTCCCGGGGCGGCCGGACGGCATCGATGATAGCGGAGGGGGCGACGCGGCGCAATCGGCCACGCCTGCCCCTTGAACGGCGGCGCCGCCGAGTGCTAGTTGTGGGATGCCAAGGAGGTGTCCATGAACCCCGCCACACCGCGCCTGCGCGCCACGGACGCCGGCTGGATCGAGGTCATCGCCGGCGGCATGTTCAGCGGCAAGTCCGAGGAGCTGATCCGCCGTCTGCGCCGGGCCCGCATCGCCCGGCAGAAGGTGCAGGCCTTCCACCCGGCCCTCGACCGCCGCTACTCGGAGTCGGAGATCGTCAGCCACGACGCCCGCCGCATCCCCTCGACCGCCGTGGCCGACGTGGAGGACCTGCGGCGGGCCCTGGACCCGGACACCCTCGTCGTCGGCATCGACGAGGTGCAGTTCCTGGGACCGGGCCTGGTGGCCTTCTGCGTGGAGCTGGCGGCCGCGGGCCGGCGCGTCATCGTGGCCGGCCTGGACATGGACTACCGCGGCGAGCCCTTCGAGCCCGTGCCCCAGCTCATGGCCGTGGCCGAGGAGGTTACCAAGGCCCACGCCGTCTGCGTGGTCTGCGGCGCGCCGGCCTCCTACAGCCAGCGCATCGTGGCGGGGGACGAGCGCGTCATGGTGGGCGCCGCCGAAACCTACGAGCCGCGCTGCCGGGCCCACTTCGAGCGCCCGGCCCCCCGCGGCGAGGAGGCATCGCGGGCCACGGGCGCCGGCGGGGAGGCGCCGTGAGCGTGGCCGAGTGGTCCCACGTACCGCGCCGCCTGGCCGAGGTGCGCGAGCGGGCCGCCGCCGCGGCCGCGCGCGCCGGGCGGGATCCGGCCGGCGTGCGCCTGGTGGCCGTCTGCAAGACCGTGCCGCCGGACGCCGTGGCGGCGGCCTACGCGGCGGGCCACCGCGAGTTCGGCGAGAACCGGGTCCAGGAGGCCCTGGCCAAGATCGACGCCCTGCCCGCCGATGTGGTCTGGCACCTGGTGGGGCACCTGCAGACCAACAAGGTCAACAAGGCCCTGGGGCGCTTCGAGCTGATCCACTCCGTGGACTCGGAGCGCCTGGCCGAGCGCCTGGACGCCAAGGGACGCGAGCGGGAGGTCGTCACGCAGATCCTGGTGCAGGTCAACTGCTCCGGGGAGCCCAGCAAGCACGGCCTCGAGCCCGCGGCGGCCGAGGACTTCGTGCTCTCCCTGGCGGGGCGGCGCGGCATCGTCGTGCGGGGCCTGATGACCATGGGTCCCCTGGGCGGCGGCGAGGCCGGGGCCCGCGATAGCTTCCGCCTGCTGGCGGACCTGCACCGCCGCCTGCGGGCCCGCGACCTGCCCGCGCTGCCCCTGGACCAGCTCTCCATGGGCATGAGCGGCGACTACGAGGTCGCCGTGGAAGAGGGCGCCACGCTGCTGCGCGTGGGGCGCGCCATCTTCGCGCCCTGAGCAAAAGCGTTGCATTCGCGGCCTAAGCCGTCTAGATTCCCGCTCTTACAGGTGGGATGCGGCCCGCCGCGCGAGGAGGGACCATGGCCGAGCTGTACGATCGCATCGCGGAGTCCGCCGACTTCCTGCTGGCGCGCGGCGTGCCGCGCCCCGAGGTGGCCCTCGTCCTGGGCTCGGGGCTCGGGGATCTGGCCGACCGCGTGGAGGATCCGCGGGCCGTGCCCTACCACGAGGTGCCCCACTTCGCCAGCTCCACCGTGGACTTCCACGAGGGGCAGCTGGTCTTCGGGCGCCTGGGATCCCTGCCGGTGGCCGTCATGGAGGGCCGCCTTCATTATTATGAGGGTCACAGCATGGAGGCGGTGGTCCATCCCCTGCGCAGCCTGGCCATGATGGGCGCGCGGACGCTGGTGGTGACGAGCGCCGTGGGGGGCATGAACCCGGCCTACGGCAAGGGCGACGTGGTGATGATCCGCGACCACATCAACCTCATGGGAGACAATCCGCTCATCGGGCCCAACGACGACCGCCTGGGGCCGCGCTTCCCCGACATGAGCGAGCCCTACCGGGCCGAGTACCGGGAGATGGTGGCCGGCGTGGCGGCAGCGCGGGACCTGCCCTGCCACGAGGGCGTGCTGGCCGCCGTGGCCGGCCCCAACCTCGAGACCGCGGCGGAGTACCGCTTCCTGCGCGACGCCGGCGCCGACGTGGTGGGCATGAGCATGGTGCCCGAGAACCTCGCCGCCGTGCACATGGGGCTCTCGGTGCTGGGCCTGGCCGTGGTCACGGATCTGTGCGACCCCGACCACCTGGAGCCGGTGGACGTGCCCGAGATCCTGCGCGTGGCCGCCGAGGCCGGGCCGCGCCTCCAGGACCTGGTCCTGGGCTTCCTCGCGCTGCTGGAACAACGCAAAGGTGTAGAGGCATGAGCGATCCCGTCGAGCGCTTTCCCGAACTGAACCGCGACCCGGTGGCCCTGGAGGCCGAGGTCCTCGCGCGCTGGGAGGCCGAGGGCGTCTTCGCGAGCACCCAGGCGCCCGATCCCGCCAAGCCCCCCTTCGTCTTCTACGAGGGGCCGCCCACGGCCAACGGCAACCCGGGCGTGCACCACGTCATCACCCGCCTGGCCAAGGACGCCGTCTGCCGCTACAAGACCATGACGGGCCACCACGTCCTGCGCAAGGCCGGCTGGGACACCCACGGCCTGCCCGTGGAGCTGGAGGTGCAGAAGGCCCTCGGCCTGAAGGACAAGGCCGCCGTCCAGGCCTACGGCATCGAGCGCTTCAACGCCGCCTGCCGCGAGAGCGTCTTCCGCTACGAGCGCGAGTGGCGCGAACTGACGCGCCGCATCGGCTACTGGCTGGACCTGGACGCGCCCTACATCACCTGCACGCCCGAGTACGTGGAATCGGTCTGGTGGCTGCTCAAGCGCTTCTGGGACGAGGGGCTGCTGTACGAGGGCCACAAGGTCATGCCCTACAACCCGCGCCTGGGCACGGTCTACTCGAGCCACGAGGTGGCCCAGGGCTACCGCGAGGTGGAGGATCCCTCGGTCACCGTGCGCTTCCGCCTCGAGGACGACGAGGCGAGCCTGCTGGTGTGGACGACCACGCCCTGGACCCTCCTGTCCAACGTGGCGGCCGCGGTCCACCCCGACCTGGACTACGTCACCGTGCGCCTCGCCGACGGCGAGGCGCTGGTGCTCGCCGAGGCGCGCCTGGCCGCCCTGGGCGACCGCGCGTACGAGATCGTCGGGCGCGTCAAGGGCCGCGAGCTGGCGGGCCGGCGCTACCGGCGCCTCTACGAGTTCGCGCCCATCCCCGACGGCAAGCGCGGCGCCGAGGTGGTGGCCGCCGACTTCGTCAGCGCCGAGGACGGCACGGGCATCGTCCACATCGCGCCGGCCTACGGCGCCGACGACTACGAGGTCAGCCGGGAGCACGACCTGGCCGTGCTGGCCCTGGTGGGGCCGGACGGCAAGGTGGTCCCCGAGGCGGCGCCCTTCGCGGGCCTCGACTTCAAGGCCGCCGACCCCGAGGTGCTGCGCGACCTGACCGAGCGCGGCCTCCTGTTCGAGACGAAGATGGTGCGGCACAGCTACCCGCACTGCTGGCGCGACCACGGGCCGCTCATCTTCTTCGCGCAGCCGGGCTGGTTCATCCGCACCACGGCGCTCAGGGACCGCTTCCTGGCCGCCAACGCCGCCGTGCGCTGGGTGCCGGCGGAGGTGGGCGAGAACCGCTTCGGCAACTGGCTCGAGGGGAACATCGACTGGGCCCTGTCGCGCGACCGCTTCTGGGGCACGCCCCTGCCCATCTGGAAGGCGGAGTCCGGCGAGGCCGTCTGCATCGGCAGCCTGGCCGAGCTGCGCGAACTGGCCGAGAACGCTCCGGCGGACGTCGATCCCCACAAGCCCTTCGTGGACGAGCTCGTGCTGCGCCACCCGGAGACCGGCGCGCCGATGCGCCGCGTGCCCGACGTCATCGACGCCTGGTTCGACTCGGGGGCCATGCCCTTCGCCCAGTGGCACTACCCCTTCGAGAACGAGGACCTCTTCGAGGCGCAGTTCCCGGCCGACTTCATCTGCGAGGCCGTGGACCAGTCGCGCGGCTGGTTCTACAGCCTGCTGGCCATCGCCGTCTTCCAGCGCGACCGCGCGCCCTACAAGAGCGTCCTGGTCAGCGGCCACGTGGTGGACGTCGAGGGCAAGAAGATGAGCAAGTCCCTGGGCAACCGCGTCGATCCCTTCGCCATCCTCGACCGCGACGGCGCCGACGCCCTGCGCCTCTACATGGCCACGGCCGCGCCCATCTGGTCGAACCTGAAGTTCGACGTCGACGGCCCGCGCGAGATGAACAGCAAGGCCCTGGGCACCCTGCGCAACACCTACGCCTTCCTGGCCCTCTACGCGAACCTGGACGGCTGGGAGCCCGGCGCCGCCGCGCCCGAGTTCAGCCTGCTGGACCGCTGGCTCCGCTCCCGCTACGAGACCCTGGTGGCCGAGACCCGGCGCAGCCTGGACGACCTGGACCTGACCCGCGCCGCCAAGGGCATCGCCCACTTCATCGTCGAGGAGCTGAGCAACTGGTACGTGCGGCGCAGCCGCCGCCGCTTCTGGAAGGGCACCATGACCGCCGACAAGGCGGCCGCCTACGAGACCCTGCACGGGGTGCTGGAGGGGCTCTGCCGCCTGGCGGCGCCCTTCGTCCCCTTCCTCTCCGACGCCGTCTGGCGGTCGCTCGCGGGGCCGGACGCCGGCAGCGTCCACCTCGAGGACTATCCCGAGCCGGACGCCTCGCGCCGCGACGAGGACCTGGAGGACGCGATGGCGATGGTGCTCCAGGTGGTGGGGCTGGGCCGCGCCCTGCGCAACCAGAGCCGCGTCCGGGTGCGCCAGCCCCTGTCCGAGCTGCGCGTGGCCGGCGGCGGCCGGCGCCTGGAGCGCGTCCAGGCCGACGAGGGGCTGATGGACCTGGTCCTCGACGAGCTCAACGTCAAGGTCCTGGCCGCCACGGCGGACGACGACGGCCTCCTGCGCTTCACCGTGAAGCCGCGCTTCAAGGCTCTCGGGCCGCGCCTGGGCGGCGCGATGAAGGAGGTCGCCTCGGCCCTGGCGGCCCTGCCGCCGGACGCCGCCCTGGCCGGCTACCGCGAGGGCGTCCTGCACGTGGAGGCGGGCGGCCGCCGGCACACCCTCGGGCGCGAGGACCTGGACTTCGGCGTCACGGCCGAGGGGCCCTGGGAGGCCGGCCTCGAGGGCAGCCTCGCGGGCGCCCTCTGCCTGGAGATCGACGACGCCCTCGCCCGCGAGGGCCACCTGCGCGAGCTGGTCAACCGCGTGCAGAAGCTGCGCAAGGCCTCGGGCCTGGCGGTCTCGGACCGCATCCGCCTGCGCTGGGAGGGCGGCGAGCTGACCCGCGCCACCCTGGCCGAGCACGGCGGCCGGCTGGCCGAGGAGGTCCTGGCCCTCTCCGTGGACGAGGGCGCGGCGGGCCGCGGCTTCGCCGAGCGCTACGACCTGGCCGGCGAGGAGGTCCGCGTTGAGATCGACCGCGCCTAGGCGGGACGGGTTCCTCTTCGCCGCCGCCGCCGCCCTCGTGGTGGCCGCCGACTGGCTCACCAAGCTCCTCGTGCAGGGCGGCCACGGCATCGGCGAGTACCTGGGCGGCCTGCTGCGGATCACGCTGGTCAGCAACCCGGGCGCGGCCTTCGGCCTGCTGCCGGGCGCCCGCTGGGTCTTCGTGGCCGTGAAGGTCCTCGCCATGGCCGTCATCCTCTGGCTGCTGCTGCGCGGACGCGCGGGGCGGGGCTGGGCGCGCATCACGCCCCTGGCCCTGATCTTCGGCGGCGCCCTGGGCAACCTGCTCGACCGTCTCCGGGCCGGCGGCGCGGTGGTGGACTTCATCGACCTTGGAGTGGGCACCCACCGCTGGTACGTCTTCAACGTGGCGGACGCCTGCATCAGCGTCGGCGCGGCCTGGGTGGTGGTCCTGCTCCTGGCGGCGCCGTCGCCGCGCCGCGGGACGGCGCCGGACCGCGGGGAGGCCTGACGTGCCGGGCCCCGCGCCGGAGCGCCTGCGCTTCGTCGTGGCGCCCGGCGAGGACGGCGAGCGCCTGGACCGCGTCCTCGCCGCCCGCCTGCCCGGCGAGAGCCGCTCCCGGCTGGCCCGGCTGGCGCGGGAGGGCCGCGCCCGGGTGGACGGCCGGCCGGCCAAGCCGGCCCAGGTGATGCGCGCGGGCCAGGCGGTGGCCCTGGAGATTCCGGCGCCCGAGCCGCCGGATCTGGAGCCCGAGGACATCCCCCTGGACATCCCCTACGAGGACGAGGATCTGGCGGTGGTGGACAAGCCGCCGGGACTGGTGGTGCACCCGGCGGCCGGCAATCCGCGGCATACCCTGGTCCACGCCCTGCTGCACCACCTGGGCGACCTGGCCGGCATCGGCGGGCGCCTGCGGCCGGGCATCGTGCACCGCCTGGACAAGGACACCAGCGGGCTGCTGGTGGTGGCCAAGAGCGACCGCGCCCACCGCCGCCTGGCGGAGATGATGGCCGCGCACGAGGTGCGCCGCGAGTACCTGGCCCTGGTGCGGGGGCGCCTTCCGGCGGCCGAGGGGCTCGTGGACGCTCCCGTGGGGCGGCACCCCGTCCACCGCAAGAAGATGGCCGTGGTCGCCGCGGGCGGGCGGCCGGCGCAGACGCGCTACGTTCGCATGGACACCTTCGCGGGCTTCGATTATATTCGCGTGGAACTTCGGACGGGACGAACGCACCAGATCCGCGTCCACATGGCCCACCTCGGCCATCCGGTTCTGGGGGACCCGGTCTACGGCGGGCGCGGTCGACCCCCGCACGGCGCCGGCCGTCGCGTGATCGAGACGCACCGGCGCCTGCTCGCGCTGATGCGGCGTCAGGCCCTGCACGCCTGGCGCCTGCGCTTCGCCCACCCGTTGAGCGGCGCCGCGATGGAATTCACCGCGCCGCTGCCGCCGGACATGCAGGCCGCGCTGGACTGCCTGCGACAACTCAGAGCGGAGGAGCTGTCGGAATGAACATCAAGGTCAGGGAAGAGGAGCAGGTCGTCATCTTCGACATCAGCGGCCGCATCATGGGCGGGCCCGACTCCGAGACCTTCCACAACCTCGTCAAGGAGCACATCGCCCAGGGCAAGAAGCAGATCCTGATCAATCTCGGGAAGGTGAACTGGATCAACAGCACGGGCCTGGGCATCCTCATCGCCGGCTACACGTCGGTGAAGGACGCCGGCGGCCAGTTCAAGCTGGCCAACATCTCCGATCGCATCGAGTCCATCCTGATGGTCACGAAGCTGTCCGGGATCTTCGAGTCCTTCGACAGCGAGGCCGAAGCCGTCGCCAGCTTCAGCGGATAGACATGGGCACGATAAGCGGAACATCGGAGGTGCTGCGCTGGGAGATCCCGAGCCTCTTCCGCTGGCTCGGCGTCATCGACGCCGCGCTGCAGGAGGTCGGCCAGGAGCTGGCCTGGGAGCAGGACGAGCTGAACCAGGTGTCCGTGGCCGTCATCGAGGCGGTGAGCAACGCCATCGAGCACGGCAACCGCTTCGAGCCGGAGCGCAGCGTGCAGGTGGAGCTCTGGGCGAGCGGCCGTCGCCTGCGCTTCCGCGTCAGCGACGAGGGCCCGGGATTCGAGCGCGATCGCCTGGACCTGCCGACGCCGAGCCCCGAGAGCCCCGAGTTCATGAAGTCGCGCGGGCGCGGCCTGTTCATCATGCGCGACATCATGGACGCGATCCGGATCGACCGCGAGGCCGGACGCTTCGTGGTCGAACTGGAGAAGGAGCTGAAGGCTCCCGTCGGCACGGGACACTGACACCGGCGACCCCGCGGGCGGGAGACGTTCATGGCCCCTGGAACCTTCCTCCCCGTCATGTACCTGGCCACCGGGGCCCTCATGCTGGTCTGGGGCCTCGGACTGCTGCGCCGTTTCGGCCACGTCGCCCTCCACCGCGTCGTGGCCTTCATGCTCTTCTTCGGCGGCCTGGCGCCCATCCTGGCGGGCATCGGCCTGGTCCGGCCCGAGACCGCCGGGGGCGAGATCATCCTGCTGGGCGGATTCCTGGACCGCTTCTCCTACGCCTGGGAGTTCTTCTTTCCCACCCTGCTTCTGTTCAGCCTCATGTTCCCGCGGCGGCGGGCCATCCTGGAGCGCTTCCGCTGGCTGCCGGCGGTGCTCTACCTGCCGCACGTCTTCCACCTGCTGCTCATCCTCTTCGCGCGGCGCCTGGAGCCGTCGAGCTTCGTACGGTCCCTGGAGGGCAGCCCCGACTTCCTCCAGCGGAACCTGTCCGCCCTGGACACCGCCTGGAGCCTCGGCATCAGCCTGCACGGCCTGATCTTCCCGGCCGTCAACCTGCTGATGGCCCTGGTCGCCCTCGTCCTGCTGGCCCGCAGCAAGGAGCTGGCCGGGGACGCCACCCTGCGCCGGCAGCGCCTCTTCCTGGGCCTCAGCGTCGCCCTGCCCATGGTCGGCTACCTCATCGCCGAGGCCCTGCCCGTCTTCGCGGGTCGCCTGCCCTCGGCCTCGCTCAGGCCCCACCTGCTGTCGGTGTCGGTGATCCTGGCCAGCGGCTCCCTCGGCTACGCCGCCGTGCGCCACCGCTTCCTGCGCATCCGGCTGCTGGCGCGCCGGGGCATCCTCGACGTCACCGTCTCGCTGATCCTGGCCATCATCTACCTGATGATCCTCGACCTGTTCCGCGGCTTCTTCGACGTCTACCTGGGCAACCTGGCGGCACTGTTCGAGGCCGGCGTCACGGTCTTCGCGATCATCCTGTTCCAGCCCGTGCTCAGCCGCGTGGAGAGCCTCCTGGACCGCCGGCTCTTCGGCCACAGCGGCGATCCCCGCCGCGAGCTGCTGCGCCGCTTCGCCGCCCGCCTGGGCGACGTGCGCGACCAGGGGGGGATGGAGGAGGCCCTGGCGCCCGTGCTCCTGGACGTCTTCCACATCGATGGCTTCCGCCTGCTGAGCTGGGAGTGCCACGATCCCGTGCGGCGCCAGGCCATGCCCCAGTGGTTCCTCACCCTGGACGCGGCGCGGGAGGGCCTGCGGCGGCTCGAGGAGCCCCTGCGCTGGCACGACTTCCAGGAGTGGTGCCGCCAGGAGGAGCTGCCCGTGCCCCCGCGGGATCCGCACCACGAGTACGTGGTCGCCCTGCGCGACGAGGCGAGCTGCCGCGGCCTCCTGCTGCTGGGCGTCCCCAGCGACCGGCGGCGCCTGCGCGGCACCGACCGCGAGCACCTGGTCCTGCTGGCGGGCCAGCTCGCGGCCGCCCTGCGCAACCTCTCCCTGCTGGGGGAGCTGCTGGAAAAGCGCATCCTCGAGGAGGAGATGCAGCTCGCCCAGAGCATCCAGCTCGGGCTCCTGCCCAAGACCCGCCCCCAGTTCCGGGGCCTGAACCTCTACGGCACCAGCCTGCCCAGCCGCCAGGTGGGGGGCGACTACTACGACTGGCTGCAGAAGGACCTCGACCTCTACTTCGTCATCGCCGACGTGTCGGGCAAGGGAATCCCCGCGGCCATGCTCATGGCCACGGTCCAGGCCTCCTTCCGCGCCATCACGCGGGCGCGCATGGAGCCGGGGTCCATCCTCGGCGAGCTGAACCGCATCGTCTACGAGAACAGCCCGCGCGACCGCTTCGTCACCCTCTGGCTGGGGCGCATGCGCGGCGAGGACCACGTCATCGAGTACGCCTCGGCGGGGCACCCGCCGCCCATCCTCACGCGCCGCGGCGGCGCCACGGTGCCCCTGCAGGAGGGGGGCATGCTGCTGGGCGCCTTCCCGGACGTGGAGTTCGAGACCCATCACATCCCCTTCGGCGAGGGCGACCGCCTGGTCTGCTACACCGACGGCGTCAGCGAGACCGAGAACGCCAGCGGCGAGCAGTTCTCGGACCGGCGCCTGATGGAGCTGCTCAGCCAGCTCCGCGGCGATCCCGAGGAGGTGGTGGACGGCCTCCTGCGCGACCTGGCCCGCTTCAGCGTCAGCGGCGAGCCCGATGACGACTGCACGCTGCTGGTCATGCGAGGCACGAGCCGGGCGGCCGGCGCGGTGCGCGTGGGGCTCGCCCTGAGCGACCCCCTCGGCATCACGGCCCAGGGGCTGGAGACCTTCGTGCGGGGCCGCGGCGACTTCCTCGCCCACCTGGCGGTTATCATCGAGGCGGAGGGCGTCGGCGAGCTGGTGGTCGGCCACCCCCGCGACCTGGACGGCGGCGAGGGGGAGGCCGCGCGGGCCGCGCGCCGCCTGGCCGAGCGCCTGCGCCGCCGCTTCGGCCTGCCCGTGGTCCTGTGGGACGAGCGCCTGACCACCGTCCAGGCGCGCCGCGCCTTCCCGCCCGGCAGCCGCAAGGACTGGGACCGCGTGGCGGCGACGCTGATCCTCCAGTCCTACCTGGACGCCCGCGCGGCATCCGGCGGAGAGGCGCCGTGAGCAGGCGCGCCGTTCGGATGGTGGCCGCCCTGGCGGTGCTCGCAATGGCCGCGGGCCTGGCCGGCCTGCGCCGGGCCTGGACGAGCGCGCCGGGGCCGGCCCGCGGCGACACCGTCCTCGTCGTCGCGCCCGGCTCGAGCCCGCCGCGCATCGCCCGCGAGCTGGCGGCGGCGGGCGTCCTGGCGCGCCCGCGCCTGTTCCTCTGGGGCCTGCGCCTGTCCGGCGCGGGCGGGGACCTCAAGGCCGGCCGCTACCGCTTCCCGCGCCCGGCGAGCTGCGACCGGGTCCTCGCGGACCTGCGCGCGGGGCGCACGGCGAAGCTCTGGATCACCCTGCCCGAGGGGCTCTGGCTCGACGAGGCCGTGGGCCTCATGGCCCGCGGCCTCGGCCTGGACTCCCTCGACCTGGCGCGCCGCGTGCGCGATCCCGGCGCCTGGGACCATCCCTTCCTGGCAGGGCGGCCCGACCTGGAGGGCTTCCTCTTCCCCGACACCTACGCCGTGGAGTACCCGCCCGACGCCGGCGCCCTCCTGGACCAGGTCCTGGACCGCTGCGCCGGCGTCCTGGCGGAGCTCGCCGATCGGGCGCCCGCCGACTGGCCCCTGGACACCGTGGACTGGGTGACCCTGGCCTCCATCGTCGAGGCCGAGGCCCGCCTGGACGAGGAGCGTCCCCGCATCGCCGCCGTGTACCTGAACCGCCTGCGCCGGGGGATGCGCCTGGAGGCGGATCCCACCGTCATGTACGCCCTGGGCGAGCGGCGGCCGCGGCTCTACTTCAAGCACCTCGAGGTGGACTCCCCCTACAACACCTACCGCCGCGCCGGCCTGCCGCCGGGCCCCATCTGCAGCCCGGGCCGGCGCAGCCTGGAGAGCCTGCTGGCGGCCGATCCCGCCGACCCGGCCCTCTACTTCGTCGCCACCGGCGACGGGGGCCATCTCTTCTCGGCGACCCTGGCCGAGCACCGGCGCAAGGTCGCCGCCCTGCGCCGCGGCCGGCCCTGACTGGCGCGGCGTGCCCGCAGGTGCTAGCTTGCCGCCATGACGCCGCCAGCCCCCAGTCCGCCGCCCCATCCCGAGGACGCCGCCCGCGCCAAGGAGGCGGCCCTGCGCCGCCTGCTGGCCGCCGGCGGGCGCAGCCTCCTGGCCTTCTCGGGCGGCGTGGACTCGTCCTACCTGGCCGCCGTGGCGCGCGAGGTCCTGGGCGACGGCGTCGCGGCCGTGCTCGCCGATGGCCCCACCCTCCCCGACTGGGAGCGGGACGCCGCCGTGGCCCTGGCCGTGGAGCTGGGATTGCCCCTGCGGATCCTGCGGACCGGAGAGGCGGCCGATCCGGCCTTCCGCGCCAACGGGCCCGAGCGCTGCTACCACTGCCGCCAGCACCTGTTCGGCGCCATGGTGGAGCTGGCGGCGGCC
>Ga0272442_10003216_pt1 | contig 23079 bp, 9 predicted proteins | sample SSMForm2O_FD_200262 | JGI IMG/M metagenome (GOLD analysis project Ga0272442, IMG submission 200262) | Marine sediment archaeal communities from Little Sippewissett salt marsh, Falmouth, MA, United States - SSM-Form-2O | ecosystem: Environmental > Aquatic > Marine > Wetlands > Sediment ...
TGGCGGCGCACTTCGGGCATCGGCAGTAGAGCGCGTTGTCGTTCTGGCTGACCGAGATGTTTCTCTGCTCAGGATGGGCACGGAGGGTCGCGAGGACGCGTTCGGTCACGATGCGCAGGACGTCCGGGTTGGTCAAACAGAGTTCCGTCTGGACGCCGTCATTGGCGACGTCCGCGAGGCGCTGGCCGTCCACCAGAGCGTAGTACTCGGGATGCTCCTCGCCAAATTCCCTGGACGGCATCAGATGGCAGAAGCTGTGGTTGATATTCTGCAGGCCCGTCTTGCCGCCCAGTCGCGCTTCGGTAGGCACGGTGTTCGTTCGATTCCGTGCCGCGAAGAGGGGATGCCGGTTGGTCTCGGCATAGAAACTCCAGCGGAACGCCAGCGGCGGATGATAGAAGCGGTCGACAGGCCCGACGACGCGCCAGTCGCCAATGGGCGGCACGTGGGTGTGGTCGTGCGTGAGGAAGCGCACGCCGACGTAGTCCTCGAGGAACGTGTAGACGCCGTAGAGCGTCCCGCGGGGCCGTCCGCCTGCGATGATGATGACGTTGTCGCGGATGACGATTCGGAAGTCTGCATCTCCGAATTCTTCGAGCGGGAAACACGAGGGATGGCTGGCCATGGCTTGGCCTGGGCCGATGAAGATGTGGTGGCCGGGCAAAGCGGACGGATCGGTCCGATCCGACGGATCCGCCCCCCTCACGATCGGCAAGCGCCCCGCCTCCGTCTGCTCGAAGAAGTCCTGAACTTCCTCGGCCGCAAACACCTCGCTGGGGATGGCATCGGCGGCGACGATGATATCCCATCCGTCAAGGGCGGCGAGGTCCACCCCTTGGGGGACTGCGGAGACGACGGCACTCATAGCAACTGCGGCGATAGCGTTGAGACACATTGAGACCAACTCCTTCGTTATCGAGCCCCGCAGGCGGCGGCCTTGATGGGCCATGGGTTTCCAATAACGGTAGCACGAAGCCGCATTCAGGGCAACGGACTTGCCGTAGGTCCTTGTCCGCCAACGAGGACGACCTTCCGGGAACCGCAAGTGGAGACAAGAAGGCTGCGGCGCAATGGCGGCGGGCGGGTTTCTTCGGATATGCTCGGTCCGGACTTCATCGCGGATCTCGCCGGTGAAGCTCAGATGGACTACGTCGACGTGACTGCGGACAACAAGAAAGGAGTGGCCGACTCATGAAGACCCTCAGTATGTTTTCCATTCTCGTCCTGGGCGCCGTGGCCATGGGCTACCCAGCGGTTTCGGACGAGACGTCGACGTTAGCGAGGAAGGAATATCATGTTTCCGTAGACGGCGATGATGCTCACGACGGCTCAGCGGCGCGACCGCTACGGACCATCTCGGCGGCGGCGGAACTCGCACAGCCCGGCGACGTGATCACGGTGCATGCGGGTGTGTATCGCGAGCGCGTGAATCCGCCGCGTGGTGGGGACTCCGACAGCAGGCGCATCGTCTATCAGGCCGCCCCCGGCGAGCAGGTCGAAATCAAGGGATCCGAAATTGTCAAGGGTTGGAAGAGACTCGATGGCGATACCTGGAAGGCGACGCTTCCGAACACGTTCTTCGGCGAGTACAATCCGTGCCAGGACCTTGTTCGGGGCGACTGGTTCAATCCACGGGGCCGTGAACACCATACCGGAGCCGTCTATCTAGATGGCCATTGGCTGACCGAGGCGGCCAAATTGGACGAGGTCATGATGCCCGCAGGAAGCACGCCGCCGTGGCTCCGCCAGGCGGGCCGGGAATACTTGCTGAACGTGGCGTGGCTGCAGCCCAAGAACGACGCAGCGGACAACGCGCGGATTCCAGCGCCAAGCTTCGTGGCCAAGGACGGCACGCAGAATGCCCCTTGCTCGGAAGGAGGAGCGTGTATTGGCTTCATCCTGAGTGGCCACTGGGTCAAGTACGCGGGCGTGGACTTCAGAGAGAACACGGAGGTGGTCGAGATTCGTGCGGCGGCGGCCGGCAACGGCGGAATCATCGAGATTCGTCTGGATGCGCCGGACGGCGAACTCCTCGGTTCCTGTTCGGTTCCCAATACAGGCGGCTGGCAATCGTGGACCAGCATCGAGGCCAAGATTGCGCCGGTGAGCGGCGTGAAGACCGTATGCCTCGTATTCAAGGGCCTCAAACCGGAATCGCCTGCGGTAGAGGTCCGGTTGTGGTATGCCGAAGTGGACGAGAGAAGCACCACCATCTGGGCGCAGTTCAAAGGAATCAATCCCAATGAGGAATTGGTGGAGATCAATGTGCGCCGGGCGTGCTTCTATCCGGCGAAAGCCGGGATGGACTACATCACGGTGCGCGGCTTCACCATGCGCCATGCCGCCACTCCATGGGCCCCGCCAACAGCCGAGCAGGTCGGCCTCCTGGGCACGCACTGGAGCAAGGGCTGGATCATCGAAGACAACGTCATCAGCCATTCAAAGTGCACGGGCATTACGCTCGGCAAATACGGCGACCAGTGGGACAACACCTCGGAAAACACGGCGGAGGGCTATGTCTTGACCATCGAGCGCGCCTTGGAGAACGGCTGGTCGCGCGAGAACATCGGTCGCCACATCGTGCGCAACAACACCATATCGCACTGCGAGCAGGCGGGCCTGGTCGGCAGCCTCGGCGCGGTGTTCAGCACGATCACGGATAACACCATCCACGACATCCACGTGCTGCGCCTGTTTACGGGCGCCGAAATGGCCGGCATCAAGATCCACGCGGCCATCGACACGCAAATCGCCCGCAACCGCATCTTTCGCACGTGCCGCGGCATCTGGCTCGACTGGATGGCGCAAGGCACTCGGGTAACGCGCAACCTGCTCTACGAAAACGCGGGCGAGGATCTGTTCGTCGAGGTCGATCACGGACCGTTCCTTGTCGACAACAACGTCTTCCTATCCGATGTGGCGCTCCTCGACATGTCCGAAGGCGGGGCCTATGTCCACAACCTGATGGCGGGCCGCCTCGCGCCACGTCCCGAGTTGAACCGCGAGACGCCGTACCACCCGGCGCACTCGACCGAGGTGGCCGGGCTGCGCGTCATCGAGGGCGGCGATGACCGGTTCCACAACAATATCCTCGTGAACGCCAAGGGCTTGTCTGCGTACGATGACGTGGCCCTGCCGATGCATATGTCGGGCAATGTGTTCCTGAAAGGCGCTATGCCCTCCAAGCATGAAGCGGATCCGCTTGTGCAAGGAGACTTCGAGCCCGGCATCCAGCTCGTCGAGGATAGGGGCGAGGTCCACCTGCACATCGCATTGGATCCCGCATGGCGTGATGAGAAGGCCCGGCGCCTCGTCACCACCGAACGCCTCGGGCGGGCGAGCATCCCGGACCTCCCCTACGTCAATCCGGACGACTCCCCCCTGTGCATCGATGCGGACTACTTCGGCAACAAGCGTGATCAGGCCAAGCCGTTCCCTGGGCCCTTCGAACGGCCCAAGAGGGGAGAGGAGGCCCTCAAGATCTGGCCGCTGGCTGGACCTGCCGCCCAGCAATGATCTGAGCGCAACGACAAGGACGTCAGTACTTCCGCTTCGGCAGGGCCTTTCGCTGGATGGGTTTCTGGCCATCGCGTTTGGGCACGAACATGTCGGCGGGGGTCAGGGCGCATTCGGCGATCATCTCGCGGCAGTACTCTAGGTTCTTCAGGTCATCCTTTCCGCCGTTGTTGGTGCCGAAGGAGAAGGTGGCGCCGGCCGCTTTGGCGCGCTTGATGAGGGCCGGCTTCGGGAGCTTCAATCCGTTACTGATCTCGATGGCGATGCCGTTTCGTATTGCCGCGTCGATGATCCGGCCGACGCGTTCATCGGTCCAGAGCTCATCGTAGCGCCGGGCCAACTCGGCGGGCACATACGTGGGATTCGCGTAGATATCGATGGGCTCGTTTTCGAGAATCCAGACGGTGCGGTCCACGAGCATGTCCATGAACGCTTCCGGCTCTCCAATAACGACCTCCTCGCGCACCCACAGACGCATGCGGTGTCCGTCGTCATCACGCCAGGTCATGGCATCGGTGAAGACGTAGTCGAACTGGGCGATGGCCTCGGGGGAGAACAATTCCACCCACTCGCGTCCTTCGGCCTGCATGCCTACGTAGACGCCCTGGTCCCTTATGCGCTCGACGTATGCGAGGAGTCCGGCATCGTCGGTGACAGGGAAGTTCAGGCCACAGTTCTGGGCGATTCCGTAGCGCAGGCCGCGCGCAAACGCCCAGGCCTTGGCTTGCTCGAGCGTGAGTCCGCCTTTGAGATGGACGTGATAATCGATCATGGGGAAGGTCTCTTCCTTCATAATCCGCACAGGGCCGAGCAATCCCGATTCAAGCAAGGGCGAGTCGGCATTGTAGGGATTCCACGTGGTCCGCGCTACCTGTTGGCCGGGCTCCAAGGCCTTGTCGCCAATCAGGCGGTTTGGCCACAGGTTTGCCACGTCGATCTCGAGGCGGTTCTCCTTTGCCTGTACCTCGCGCGTCATGTCCACGCGCCATGGGGCGCACCACACGCCACCCAGGTCGTGCCCATTGAGCCGCACACGCGCCATACCGTGAACCTCGCCGATATCGAGCCACATGGGTCCGGCCGCGGCTCGAGCCGTCTCATCGAGGTCGAAGGTCTTGCGGTACGTGGCGATGCCGGAGTAGTGGCGTATTGCAGATTCGGGATGCTCGCTCCAATCGCACAACGTGTCGAAACGCACGGATTCCGGCCCGCCCAGCGCGGTATCGAACGACACGTCCCACGGCCCGTCAATCTCGGCGGCCTGCGTCACCGAGGGGAAGTCGACCTCTGGCGAGGCGCGCCCGGCCCCTCCTGCCGATTCCTTGCGAAACACGACGAAGAAGCTTCGGTAAGGTTCGAATCGCAGGGGCACCATGGTACGCCCTTGCGCTTCGCTGTATTCGGACAAGCAGCGAATCGCGCCGGTGAGCGGGTCCCACAACTCGGGTTGGCGTCCGCTCACGCGGAAGGTGCACTGGACCGCCAGCGCCTCTGCAGAACGATTGGCCACGAAAAACACCTCGGCGTCCACGGTTTTCCTATGGGTGTATCGGACCGGACCATTGGCCTCGAAGTCGGGGGGCAAGCCCCTCTCGCTCAGGATCCGGGCGGTGGCCTCATATTCAGGGTAGATCTCCGGGATCTTGGCCGGAGACGGATCCAGATGCCATGGGGCCATACCGGCCGGACCCAAATCCTGGGCGGCCTTCCACCCGTCGAGCGGCGCGAGCGAAGAGCGCCACTCGTCTTCGCTTTCGAGGGACGCCTGCCACTGTCCATCCGTCAAGACGTCAGAAGCGCCACCGTCCTCGTAGTCGACATGCAGCGCGGCGATGAGACCGGCCGGATTCGGGGCGTGCCCGCCGTTGGCGGCGGACACGGCCAGCACGTTGCGGCCCGGTTTCATCAGAGAACGCACGTCGGCTTCGTAGACTTGGTGGTAATGGTTGCCCTTCGCGGCCAACCGGCCGTTGACGTAGAGCAAGAACTCATTGTCCGCCGTCGCCCAAATGCGCGCCGCCTCGACGGTGCGGCTCGGCTCGAGCGTGAGGATGCGGCGGAAGTACCGTCTGCACGGTGGGGCCGCGGCGGCAGGATGGTCTTCCTGGCACCAGATCCACCGGGCCTGTTCGATGGGCGATGGCGCGGCTTCGCCCGGCCCCACAACGACCAATTCCCCACCCCAGACGATTTGTCCCTTCCCTACATCGCGTTTGACCACGCTCGACGGAGGTTGTGGATCTCCCCAGAGCGCCGCGGCAATCGACTGCACCTCTTCATCGCACCGCGGGTAGTCCGACAGACTGGGCGACTTGCGGGGGGGCGGCCCAACGACGACTGCACCGACCTCGGCCAACTCCTTGACCTTGCGCAAGAGAGCGGGCGTCATCGTGTCGAAGGCGGGGAGCACGAGCAGCCGGTACGCTGCGCCGCCAGGAAGGGTGATCCGTCCGCCCTCGGCCTTTGCGCCGGCCAGGAGGGTATCCGGCGCGCATGCGTCGAAGTTGTAGCCGCGCCGGTCACCGAGTTGGCCTTCAAGGGCCGAGGTTGGCGGGCGAAACACATGGGGGGCGCCTTCGGGCACGAGATAGCAGACGTCCGCCACGGTCACGCCTTGGCGGAGGAGGAATTGGCAGCGGGCCAGATAGCGGTGGTACGCGGACACCATGGGCCACCAGGTCTGGGTGCGGTCCCAGTGGACGCCATAGGGCCCCATGGTCATGCCGGGCCGGCGGTCGAGCCACGGCTGATGGGCGAAGCGATGAAATACGATGCGATTGATGCCTGTGCACAATGCCCAGTCGCCCTGGTTCTTCATCGCGGCCGGATAGAGTTGCCAGGCCTCCCCCGATCCTGCCGTGAAGGACTCGGCGGCCACGACGGGGCGTCCGAGCGTATGGGCTACGGAGGCCGCCTCGAAACACGTAAAGGCCGAGTCGAAGCCGAAGCCGTGCGACCAGAACTCGCACATGGGCACGTCGGCCACGCCGCCCAAGACCATGTCGGAGGTTGGATTCATATCGTAGGGCTCGATGGAGAGGCCGAAGCCGTGCCTCCGCCCGAGTTCCTTGAGGTATCCGGCATGGTTTTCGATGACCAACTCCTGCGCCGTGACGCGGAGGTCCCACAGGAAGCGCTCGGAGACCTCGACACGCTCGACGACGCGGCCCGTCATGGCCGGGAGGTAGGGCCGCGGATCGTAGCCGCGCCGGTGCCGGAATTCCTTTCGGAAGCCGTCGGTCCAATTCTGCGAGCCCATCTCCCAACTGTCGATGTGGAGCATGGTCCAGCCCGTGGTGCGATTTGCCGGGCGCGGGCCGATGGCCCCCAGTAGCTTGCCGATGAAGGCATCGAAATGGGCATCGAGGGCGGTGCGGTCGAACTTGTCGCTCTCGAATCCAAGACCGGGCTTGGGCGCAGGGCGGGTATTGGCCCCAGTGGTCCTGCGGCCGAACCGCAGGATAGTCCACGCGCCGTGCGGCACGTCCCACGTCAGGCGGCCCTCGGGCTGAAGGCGGTCGGTCAAATCGATGATGTCCGACGCCGGAATGACGGCACTGGCGGGGACCTCGATGTGGCTTGCCGGCGCCGGCAGATAGGGCTTCACGCCTGGCCGCGACGTGTACGGTTCGCGCACATAGAGGGCCTTCTCGTCGATATCGGCAAGAAGCGGACCTTCGGTCCGCGGCACGGCAAGCACCGCGACATCGGCGTAGAACTCTTTCCTCGCTCGAACGGTTTCCGGCGTCAACCCTCCTTCGCCGAAGTACGGCTTGCGCGGTTCCGGGCGTGGCAGCACGTCATCGAAGGCCGCCGGCCCATCGGCCTCGACTGCGCTCGCCACCAAATGCTGCATGGACTGCTCCGCCTTCACCCAGGGGCCGCCGCTGCCCGTCCAGCCGGGCCCGGCATTCAGCGTGACCTGCAGGCCGAGCCGCTCGGCCTCTTCGACGGCGTGTTTGAATAGGGCGCACCATGCTTGGCTGATGAACTCGACCGGGCCGCGGGGAATGCCGACGTCTACCTCCATAATGATGACGCCGCCGATACCGGCCGCTTGCATGGCCTCGAGGTCGGCCGTCATCCCTTCCTTGCTCAGATTGCCGTCCATGAAGAACCAATAGACCCAGGGGCGCGCGGAATCCGGCGGCGCCAAGAAGCCGCTTGCCAAGTCCTCTGCGTTCGTTGCGGCGTGAGCCCAGGCGGCACCGCACACGACAAATAGGGCCGCGCCAAGTGTTTTCATATTCCCTGCTTTCATCGAGCAAAGCGCCAGATTGGTTTGTCGCCGCGTTAGGCCTCGAAGGACTCATGATACCGGCGTGACGCGAGAGAATCATCCATGCAGGCCCGGACGGGATGAGTTGCCGGGAAGCACAAGGCCCATCCCCTTCACCTCGTCAGTCGTCCGGCAAAGGCAAGAATGAGGCGCGACCAAAGGCTTACACGCGATTGAATGTCTGTGGGACAGTCACGCGAATTGCCGCCTGGCGGCGCTTTGCGCAAGACGGCCGCCTTGCTGCCCGGCCGTCACGGCCCGATGGCGGTCGGTCGTGCCGAGGAGGAACACGTGGTCCGCCTGCTCAGTACGGTTGCGGGCGCGGGGACGGCGACACGACCGGCGGCCAGTCGCTCAGGGCTTTTCCAGCCCCGCGCTGTCGATAACGGCCCGCGCAGTTACACTGCCGACGTCGCCGCCCTCGCCTTCGAAGACGTTGGCCACCCACCTGTGGTCCTCGCGTTTGTTCTTGTTGAATCGGACGTCGTCGTGGCCAATGGCGTGGATGACGTTGCGTTCAACGAGCAGTTTCTGGCTGGCCTGGTCGAAGAAGAAACCATTGTTGTGCGAGCCGATGTCGCCATCCGGCCGCTGGACGTCGTGGATGTGGTTCGCGCGTAACACGCAGCCATCGAGCACACCGAGCGTGTAGATACCGCCGCCGTCGGCCAGTTCCTGCAATACGTGGTGGATGTGATTGGCTTCGATCACGTTGTGGTCCGAGTAATTCGGCGCCGGGTCCCACGTCCACCCGAGACTGATGCCCGAGTAGCCGAGATGGAACAGCTCGTTGTGGGCGATCGTGTTGTGGCGACTCTGCGCGACCCAAATCCCGACGGCCGAGGGATGAACCCTCCCGCCGTCGTGGATGCGGTTATTGGCGATCACGTTCTTCGACGGCGCCGATTCCGGCGGCACCTTGGACTGCCCCACGTCTCTAACGTCGATGCCGACGAATACGCCGCCGCCGCCCAGGTCGTGCAGGTGGCACCGGACCACCTGGTTCTCGTCGCTCCACCGGGAGATCCGGATGGCCGACGCCCCGACATGGGCCACCTCGCAGTCCATAAGGCCGCAACGCCGGGCGCCGTTGAATTCGATGGCCTGCCCGCACCGCGGCGACGCCTGCGCGTCGGTATAGCCGGGCGCGAAGTCCGTGGGCCAGTCCGGGTCAATTGCCAACGCCGGTTCCGGCCAATCTCGTGCGACGTCGTAGATACCCATCGGATACCGCGCGTGTTGAAACGACAGGGCCGAGAACGAGACGTGCTCCACCAGCTTGCCCTGCTTCGGATCGCCCTGCAGAACGAGTAGCTCTTCGAGCACCGGCGCAACGAAGTCCATCGCGTTCACATCTTCGCCCGGCCGCGCAAGGTACGTGAGGACGCCGGTCTTCCGGTTCAGATACCATTCGCCCGCCTCGTCCAGCGCTTCGGGCACGTTCTCGATGCGATACCGGCAGTGCGGCGAGAAGAATCCGACGGGATACCGGCAGGGGGTGTTGAAGTGCACATCGCGGTTCTCGAAGTCGACCGACCGAATGGTCTGCCACGAACATTCCCAACTGTGGTACGTGATGACTTCGGCGTCCTCGATATCCGCCCACGGCTCGATGTCGCCCGGCGAGAACGAGAATCCGCAGAAGGCGTCCGGATGCCCCTTGCGCAGTGCGACGACCCCGTCGTATCCGCCGTAGCGTTTCTGCGCCTGCTCGGCATACTTCGATAGCGCCCCCGCGGTGACGAGAAACCCCTCGTTCGGAATCCGCGCCCGCGTCAGCCGCTTGCCGTCCGCGAACAACTGCCGGAAGCGCCACGCGCCCGCTTTGACCTCCGGAAGCTCAACCTCCCAACGGTGGTCTCCTTCCTTCTTCCAGCCCGTAATCGGCCGGCCCCCGCTCAGGACCACGTCCGCCTCCGGATATGCCGCGTACACAATCGGCGCCTCATCCGTGCCGCTGTCCTCAGGCCCGAGCACGATCGTCTCATCGAGAAAGTAGCGCCCTTCGCGAATCCGCACCCTCACTCCGCCGACCGGCAGGTCTCCCTTGGCCTTCAACGCTCGAATCGCATCGCGCGCCCTCCCCACCGTCGCAAACGGCGCATGCTCCGTCCCCGGATTCCCGTCATCACCCCCCGGCGCGACATAGAAGTCCACCTCCTCGGCGATGCCCACCCACATCACGAAAAGGCACGCTCCAAAGAGTGCAACAAGACGCATCTCAATCCTGCCCTCCCTGTCGTTTTCTCGAAGAAAGCACTAACGGGCGCGCCAAAGGCCGTCCATATGGCGTCAACTCGCGGGACACTGAACCTGATTGTTGGCTTTGCGCGCTCATTCACGTTGGCCAGGTTGACGGTCGAGTCTCGCCGCCGCATGTTACATGCCATCACAAGGCTCGACGGTGTAGGTCTTGCCCGCCCCCGTCTCGAAGCGAATGGTCCCTTCTCCGGTCACCGGAACCGTTTCGCCCTCGTCGCGGACAACGCACGCTGTGCCCCATGGGTTTGCCAGTGCACACGGTGCACCACGGAGGCTGTGGATTTCGATGGCGCCCGGTTTGCCTTGTGCGAAGTTGACGGCGACGAGGAATCCGCCTTCCGCACGGAGCTGGAATGCGCCTGACCAATCGGCGGGAACGGCGGGCAGCACACGAACGAGGCCGTCGTGACTCTGCAACAGCATTTCGTTGAGGGCAAAGCAGGCAACGCCCGCGCCGTCGAGATAGGGGACCACAGCGAGGCCGTCGGGAAAGACGCTCGAGTTCCCGCTGTCCCACCCGCCATAGCGGAACCGGTGCCATTTGCGGGTGTGCTCGGCGAGGAGCGCTCCTGCCTCTTGGCCGAGACCGAGGCGCGCGGCCCAGATGGCGTCCATCGACCAGCTCTGCGCGCCAGAGAAGATGCGATGTTTGAACGTGCGGACGGCGCGGTCATGGTCGGCACTGCCGATGCCGCTCAGTCCGAAGGGGAAGACGCGGTACAGCGCGGGATTCTCGAAGTTGGCATGGCGGGGCGGGTCGCCCGGCGCGGCGGCGGGTGCGTACACATCGATCGCCGTATCAATCGTGCCGTCCGGGTGCCACACGCCCAACGACGGTTCGGGCAAAGCGGCCAACTGGTTCCCTAAACGTTCCCGCAATTCCCCATCGCGGCCGAGGCGCTCCGCGAGCGCGACAAACTCGGTGAACAGCCATTCGATCCCTGCCATAGCGTCCGCCGGGTCGCGCACCATCCACCACGTTTCAAGGGCATTTGCGGGATCGAGATGCAGGTGGCCGTCGTCGCCGTTGCGCAGGAGTCCCGAGAGGAACTGGGCCACGCCGCGCAGGAACGGATACGCTTCCTCACACACGAACGTTTCGTTGCCGGTGTAGCGATAGTAGGCCAGATAGTGCCAGCAGAGCTCCGGCCCGCAAGCGAATAGGAATCCGACGTACCGATTGTACCGCTCGAATTCGCCGTACGGTCCCGACGCCGGATCCCATGCCGCGAAATGGTCTTCTGCGTTATCTTCGGCCCGTAGTATCCAGTCTTCGACGCCGCCCCAGGGCAGCACGGTCTCCGGTATCCACAATCCGGGAGTAGCCCACATTCGCTTGGTTTGCTCGCGCAAGAACGGCAACATCCGCGTGTAATGCTTCGTCAGGCCCTTGGCCATTTCGAGGCGGTTTGCCGCGTATAGAGGGAGGTAGGTGAAGCGGATTTCCTGGACCCACTCGGCCAGGCCCCACGTGCGCTCGTCGCCGCGCATGAGGCCGGGCCCCCCGTCCCATTTCGCGGGAACCGCTCCGCGGTTGACGCAGCCGAGCGTGTAGAGATGCACGTAGTACGCGCCTGCAAGACGCTGCCCCATTCCGTCGCCACTGTCGATGTGTAGATACGACTTGCTCCAGTAGGTGCGCCACCATGCGGCGTGCTCCTCGCGCAACGTATCGAGTGTCAGCGACATGGCCTCTTCGTATGCGCGCTTCGCCAACGCGGCGGCATCACCTCCTGGGGCCACGGCGCACGCAACGGCCACGGTGTAGTGGCCCGGGCGCGTCGCGGGCAGGATCAACGAGGCCGACGTTTCATCCACGTGTAGCCGCGCGCCGGAGAGTCTTCCCGCACCGACGGCGACCGCCGTCCCCCGCCCGCACAACGGATCGTCCTCCGCCGAGAAATAGTCCTCCATGCCGGATGTGGCCATGTGCGGGGCGGCCGGCCGTGTGTGCACCTCGGAGGCATACAAACAGCCATCCTCCGCCGAGACACGCATGGTCTGGCGCCATTCAGAGAGCTCGACGATCGGCTCAGCGATGGTGTGCGTCGCATCGTCAACTTCGACGAAGAGCACACGGCGCTCAGGATGTCCCCATACAGCAAAACGCACGGCGTCATCGCCTTCGCCAAGCTCGATGACGATGCGCCCACGATATAGATCGAGTCGCTGCCGGAAACGCTGCGCGGCGAGCTCCTTACCACGGGCGCCCAACACCATGCGGACGTGGCCGGGGCTGACGTTGTTGAAGAACCGCGAACCGAGGGGAGCATCCGGCGGGGCTTGAAATCCCCACGCGTCGGATTTCGTCAAGTGCAGATGTAGGTTTTCCCCATCGCAACGGACCATGGCCGAAAGGTCACCACCACCCACGGGCATGGCGTCCCACGGTTCGGGCGACAACGACGTGTATACCACGTCATTGTGCGATACGAGTGCTTCGCGGGCGCCTGTCGAATGCGGCACGCCCGCCGCACCCGCCAGTGCCGCGTGAGCCAAGCAGAATGCAACCACGCGATACGTCCTCACTGTGAAAGGCTTCCCAACGTTTGGACAAGAGCCGAGATGTGCCAAGGCGGCCTTATCCAACTTCACCACACAACTCCCCACAGATTCAACAGAGCAGGACGGGCCCAAATCCGCGCCTAAGTATTCTTGGAATCACAGTGGATGCTACGTTAGGCCAGCCATGGCAGGTTCTTCGGCGGATTGCAGCTCTCGTCTTCCTGGCGTGGAATCCTTGCTGAAAGGTAGCGGAGGGAAAGCGGCAGGATGCCGCTTCTACATTGAGCGATACCGTAGACGCGGCATCCTGCCGCGTTTCTTACGCGCGGATTTGGGACGGGTGGGTGGCTGCACCTTGGATCTCCTCACGAAGCGTGTCGGTAGCGCCGGACGATTTCCTGTTGGAGGTCCGCGTTGAGGGAGGTGAAGCGGGCGGAGAAGCCGCCGACGCGGACGGTGAGGTGGGGATAGCGGCCGGGGTGATCGAGGGCGTCTTCGAGGTCGGCGACGCTGGTCATGTTGCCATGGAAGATCATGCCGCCGTGGCCGAGGAAGACGCGAAGGATGGTGTTGAGGTGGGCGGGCGTAATCCAGGCGCTGTCCATGTCCCACATGGAGGTGGCGCCGCCGTTGATCGGGGACCAGTCGACGGCGCCGGCGGAATTGAGGGCGGCGGAAAGGCCTTTGGTCATGCCGGTGCGTTGCGGGGTGAGGCCGTGGCCGATGAGGTCGCCTTGGCGGGCGCCGTCGGCGCGGGCGCAGAGGTCGTCGCTGGCGCCGGGGGTCCAGACGAAGTTGAACATCATCGGTTTGAGGGCGCCGCCGAGGCTGTTGCGGGAAGCGCGGGCCGCGGTGCAGACCGAAGCGACCACGCGGTTGCACATGGCGTCGGCGTCGGAGTCTTCCTGGCCGTATTTGGGCAGGGCGGCGAGGCGTGTGCGCAGGGCTTCGCGGCCTTCGAAGTTGGCGCGGAGGGCGTCGAGCAATTCCTGGGCGGCGACGAAGCCTTCGTCGAACACGGCGATCTTGATTGCCGTCAAGGAGTCGGCGACGCTGGTGACGCCGAGGATGGAGAAGCCATAGTCGTTGTAGCGTGCGCCGCCATCGAGTTGCTCGCGGCCGCGCTCGATGCAGTCGTCGACGAGGCTGGACAGCAGATAGCACGGGCGCAGGCGCGCGTATTCATCGCGGGCGATGTCGAGGGAGCGCACCATCTGGCAATAGAATCGGGCCAGTTCGGCTTCGAAGGCGGCGTAGAGTTCCTCGAAGGTGTTGCAGGACGTGAGAGCGGCGTCTTTCCTCCACTCTTGACGCGCGTCACTGCTGCCCATGATGACCTGCTCGAAAAGCTTGGCAACATTCTGCACTGCGGTGAAGTTCATGTCTGAGTGCATGCCTTGCGGCGATATTTCCATGCAACCGCCGCCCATGTAGTCGAGGGCGTCGGCAGGATCCACGTCGCCGGATTCGATGGCCGGCAGGCACGCGGCGTCGTTGTAGACCTGGGCGCGGTTCGTACCGCGAAGGAGGTAGTCGACGGTGAGCTCGATGAAGTCGTCGGGGCTGTCGGAATCGAGGCGGACGTAGACGGACGGGTGGACGATGTCGAGATCGCGGATGGCCTCGATGAACAGGTACGACAGCGGATTGGGCGATTCGATACCGGGCGCGGTCTTGCCGCCAATGGTGATGGCTTCGACCCAGCCGTCGCCGGGATAGAGACGCTCTTCGAAACGAATAAGCAACTCGTCGACGAGGTCGCGGGCGTCTTGCAGCGTCAGCATGCCGGCTGCGAGTTCGTGCTCGAGATACGGCCAGAGAAGGCGATCCACGCGGCCGGGCCCGTTGCCGCCGTAAGGATTCTCGTACATGACGCCGAGGTGCTGCATGTGGAAACTTTGCAGGGCTTCGCGGAAGGTTCGAGCCGGTTGGCGCGGCACGCGACGGCAGAGGGCGGCGAGTTCTTCGAGGCGTGTGCGTTCAGAGCCGTCGGCCTCGGCTGCGGCCGCTTCCAGCGCGGCCACGTGGCGGCCGTTCCAGCGCAGGACGCTTTCCCATACGATGGTGGCGCCTTCATACAGCTCGCGGGCCTTGTCGTCGGGCGCGGCGTCCAGCAGGGCGCGCAACCTGGCGAGCAGCGCGTCGACGCCGTCGTGGAGAATGCGCTCCCAGCGCCAGCCGACGTGTCCGGGGGCGCCTGGGCAACGGGCCATGGGGTCGGGAATATCTTCTTCGATGCGTTGCATCGCCTGGCCACTGGGACAGTACGAGAACCATTCAGGATGGGCTTCGGCATCAACGGAGAAGGTGGCATGGCCGGGGCGGACCTGGTAGAGCATGCCGCAGAGTTGTTCGCCCGGGAGCAGGTAGACGGGCTCATTCTCGAGGGCATGGGCCATGGACAGGGCGTAGCGGCGGCCATACGGCTCTTCGGGATAGCGCTCGAAAAAGGCGTCGAGGAAGTTCTCGCGGCGCGGGCTGTCGACGTGCTGCTCCATACGTTGGCGCGACGCCTCGAGGAAAGCACGCGTGCATGGCGAGGATTCGGTCTTCCAGGCAACGGTCGCTCCGGCCTGCGGCAGGGCAACGGACGGTGTCATGATATCCGTCTCCGCGGCCCTCACCGCGTGACTTCGAGGAAGATCAGTTCCGACACCTCCTCGCCTTCCAGCGTCACGGGGAGTCCCTTGTCCATCAGTTCCGCTCCTGATTTGATCGAGGACGGGTTGGTGCCGTCCTCGAAGCTCACGCGGTACGTTCGTTCGCGGTCCAGTCCCTTGAAGCGGACCGATTCGGTTTCGGTCTCGCTGGAGGGCTGGAAGAGGTAGACGACCCCTTTCCCTGCGGCCGGGTCGTAGTACTCGATGCCATCCCAGGTTCGCCCATCGGGGCGCGGAAAGATGTGATAAAGATCGGCATTGCGAACGAGCGGCCGGAGTCTCCTCTTGTACGTGTCGACGCAGGCCTTCAGGGCGTCCTTTTCTTGCTGGGTCCATCGTTCGCCGCCATTGCCGCCGTTGGGCGCGTCGATGAACCACTCCGGGGCCCCCATCGACATCGAGCGGAACGCGTATCGAACGCCGACGACGCCCTGGGGACGATACAGGCCGTCGGTGCTGCCGAGATGGCCTTCGAGCTGAATCGGATGGAAGGCATACGAGCTGTCGTGGAAGGCCTGCCGAACGTGAAGGGCCGAATAGGTGTCGGAATTGAATATCTTGACGGCGCGCTTCATGGCTCCGTAGTCCTTGATGCGTCCGCCGCCACTGCAATTCTCCCACTGGAATCCGGGGACCTCCTCGGCGAGCGCGTCCACCATTTCATAAAAGCCGCGCGTCGCGGCGTAGGAATTGCCGATCACGGCCCCGCGCGTGCAGTCGGAGCGCCAACTGTCGGCGCGGTACTCCTCAAACAGCCGGCGAATGCGGTCCGCTCGCTGCCGGCGTGTTGCGGGGTGGGCCATGTCGAGGGGGTCCGTCCAGTAGAGTCCGAAGCGCATGCCCTTTTCGTGGGCGTAGTCCGCGGCCTTCCCCATCCCGGACGCCCAGTCTTCCGGATCGGAGTCCGGTTCGTCGCCGTGCCACCATCCCACGTCGATCATGACTTCCTCGAAGCCGAGGGGGGCAATGTCGTCAATCAGCGGATAGAACTTCTTCTCGACGGGATCCCAACTGCCCGGCGCCTTGCCCGTGGCGCCGAAGGCGTTCCACTGGACCTTTGGATAGCCCGGGTCCTCGCGCAGGACGTCGGGCACACCGTACTGCAGCAACCAACGCCTCAGGCTGTTTCCTGCGTCGTCGAGATCGCCGGCGTAGGCGCCGAGGAAGCCGGGGCGCACTTCGAGGTCCTCGCCGGGGGCAAGCTCCGCGTGCAGGTCCGCGATGTTGCCGCCGCGCACGCGCACGGCCGGGGACGCGTCGCCTGCAAGCGTCACCGCCTCGATTCGGCAGAAGCTCCACTCCAGCCCCATGTACACGCCGTGTCGCTGGTCCGCGTCCAGCACTACGTACGGGATGAAGCCGCCGGTCGGCGAGGTCCGCGCCGTGTAGCGGCGGCCCGCCGGGTCGGTCGCGATGGGATGACGATACACGCCCACTGGATCCGGCGTGAGGCCGTCGCTGTGGAAGCGCCACAGGGCCGCTGCGCCCGTCAGGTCGAGGTCGAAGGTGGGTTGTTCTCCGATGGTCACCGGTTGGGTGGAGCGGTTGCGCACATACATGCTGTGGTGGACGGGGCCGGGACCTGGACAAGCGTGCCACTCGGAAGCCAGCTCGAGCGCCGGCTCATCGCACGCACACCGCAGCGTCACCTTCCGTCCGTCGCCGTCGTCTACGGTCGCGTCGACAAATCGCCATTGAAGCGTCCGGCTTTGTCCGGCGACTTGGGCGTGCGACAAGAAGCTGAACGCCACCGGATTGGCGATCCAGTTCCATCCCGCCGCAGGGCAAGACAGTTCGCCAATCACCATCTCGCCAGCGGCAGTGACACCGAGCGAGATGCGCGTGTCGTCGGTGGCGAGCGTCCAGGACTTGGCAAGTGGGCCGGCTCGAGGGCGAGGCGTCTCCCCGAGGTATTGGGCGCGCGTTTCCTGCGCGGCAACCGGATCGATACCGGCATGACCGAAATCGGTCAGGGCCGTGTTCCAGATGCGGAAGTCATCGATCCGCCCGCGAAAGCAGCGATTCTCATCACTGTAGCCCAGGCCCACGCGCACTGGCATCGGGGACGGGGCGACGGGCGACGGGTCCTGCTCGGCAGCGACCAGGACGCCGTTCAGGTACAATCGCAGGTCGTCCCGTGTCTTCACCAAGGCCACGTGTTGCCAGCGACCTCCCGCGAGGGGCGCCGCTTCGGTCAACACCCATTTCCCCTCCCCGGCACCGTGTGCGGCCAGAAACTGGTTGGTGCTCGCTCCGTCCTGCTGCACCACAAAGCCCAGGCCCTCGCCCACGTGGTTGCCGAAGAGGTCGGCATGCACGTTCTGCCGTTGCGCCGGATTCACCCAGCATTCGACCGTAAACGCACGGCCGAGCTCCTGCTGCGACAACCGCGTGTCAATCCAGCCTTGGCCGTCGAAGGACGCGCATTGGCCGTGCCTCCCGTCGGCGAATGTAACGGCCCCTTGCGGCGCGCACACGCGCTTGGATTCCGACGTGTCAGCCCAATCCCCGTCGAACTGGAGTTCCAGCACGAGGTTCGCCCGGGCCGGTTCTTCGGCCGCGTGGCCTAGGAGGCAGAGCGCCGGCGCCGCAAGGCTGGCCAGTGACAACGAACGAACAGGAACGGTGGCGAGCATTCTCCAGGGCATGTTCATCTCCGTGCAGTCTCCTCCCCGCTGCGGCTCAAGGGCCGCGCCCGGCGCGTGCGGCATGCGGGCTGTAACATCCTACTCTGATGATGTCTGCCGGTGATTGGCATTTGACCAGAGCGCACGGTCGGGCTTCAACCGCCGCGACAATCGGAATAGAGGAACGATGGCGAGAACTCACCGTCTTGGCGGCGCCGTTGTGCCTTGAGGGCAGGATTCGTCCCGCCGGGCATCCGCACGCCACGTTGAACCATGGCCCAGGAAATGAAGCCACCGCTGCATAGGCTTTGTTCTTGGGCTCTTGTTCACAGAATAACGCGACGGATCGCATGCTGGGCATTTGTGCACGTCGTGGTGCGGCATGCGGGCGTACTGTCAGGCCCTGGTAGGCGAGAACACGGACGAGCTTTCGCAGAACGCTATCCGCGCCGCGGCGACGTTCAAGGCCAAGGCCATGGCCGACGTCTGGCGGTAGGTCCGGCGGCTACTTCTTTTCTTCCTCCGGGCTCTCGTGGCGCGCCCACACTTCCGTGCGACCCAGGCCGGGATGCCGATGTAGCTGCGCACGTTGAGCTTGTCGGGCTCCTTGTCGTCGCCGTAGAGCGGTTCTCTCAGCTTCAAACACGTTCCACTCCGATGCCCCGCCCAATAGTGCCCCTATGCGAAAGGAAGGGGGCAGCAGACGGCGCTGCGGAGTCTGAGAGAGGGAGCAGACATCCACAGCGATTGTCGTGACCGGAAGCATCATGTTTGCCTTTCCCGCTGCTTGTCACTCAAACGTGAGCCTGCCGAAGAACTGCGTGACGTGGAAGCGGTTGCCGTGCGTGTTCGACCACGCGGATGTTTGCCCCTTCGCCGCGTAGTACCGGTGGAAGTTCGCGCGCCATTCTGTGCCGCTCTTGGGCCATTCGTCCATGGGGAACGACTCGAGTTCTTCGAGGGGCACGGTGATCTCCGCCGTCCACACCTTGTCTTCCTTGTGAATCGCCACGGTCCACGCCGGATCCCACTCCGAGTGGCCCTTCGTGCGTTCATCGAAGATGTTGCCCGCGTGATCGACGACAAAATGCCCATACGCATCGCCCTGCGGCTGGAGCATCATTCCCGCCGCGTCGCTGAAACTGAATACGCTGGCATCCCGCCGCCCGTCAATCTGGGCGATGGGCAGATCGCCTTGGTGGTGGCACGTGAACGCCACATAGAAGTTCTCCGGATCGTATCCCAGGCGGACTTCGGTCGGGTCAAGTTGCTGTGTCGGGCCGTACGGCGAGAAACCGGCCAACACCTCAGTACGCGCCCAACATGCCTCGTCCAGCTTCCCGTCGATCACGGGCCGTTGCGCGAATCGCGCCACGGTCGCCTCAGCCACCTGCACGTCAACGAAGGCCTTCTGCTGCTTCCAGTCCTTGCGCAGCCTCCGGGTCGGCAATCCAGCCGCCTCCATGGCCTTCAGTTGTTCGTCGGCCTTCGCGACAAGCGGCGCCAGCCGGTCGCGATCGCCTTCCAGGCCCTGCATGGCCGCCCGCGTCCGTCGATAGGCACCGGCCACCGCATACATGCCTGGGCCGTAGATCTTCTCCAGGACCTGCTCATACGACCGCTCCGCGTCGAACGCTTCCGGATTCCATAGCGCGTCTATCGCGTTGAGCATGAAGGTTCGCTGCCACGGCCAGTAGAGTGCAAAGGCGTTCAGATAGAAGATGCCGTGCGAATCAGCGGCGAACCCTTCGTAGCGACTTGTCTCGAACTGGTGCATCGACGGCACGCTGCAGCAGTTGCTGTTGTCCCAAAGGAAGGTCGGCCGGTTCCCCACCAGCCGCGAATACTCAAGGAAGTGTTCGCGCTCAATGGACGGCGATCCGACGACAGGGCCCGTCCACACCACGGCGATATCGGGCGGCATTTCCGCATCCAGGTCTCGCAGGTAGCGGACCATATGCGGTTTGTGCCCGGTCGAGCCGCCATATACGTGGCGCAAACTGTAGGGAGCGGCACAGATCGACAGTTCCAACGCGGGGTACTCCCGCTTCAGTGTATCGTGGAGTCGCGCCATGAGATAGCCGTGCGCGCGCCCCACTGACCCCCCGAACCGTTCGCGCTCGGATTCGTGCATGCACACGTACCGACCCGACTCCCGCGGGGTCCAGTCGTCCGCCAAGATCATAATGTGCGTAAACGCCTTGGTCGCGGCATACCGGCACCGGGCCGCAAGTTCGGCAACGTGTTCCTCATTCGTGATGTCGAGCCTCTCTTGGTCTTCCGAGGGCGAGGCGTAAATGTGCAGCAGCAACATGTAATCGAAAAGACCTGTTTCCTCCCGGAACGCCGCCATTTCTGACAGGGAGTCCTCCGCCCTCCGCTTCCCGTACATGTGATCCGGCTTGAATTCACGCCATTCGCGCCGGTGCTGGATGGCATAGTGGCCGACCTTGTACATAGCCAGTTCGATGAGTTGCTCGCGCGAAGCCGGGCCGTACTCCATGACATAGGGACGCTGCCAGTGGGGCCAGTCGTTGATGTCGGCGCATTTCAGTACCGGCTCACCGTCCTCGACACCCATTTGCTGCAACAACGTCACGGCCGCGCAGAACGCCCCGCGCACGTCCTGCCCGGCGGCGAAGATGTCCTTGTTTCCGTCCGCTGATTCGCGCACGCGGATGGCATAGCCGCGCTTCGGGATCACCAGCGACTCGAATCCCAATTCGCGGTCCTCTCGTGCGTGTCTGAACAGGTCGTCGTCGAATGTCCCTAGGTAGACCACGATCGAGACGGCCTTCTTCGCCGGTCCGCCTGCCGCTTCGGCCGTGTCCGCCAGCCGTTGCAGCAGCAATTCCTCGGCAAGCTTGCCCGCGCCGCCCATATCTTCGCCGAGCCGGATGGTCAGACCAGCCTCGCCCAACGGCAGTAGCTGGCAGTCCGTCAACACCTCCCGCGGGGACGGCAACACCTGCCCCGTGTAATGCGGCAGGTCCGCTCCAGACGCCGGGCACGACAGGCACACGGCCATCATCAACAGCAAGCTCGGAATCCGTTTCATCGATGTTCCCTCCTGGAGACACGGCAAGGATTGTCATCTCATGCAAGGCATGGGAGCTTGCACTTGCCACTGTAAACCGAACGAATGGCATACGTGCTCGGTCCGGCCTTGGTCTCGTTCGCCTGCGCGGTTTTGCCCTGCCTCGATAGCCCCGCGTGACGCCTCACATCCGAGTACTAGTCATTACTCAGAACCTTTCCCGGAATCGGTGGTTGCGCTGCAGCGGACGCTCTTGTCGTTCGCATTTGCTCGTACGCACCCAAATCCGCGCCTAAGGATGCGACAGCGAGCGTGTCACCCGGCGTACAGTTGTGCAAGCGCCCGGTTTCCAAGAGACAAGGGGTTGCAGCCCCTTGTCTTCGCATGCATCCATAGCTCAAGCGTCTCGCGATATGCCCTGCGCACGAAAAACACGGTTCGGTAAAGCCGCAATAGCCGCGCCATTCGCTTACGCGCGGATTTGGGACGCATTGCAGGCATTGAACTTACATCATCTCCCGAGTAAGCTTCAATGACGCTCAGAATCATCAAAGAGTGCTGCAGGTGGCTGTCGCGAAAGCTGACTGGCATCGCGGATGTGGCGGCGGAGAAGCTTGTGGCGCCGGAATATTTCGGCGATCGCTTCTGGGAGCGGAGAATCGCCTATACTGCGTGTCTCGAAGCGTTGGTCAGGCACGGATATGAGGGCTACATCGAAGATGAGGGGAGTCATGAGACGGCAGCGAACGGTATCACGAAGACACTTCATTGGATCGCTCATGGCGGGGACAGCCGGGGTCGCTGCCGGCGCACGACTATGGGCGGAAGCGGACCGAGGACGCCCGAATGTCCTCTTCATCGCGCTGGACGACCTGAACGACTGGATTCAGTTGTTGAATCCGAAGGCGCCCATCCGAACGCCCAACATCGAACGCCTCGCGCAACGAGGCGTCACATTCACCCAGGCCTACTGTGCGTCGCCCGCGTGCAATCCATCGCGCACGGCGATTCTGACGGGTTTGCGGCCCTCCACGACGGGTGTTTATGGAAACCAAACGGATTGGCGCAAGGCCCTGCCGGACGCGGCCACCATCCCGCAGCATTTCATGGCGCATGGATACACGGCCCTGGGCGCAGGCAAGGTGTTCCATCACCAATACGGTGGCGCGTTTCATGACGACGCGTCCTTCGACGATTTCCAAAAGATGCCTGATCCCCCTGATGCGCCCATGCCGGAGAGCAAGTTGAACGGCCTGGAGTGGTACGGCAGCCCGAACACGGATTGGGGGCCCTGGCCTGCCGACGAGACCGATGCGCTGGACGTGCGTACCGCGGACTACTGCATCAAGGCGCTGAAACAAGAACACCACAAGCCCTTCTTCCTGGCGGCGGGCATCTTCCGGCCGCATATGCCCTTCTTCGCGCCGCAACGGTTCTTCGACCTGTATTCCGGCGAGGTGACCATGCCCGAGGTCCTCGAGGGCGATCTCGATGATTTGCCGTCCGGCGCGCGGGCCCTGCTGAAACGCAAGAAGTGGTTCTTCGAAGGCATGATGAAGGCAGAGAAGGCAAAGCCGGGCACCTGGTCCGAAGCCGTACGCAGCTATCAGGCCGCGGCCAGTTTTGCCGACGCGCAGATAGGCCGCATCTTGGACGCCCTCGACGAGAGCCCCTACGCGGGCAACACGGTGATCGTGTTGTGGTCGGACCATGGATACCACCTCGGCGAGAAGCGGCATTGGGAGAAGTTCGCGCTGTGGGAAAAGACGAGCCGTGTGCCCTTCATCATCGCTGTGCCAGGCCGCGGCAGAGCCGGTGCGCGGTGCCGTCGTGCGGTGAGTTTGGTCGACGTGTATCCGACGTTGATCGACCTGTGCGGATTGCGCGGGAAACCTGGATTGGACGGAATCAGCCTGGCTCCCTTGCTGGAAAATCCGGATGCCGTCTGGGAGCGGCCGGCACTCATGACGTATGGCTTCAATAACCACGCGGTGTGCGACGGGCGGTACCGATACATCCGATACGCTGACGGCACCGAGGAATTCTATGACCACGAATCCGACCCGAACGAATGGCGCAACTTGGCAGGGCAGGCGGGGCATGAAGATATCGTCGCCCGCTTGAGCAAGTGGCTGCCCGAATCAAACGCGGAACCGGCCCCGGACAAGAAGCGACCGAAGAAAAAAGAGCAAT